>Ga0207671_10005740_pt1 | contig 11314 bp, 9 predicted proteins | sample KBSC24metaG_FD_184352 | JGI IMG/M metagenome (GOLD analysis project Ga0207671, IMG submission 184352) | Corn rhizosphere microbial communities from Kellogg Biological Station, Michigan, USA - KBS C2-4 metaG (SPAdes) (version 2) | ecosystem: Host-associated > Plants > Roots > Rhizosphere > Soil... | reverse complement strand
GGTGGTATCGATCCACACCGGCGTGCCGTACGGCACCGATGTCTTGTCGACCGCGATCGAGCGGCCCGGCGTCAACGGCACGCCCTGCGCGCCGACCGGCCCGGCGGTCACGTCCGGCAGCGCCTCCTCGCGGAAGAACACGTAGCGCGGGTTGGCGTTCAGCATCTCGCTGACCCGCGCAGGATTCGCCGCAGCCCAGGCCTTGATCGCCGGCCACGAGGCCTGGTCGAGCGTGAAGGCGCCGCGCTCGACCAGCCATTTGCCGACCGATTTGTAGGCCTGGTCGTTGTGCCCGGCGAAGGCCGCGCGCACCAGGCGCTTGCGGCCGTCGGGCTCGATGATCTCGAGCCGGCCCGACCCCTGGATGTGCAGCACCAGCGCGTCCAGCGGGTTCGCGACGTAGGCGATTTCGCGCCCGCGCAGCGCGGCGCGCGCCTGCGGCTCGCTCTCGATCTGCGCGCGGCTGAACCAGGGCTTGCGCTGGCCGAGGTCGGCCGGCGGCCCGTACAGCGGGATCATGAAGCCCGGCTTCGGCAGCCGGCTGGCTTCGATCAAGGGTTCGAAGTAGCCGGTCGCCATGCCGGTCGCCTGGCCTTCCAGCGATTCGATGCGCCAGGGCTGCAGATGATCCTGCAGCCAGCTGCGCACGCGCCATTCGTCGGGATCGCGCAAGGCCAGCGCCGAGGCGCAGCTCGCGACCCACACCGGCGTCGGCCGGTTGCAACTGCGCAGCAGGCTCGGCCAGGCGCGCAGCACCTCGTCCTGCGACCAGCCGGGCAGCTCGGACCAATCCGCGGCGACCCAGCGGGCATTGCCCTGCGTGCGCGAGATGCCGGGCGCGGATGGCGCAACCGGCGGCGGCGTCGTCGCGATGCCGGTCTCGCCCTCGGGCGGCGGTGCTTCGGGGCCGCTGGCGCAGCCGGCGAGCACTCCTAGAATCGCGGCCAGTGCGAGGCGTCTCGGCGATCGGAAGAAAGTAGCGAACATGTGGGTGATTCTGCTGGAGGCCTTCGGCGCGATGGTGATCCTGATCCTGATCGTCTGGTGGACGATGTTCTCCGGCCGCCGCAAAGGCGAACGCCTCGACGACACCGAAGGCTGATCAGCCCCCGGCCGCCGGCGCGGCCCGCGTCGGCCACAGGAAGGACCCCGGCTTGCGCCGCAGCCGCCGGCGGATCGCGCGATAGATGCGGCTGCGGTCGCTGACCTTCAGCCCGCGCGAGCGCATCGCCACCTTGAACGCGAACAGGAAGCTCACCGCGACGTTGAGCACCCCGGTCAGCGGGATCGCCGCGACGCACCACCAGAACTCGCTCATGTGCAGCACCTGCCAGCCGAAGGCGCCGGCCGCGGCGGCCAGCTGGCCGGTCGACAGGGTCACGTGGCGCACCTCGATCGGCGCGCCGAAGAAGCTCGCGATCGCCGGCACCAGCCCGAGCATCAGCCCGAGCGAGACGTTCGAGGCCAGCCCCGAGATGTTGATGCGCCACCAGTGCGCCCAGCGCTTTGCACGCGGCGCGCCGAGCCGGCCGCGGATGCGCGGGTTCCATTCGATCGCGCTGTCGATGCGGTGCCAGACGAACCAGTTCTCGACCCAGCCCGCGATGATGCTGGAGGCGAACAGCAGGATGCCGGTGAAGGCGGCGTAGAGCAGCGTCGGGCCCCACAGCGTCAGCGTGTCCATCGCATGCTGGCCGCTCGGCTGGCCGACCAGCGGCATGCCGAACGCGAGCCGGCACAGCCACTGGATCAGGATCACCACCGGCGCGCACATGATCAGGTTGCCGACGATGCCGGCGACCTGCGAGCGGATCAGGTTCGCGACCTCGTCGACGAAGGCCTCGACCTCCGCGTCGTGCGAGACGTCTTCCAGCTTGGCGGCCATCGCCGGCGCGGTCATCGCCGGCTGCTTGGTCGCGACCGTCCAGTGCATCAGGTGGATCAGCACGAAGCTGCCGGCATAGTTGATGCCCGCCCAGAAGCCGCTCCAGAAGGCCGAGAAGCCGACCGCCATCACCAGGAACTTGATGAAGGTGGTGATCGCGATCACCGCACCGCCGCCGAGCGCCTTGCCGACCATCGCGTAGTAGCTGTCCTGGTCGCGCGTGATGTAGCGCTCGCCGGTCTCGGCGCTGCGCTCGGCCACCTTGCGCGCGAGCAGCGAGTAGTGGCGTGCGAACAGCGACCGCGCGCTGCGCCGCTCATGGCCGATGCGCACCAGGTGCGACAGCAGCCGCATCATCTCGCGCGAAGGCTCGCTCGCCAGCACGCAGGAAAGCAGCGCATCGACCCGCTCGGTGCGCTCGCGCAGCTGCCCGGCCTGGAACACCACGTCGACCGAGACGCCGTATTCCTCCAGGTGCGCGCGCACGCTATCGGCCGCGGTGCGGCAGGCATCGAGCAAGGCGCGCAGGTATTGCACCGGGGCCAGCAGCAGGCCTGGATCGCCGGCCTCGTCGGAGTGCAGCGCGGCGTCGCGCACCGCGTCGGCCGCGGTCGAGAGCTGGTGGAACGGCCGATCGATCAGCGCGGAAGCGTCCATGCGCCGGCGCAGCGCGGTGGAAAAGCCCGCGGCGCGGATCTGGCTGACCAGCATGTCGATCGCATCGAAGACCGGCGAGCGCCAATCGAGCTGGCGCCTGGCATCGGCCGGGCCGAGCGGTGACGGGGCCGTGACGGCGCGCTGCGCCGCGATCGCATCGCCGGCGAACAGTGCGACGAGGCGATCCAGCGTTTCATCGTCGATCGCTTCGAGCCATGCGGCGTCGCCCGGGCTGGTGAACAGCAGGTGGAAGACTTCGCCCAGGTCGTTGGTTTGCGGCGTGCCGGGCAAGGTGGCGAGGCGCGCGCGCTCGGCCAGTTCGCTGACGAAGCCCATGCGCGGCGCGAAGCCGAAATCGGCCAGCAAGCTCGTCGCATCGGCATCGGCGAGGAAGCTGCGCAGCATGCCCTGCACTTCGGCGCGGTGCCCGTCGTTGCGATCCAGCACGTTCAGCAGATGGCGCAGCCGCAGCACCGGCGCGAGTGTCTTGTTCGGCGTGGCGCCTTCGGCCGCCTCGACCGGCCCGCCGCGCCGGCGCAGCCATTCGACGAGGCGGATCAGCCAGATGTTGCGCTCGGCCTGCGAGGCGCGTGCATCGGCCGCGTTCAGCAGCGCGGTCAGGTCCCAGGCGGCGGCCCGCTTGCTCGGCTGCACGCCGCTCGATGTATTCGGCTTGCTCGGCGCGCTCGCGCGCCGCCCCCACCAAAGCTTCAATGCAGGGCCTGCGCCATCGACAGCTCGAACGGCGCGATCGGCGTCTCGAAGGCCTCGGCCTTGTCGCTCATGCAGAAATAGGTGCCGCGCATCTCGCCGCGCGGCGCGGCGATGCGTGTCCAGCTGGTGTATTCGAACTGCTCGCCCGGCTGCAGCAGCGGCTGGTGTCCGATCACGCCCAGGCCGCGAACTTCCTGCGTCTGGCCCGAGGCGTCCTTGATCAGCCAGTGGCGGCCGATCAGCTGCGCCGGCACGTCGCCGGTGTTGCGGATCGTCACCGTGTAGGCGAAGGCATAGGCTTGGGCGGCCGGATCCGATTGTTCGGGCAGGTAACGCGCCAGCACGTCGCAGCTGAATTCAGGGGAGGCCATGCGCTGATTCTAGGCATCCCGGGGATTGACAGGGGCGCAGAGCAGCCATCCCTAGAATCGGTGCATGGAACGCACCTACCGCATCGCCCCGAGCATCCTCTCGGCCGACTTCGCCCGTCTCGGCGATGAAGTGAAGCAGGTCATCGCCGGCGGGGCCGACTGGATCCACTTCGACGTGATGGACAACCACTACGTGCCGAACCTGAGCTTCGGGCCGATGGTGTGCGAGGCGCTGCGCCCGCATGCGGTGCGGCCGGACGGCACGAAGGTGCCGATCGACGTGCACCTGATGGTCGAGCCGGTGGATGCGTTGGCGCTGGCCTTCGCGAAGGCCGGGGCCGACCGCATCAGCTTCCACCCCGAGGCCGGGCCGCACATCGACCGCACGGTGCAGCTGATCGAACACGAAGGCTGCAAGGCCGGGCTGGTGTTCAACCCGGCGACACCGCTCGACACGCTGGAGTACCTGATCGACCGCATCGACACGATCCTGATCATGAGCGTGAACCCGGGTTTCGGCGGGCAGAGCTTCATCCCCGCGGTGCTGAAGAAGATCGAGAAGGCGCGCCGATTGATCGACCAGAGCGGCCGCGACATCCGGCTGGAAGTCGACGGCGGGGTGAAGCTGGAGAACATCCGCGAGATCGCCGATGCCGGGGCGGACACCTTCGTGGCCGGCAGCGCGATCTTCAGCAGCGCAGACTACGGCCAGGTGATCCGCAGTTTCCGCGAGCGCCTCGCCGGCTGATCAGATCGGCGTCAGCAGCGGCTCGCCGGCGAAGTGCCGACTGGCGTTCTCGATGAAGTTGCGCAACGAGTCGCCATGCGCCTCGGGTGACGCGCCGCCGATGTGCGGCGTCAGCACGACGTTCCTCAGGCCGATCAGTTCGGCCGGCGGCGCCGGTTCGCTTTCGTAGACGTCGAGCCCGGCGCCGGCGATCCGGCCGGAGGTCAAGGCTGCGGCCAAGGCCCGCGTATCGACCGTGCTGCCGCGCGAGATGTTGACCAGGTAACCCTGCGGTCCGAGCGCTTCGAGCACCGCGCCGTCCACCAGATGCTGCGTGTCGGGGCCGCCCGGTGTCGCGACCACCAGCAGGTCGCACCACTGCGCCAGCCCGAGCACGTGCTCGAACCAGGGGTGCGCCACGTCGTCGCGCTTCGAGCGGGTGTGATAGCCGATCGACATGTCGAAGCCCAGGCCGCGTTGCGCGATCTTGCGGCCGATCGCGCCAAGGCCGATCAGCCCGAGCTTCTTGCGCGCTGCCTGCGGCGGCACCGGCAAGGCATCGCGCCAGATCCCGTCGCGGCAGGCGCGGTCCATCGCCGGGATCTGGCGCAGCGTCGCGAGCAGCAGGGCGAAGGCATGGTCGGCGACGCTGTCGGCATTCGTGCCGGCGCCGTTGGCGAGCGCGATGTCGCGCCGGCGCGCATGGTCGGTCGCGATGCCCTCATAGCCCACGCCTAGTGCGCAGACCAGTTCGAGGATGGGCATCGCATCGATCTCGGCGGCGCTGAGGCCGATCGTGCCGATGGTCAGCACCGCGCGGATGCGCGCACCGTGTTCGGCCACGGCGGCAGCGCGCTGGGCGGCATCGGGGGCGTAGAGCACGTCCAGGCCGGCACCGATCTGCGCGAGGCTGTCGGCCGAGAGCGGGTTCAGGACGAGAAGAAGGGGTTTCATCGGGTTCGGCGAGCTGCAGCGGACGGGTGCCAGTATCGGCAGTTCCCGCTGTGCCGTGCCGGCCGAGGGGCATCAGGCCCGCGCGGCCTCGTCCTGCGCGCGAATCGCGGCGGCCGCCGCAACGCCACGGCTGCCAAAGCCGGTCATCTCGTGTCATTTCTCGCTTCAGGCGCCGCGGTCCCGGCCGAAACCACGGGACAGGGAGCCAGACCAGTCGAGATGCCACGCGCCGCGCGAGAGTGCATCCATCCGCAAGGAGGTGCCGTTGCTCCCGTCCGTTTTGGCCCCGAGGGCTCTCGCAGCCGCCTTCGCCTCCTGCGCCGTGCTGGCCTGCCCCGCGGCCTTTGCCGAAGAGGCGATCAGCACCGACCGCCCCGACTTCGTCGAATCCAGCGACGTGGTCGGCCATGGCCATCTGCAGATCGAGACCGGCTTCTCTTCCGAGCGCAGCGAAGCGGATGGCCTCAAGACTCGACTGCGCACCACGCCGACGCTGCTGCGCATCGGCGCCAGCGACGCGATCGAACTGCGCGTCGAGACCGATGGCTTCGCGCGCAGCAGCACGCACGACCTGGCTGCCGGCACGACGGTCCATGAACGCGGCTTCTCGGATGTCTCGCTCGGCGCCAAATGGCACATGCAGGACGGCGACGAGGCCACCGGCGCGCCCGGCATTGCCTGGCTGGCGCACCTCGACGTCGACTCCGGCTCGCCGGCCTTTCGCGGCCAGGGTCTGCGGCCTTCGCTGCGCGCCGTGGCCGAATGGGAGCTGCCGCAGGACTTCTCGATCGGCGTGATGCCCGGCCTGCTGCTGGACAAGCGCGAGGACGGCGGGCGTTTCGTTGCCGGCATCTTCGCGGTCACGCTCGGCAAGTCGTGGAGCAGCGATTGGCGCAGCTTCGTCGAGATCGCCGGCCAGCAGCTCGCGGCGAAGAAGAACGGCGGTTCGGTCGTCACCTTCGACGCCGGGGTCACCTACCTCGTCAATCCGTCCTTGCAGCTCGACGCCTCGTTCTCGCGCGGGCTGACCGCCGATTCGCCCGACTTCCAGTGGGGTGTCGGCTTCTCCATCCGTTTTTGACCGTCCCCGGGATCGATGATGCGCTTCCAGTTTTCCATTCAACGCAAACTGCTGGCCCTGAGCCTGCTCGGGCTGGCGTTCGTGCTCGCTGTCGGAACCATCGGCTTCGTCGCTTCGCAGCAATTGGCCGCCTCCGCGCGCCGGATCGCGGGCGACGCCTCGGCGCTGAAGACGCAGATGCGCGCCGACATGGCGCATGACGCGCTGCGCGGCGACGTGCTGGCGGCGCTGCTCGCCGGCGACAAGAAGGACGCCGAGGAGCAGAAGGCGATCGCCGCCGACCTGGCCGAACATGGCAAGGACTTCCGCGAATCGATCGACAAGCTCGCCACGATGCCGCTCGACGGACCGAGCCGCGAGGCGCTGGACAAGGTGCGTCCGGCGCTGATCGCCTATCTCGACAGCGCCACCGCGGTGGTGCAGCAGGCGGCCAGCGATCGTGCCGCCGCCGAAGCGAAGATCCCCGCTTTCATGGCCGGCTTCAAGCGCCTCGAGACCGAGATGGAAAACTGCGGCGACCTGATCGAGACCGCGGCCGGCCGGACGCAGGCCGCGAGCGAGGCCACCGCGAACCTGGCGCGCCTGAGCATCCTCGGCGCGATCGTGGTCTCGATCGGCGTGATGCTGGTGCTGGGTACGCTGACCAGCCGCGCCATCGGCAAGCCGATCCGCCGTGCGGTGCAGATCGCCGAGACGGTCGCTGCCGGCGACCTGAGCTCGCGCATCGAGGTGAGCGGCGGCGATGAAACGGCCCAGCTGCTCGGCGCGCTGAAGCGCATGAACGACAGCCTGGTCGCGGTGGTCGGCACGGTGCGTTCGAGCAGCGACGGCATTGCCGGCGGCTCGGACCGCATCGCGAGCGGCAGTGCGAACCTGAGCCGGCGCACCGAAGAGCAGGGCAGCAACCTGCAGCAGACGGCAGCTTCGATGGAGCAGATCACCGCCACCGTGCGCAACAACGCGGACACCGCGCGCCAGGCGGCGCAGCTGGCCGACGGCGCGAGCGCGGCGGCCTCGCAGGGCGGCATCGCGGTCGGGCAGATGGTCGGCACGATGGCCGAGATCACGCAGGCCAGCCGCAAGATCGGCGACATCATCGGCGTGATCGACGGCATCGCCTTCCAAACCAACATCCTCGCGCTGAATGCCGCGGTCGAAGCGGCGCGTGCCGGCGAGCAGGGCCGCGGCTTCGCGGTGGTGGCCTCGGAAGTGCGCAGCCTGGCGCAGCGCAGCGCGGTGGCCGCCAAGGAGATCAAGGGCCTGATCCAGGCGAGCGTCGACAAGGTCGAGACCGGCTCGCGCCAGGCCGGCGACGCCGGCCGCACGATGGAAGACATCGTCGCCCAGGTCGGCCGCGTGACGCAGCTGATCGGCGAGATCAGCACCGCGACGCAGGAGCAGACCAGCGGCATCGGGCAGGTCAGCGATGCGGTGGCGCAGCTCGACAAGGTGACGCAGCAGAACGCGGCGCTGGTGGAGGAATCGAGTGCCGCGGCGGAGGGCCTGAAGCGGGAGGCGCGGCAGCTGGTGGAGGCGGTGGCGGTGTTTCGCTTGGCTTGAGGAGTCGTCCATCGGACTCGATGCAGAATCCCAGTCCGATCTCAGCTTTCAACCGGACCCCTTTGCGCTCAAGCCTTCTGGATTCGCGCGCGTTGCGCGGCGCCATCGTCGACCTCGACGGCACGATGATCGACACGCTCGGCGACTTCGAAGCCGCCCTCGGCCTGACGCTCGATGACCTGTACCTGCCGCGCGTCGACCGCGCCTTCATCGAGCGCACCATCGGCCGCGGCTCGGAGCATCTGATCGCCAGCACCCTGCTGCAATCAGGCGGCGATGCGAGCCTCTACGAGCAGGCCTGGGCGCGCTATCAGCACCACTACCTCGCGATCAACGGCCAGCATTCGGCGGTCTACGCCGGCGTGCGCGAAGGCCTGGATCGGCTCACCGAGCGTGGCCTGAAGCTGGCCTGCCTGACCAACAAGCCGACCGCCTTCGCCCGCCCGTTGCTGCAGGCCAAGGGACTGGACGGCTACTTCGACGTGGTCTTCGGCGGCGATGCGTTCGAGCGCAAGAAGCCCGATCCGCTGCCGCTGATCCGCACCTGCGAGGCGCTCGGCACGCTGCCGCGCGAGACGCTGATGCTCGGCGATTCGAGCAACGACGCTGCCGCGGCGCGCGCCGCCGGCTGCCCGGTGGTGCTGGTCACCTACGGCTACAACCACGGCGAGCCGGTGCAGCAGGTGGATGTCGACGGCACCGTCGACCGCATCGACCAGCTCTTCGCCGGTTGAGCTACAGCAGCTGCTCCGGCACGAAGGGCGCCAGCAGCAGGTTGTGCAGGCGCAGCAGGAAGGTCGACTCGGGCTCGTTGTAGAGCACCGCTTCCTTGTCTTCATCGGTCGTCAGCCATTCGATGCGCTGGCCGTCCTTGCTTAGCCGCACCTTGTAGGCGCTCTCCAGCTTGCTGATATTGACGATGCGCAGCAGCTCCTTCGCGAGCGACGGGCTTTCGATGAAGATGCCCAGCTCGGTGTTCTGGCTTTCCGAGCGCGGGTCGAGATTCATCGAGCCGATGAAGACGAGCTTGCGATCCATCACCGCGGTCTTGGCGTGCAGGCGGCCGAGCGACGAGCCGAACATGCCGAGCCGCATCGAGTTGCGCGTGCGCAGCGGGCTGAGCTCATAAAGATCGACGCCGTGCTGCAGCATTTCGAATCGGTAGCGCGAGTAGCCGGTGTGCACCAGCGGCTCGTCGGTCGCGGCGAGCGAGTTGGTCAGGATCGTGATCTTCACGCCGCGGGCGCGCAGCTGCTCGATCTCTTTCATGCCGCTCTTGCCCGGGATCAGGTAGGGCGAGGTGACCACCAGCTCGCTCTGCGCCATCCATAAGGTCATCAGCGCGTCGCGCGTCAGGCTGGTCGCGACGGCCGCGGCGCGTGTCTCGCTCAGCAGCTTCTCGGGAGGGTCCGCATAGGCGCGCGACTTGCCCCACACCAGGCCGATGCGCTCGCCGTCCAGCTCCTCGCGCAACGGGCCGTAGCCCAGCGCATCGACCGGGTCCGGATCGGGCAGGTCGGCGATCGGCGTCAGGGCCATCAAGCGGCCGTAGACCTCCTGCAGCTGTTCGGCGCTCAGGCCGCTGCGGTCGATCGCCTCGATCGGGTAGACGACCTCGCTGTTCCAGTAGGAATCGAAGATCTTCGACAAGTCGGCGACCACGCCGCCGACCATGAAGGCGTCCATGTCGACGAAGTTCTGCGCGGTGCTGCGCATGAAGTATTCGTCGGCGATATTGCGGCCGCCGGCGACCGCCATCGCGTTGTCGGCGATGAAGAGCTTGTTGTGCATGCGGTGATTGAGCCGCTTCACGTCGAAGATCGAACCGGCGAAGCGGCCGATCGGCCCGCGCTGGCGCCAGCAGCAGAACGGGTTGAAGAGCCGCACCTGCACGTTCGGGAAGGCGGCCAGGCTGCGCAGCAGCTCGTGGCTGTTGCCGGTGTAGAGGTCGTCGACGAGCAGGCGCACGCGCACGCCGCGTGCGGCGGCGGCGTGCAGGCGCTGGATCAGCAAACGGCCGGTCGGGTCGTTTTCCAGCACGTAGTACTGCACGTCGAGCGAGCGCTGCGCGCGTTGCGCGAGCTGCAGCCGGGTGTCGAGCGAGAAGGCGCCGAGCGGCATCAACCGGAAGCCCGAGACGTCGGGCGAGGGCACCGAGGCCTGTGCGGTGCGCACCAGCGCGCTCTCCGGGCTGGGCGCGAGCGCCTGGCTCGGCGCGCGCGCCACCTCGCGCGGCAGGCTGCCGCAGGCGCTCAGCAAAGCTGCCGTCAGGCACGCCATCGCCAGCACGACCCAACGCTGCCAATGGCCAAGGGCCGTCTGGCAAGATGACTGCGTGCGTGCAAAGGAATCCATCGTGAAGCGACTTTCCGCCTTGATCGTGACAGCGCTATGGGCCGCGGCACCTGCCTGGGCGGCCTTGGATGTCGGCGAGAAGGCGCCGGACTTTACTGCGACCGCGCTGCTCGACGGCAAGCCCTTCCAATTCTCGCTGGCATCCTCGCTGTCCAAGGGGCCGGTGGTGCTGTACTTCTACCCGGCGGCGTTTTCGGTCGGCTGCTCGATCGAGGCGCACGAGTTCGCCGAGTCGGTGGACCAGTTCAAAGCGCTGGGGGCGACGGTGATCGGCGTCTCGAGCGACGACGTCGACACCCTGGCGAAATTCTCCAAGCAGGCCTGCCAGGGCAAGTTCCCGGTCGCGGCCGACGTCGATGGCCGCGTCATCAAGTCCTACGACGCCGCGATGGAGACGCGGCCGGAATACGCCAACCGCATCTCCTACGTGATCACCCCCAACGGCACCGTGGCCTACAACTACATGAGCCTGAACCCGTTCAAGCACGTCGAGAAGACGCTGGCGGCGCTGAAGGCCTGGCAGGCGGCCAAGAAATAGCCTTTGCTACACTCGAAGAATGTTCGGTTCGCGCAAACAACGTCGCATCAGGTCGCACGACCGGGGAGCCTGGCCCTGGCGTCGCTGGATCTTGTCACGCTAGTTTGCCGCCGGCCGCCGCCGCTCCGTTTCTTGAACGTTGCCGCACCCGCCGGCCCTGCGGGTGGTCCGAGCCACCCGGGACATCAATCACGCGGGCGCCCTGAGCCGCCCGCCGGGCCGTGGAGGGCCCTGACCCGTGATCACCGAACTCGAATTCAAGAGCCTCGCGCTCGAAGGCTACAACCGCATCCCGCTGATCGCCGAAGCCTTCGCCGATCTGGAAACCCCGCTCTCGCTGTATCTGAAGCTCGCCGCCACCGGTGGTTCGGGCAAGCACAGCTTCCTGCTGGAATCGGTCGTCGGCGGCGAGCGTTTCGGGCGCTATTCGTTCATCGGCCTGCCGGCCCGCACCCTGGTGCGCACCACCGGC
>Ga0207671_10005739_pt1 | contig 11315 bp, 6 predicted proteins | sample KBSC24metaG_FD_184352 | JGI IMG/M metagenome (GOLD analysis project Ga0207671, IMG submission 184352) | Corn rhizosphere microbial communities from Kellogg Biological Station, Michigan, USA - KBS C2-4 metaG (SPAdes) (version 2) | ecosystem: Host-associated > Plants > Roots > Rhizosphere > Soil... | reverse complement strand
TTCGAAGGTTCGCATCCGGCCTTCCGCCACGACTTGAAATGCTTCGCCAAAGGGCGGAACTGGTTACCGCACGGACAAACTCGTCGCGGCCGAGCAGGAGCCAGCATAGCGCGCGGCCAGGACAACAGCCCATGCCTGGGCGGTCGCCGGGTCTCGCGTCCACACAGGCTTCGCTTTTTGATCGACGAGCCACGGACTCGCGCGGGTGGAAATGAAACGCCCTGTGGCCGAGAAAACGAGGTGGTGAGTTGGGCGCACAGGCTTGAAGTGTCCGAGCCGTGCCCAAGGCCCGTTGACTCTCAAAACAAAAAGCTCATGAAAATCCGTGGCCTCGATGTTTTGGCTGGGAGACCAGGATTGGTCGCCCATCCATGGGGCCACCCTCCGCGCTATGCGCTCCGGGGCCGGCCCTGCGGCCGTCCAAAATCGCTCCCGGCGATTTTGTCGAACGCCGCGGGTTCGATCATCAGCTTGCAGACTGAAAAAGCAAATGGCCCCACGCCGGGGGCCATTTGTTTTTTGGCTGAGACTAGGAGTCGAACACGCCCTGTAGATGATTGTTTTCTGGGCGTTTGTAGACACCGGTCTTAGACAGTACCCCGCGTTTTACCCCGCATTGCTCGCCGATTCTCTTCGCGGTCAAGAACTTAGTCGAAGAACGATTCGCTACGTGCCATGACGTCCCGGTGCCGTCAGCGGCAAAAAGGGCTCGAACGCCACGTCGACCGCTTCCGACCCGAAGCGGCCCGTTGCGAATGTCCGTTATACGGCAAGCATCGATTCCGGTTGACCTTGCCCAGATGAAAGATTTTGCGGCTGGTGTTGCCACGAGTCCGGCCTCTAGTGCATTGGCGTCTTAAGGAACTTTACTGATCGTTGCATCGGCTTGCCAGGCGTTTGAGGTGCGCCTCGGGTGCCGGTTTGTGATGCACTGGTCAGCCCGCTATGCTCTTTGCACGCTGACGCATATTTGGTGCGACGTTACAAATCAGGGGGCATTATGCGTGCGTGGATACTTGCTCCGCTGGGACTTGCCGCAATTGCTGCCGTTCTCTGGCGAACACCGAACTGGGCTCCGCTCGCTTCCGTCCCGACCAATCAGGGACCGGGCGAGAACGATGACCTCTCGCAACGCCGAGCCGAATGGATCGAAGCTATGCACCAGCACGCACCGGGCTTAGATTGGCGCGCGCTGGATGCCGCCACGCGCGCGGCATTGGGTCAACAACGCGCTGTACACACGGTTCGCAGCCGCACAGTGTCGCAAGCACCCAGTGGTGTGCCTCTTGGAGTTTGGCGCGAACGCGGCGCCAACAACCAGGCTGGTCGCGTATCGGATGTCGATTACGACCCCGCTGCCGACCGTATTACGGTGTTCGCTCATGGCGGCCAGCTATGGCAGAGCACACTCGCCACGATCAACTGGCGGTCGCTCAACGACGCGCGCCATTTCGAAGCCCATTACAACATGCAGCATTTTGTACGCCTGTCCGCTATCGGCACGACGCCGGAACGCTGGATTGCAGCCGACGACACGCGACATGGCATGTACTACTCCGACAATCAGGGCGCGACGTGGCAGGTCGCCAGCGGATTGGCTTTGGCGAACTGGGTGGAAACAAGTTATCTAACAGCACGAAATGTTAGCGGTAGCCAGGTCTACGCGACAATCGGTAACTATAATTTCACCACGCAAGCGTCCGATATGCACCTTGTGGTATCGGCAGATCGTGGCGCCAGCTTCACTGATCTCGGTGTGCAGGGAACAGAAGAAAAGATTGCCTTGTTCGCACCCGGCCAAGGTAGCAATCTGGTCTATCTGCTGACCGGCAACGTACTCAAACGCGTCGAAACCAACAATATTCTGAGTACGCTCGCCACGATCACCGGGACGCCGACGCAGGTTTCTAGCGACAAAGTCGGACTGGCTGGCGGTATCACGGCCGGTGCAACGCCGACGCCGTTCTTGTTCGCGTTTTTCGAAGCCGGCGGACAAGCCAAGGTTTTCCAGTCGCTCAATAGCGGCACTACGTGGTCCACGCGCGGCACTATTCCCGCAACGGCAAATATCCATATGACACCGGGTACGGCGTTGCACGATCCGACGCTCGTCTTTTTCGGCGGACAGAATTTGTATCGATCCAGCGACGGTGGCCAAACATTCGCCTACGTCAACGATTGGCCTGCGTACTACACAGACAGTGTCCACAACCTGCATGCCGATATCAGTTATGTGAAAAGCTATATCGATGCCAACAACCACGAAGTTTTTTTCATCGGTACTGATGGCGGCGTATACGAGTCCACCGACAACGTGCAAACGGTCAACAACATCAGTATCAACGGTCTGCGCCAAGCGCAGTACTACGCCAGCTACACTGGGCGCAATCCACCCTATACAATTTTGGCCAGCGCTCAGGATCAGGGTTATCAGCGCAACTCCGACCCGCCGAGCGGCATCGCCGGTTACCAGCAGCTCCTCAGCGGCGACTTCGGTGCCCTAAGCAGCAGCGACGGTGGCGCCACGGTGTGGAACAACGAGACAAGCTTTACTCAGATCGACCCGACGCCGACCGCTGGCGGTGTCGTACTTCCGCGCTGGGACTTCAGCACCGACGGCAACTTGCAGAATATGCTTTTCCTGCCTCCGCTGATGGCCGATCCGACCAGTTCGTACAGCGCGTGGTTGGCTGGTGGCGCCGCCACGGCCGGGCTCAATCACGTGATCAAGCTGACTTGGAATGGCACCGTAGCTTGGACCGGCACAATCACCTCCGATGAGGGGACGTACGACTTCGGCGGCCAAGTCACCGCACTAGCCAACGACGGCGGTACTTTCTTCGCCGTGGCGAATAACTCCGGCGGCAACGCAAGTTTCTTCCGTACGACCACACCTGGTGGTGCGTGGAGTAAGACCGTGACCACGCTGCCGCAGGGCCAATTCTTCTATGGGAACGGAATCGTCGTCGACCCGTTTCGCGCCAACACAATCTACGTCAGCGGAAGCGGTTATTCTGGTCCCGGAGTGTACGTCTCGACTAACAACGGCACATCGTTTACCGCGATGAATGCCGGCCTGCCGAGCACACTTATTTATGCGCTGGCCATTTCTCCGGACGGCGCCAATCTTTTTGCTGCTACGGAAGTCGGGCCGTACTACTACGACCGTGGCAATTCGATGTGGGTCGATATCGGCGCAAGTGCTCCCGACAATATTTACTGGAACGTCGATTTCATTTCGGCCCTAAATATCGCGCGCTTTTCCACTTATGGCCGCGGACTTTGGGACTATGATCTTGGCGGCGGCGACGAGATCTTCCGAGCGGGATTTGAATGAATACGCCGGCGGGACCAACCAACTCTGCTTCGACTTCCGGGCGGGGGCGGTACCGGCTTAGTTGAGCGCGTTCAAGCCCACCGCGCTGGGAATCAGCCATGAATGTCGCGGCCGGAGTATCCACATCGGCAGCATCCTGGCTAGGAATCTTGCAGCACCCGCCAATTGAGAGTAGCGTGAAAATCACGTTCTGTCTTAGGCGTGTCTCAGCCTGACTAACCGCACCACAGGGGAGCGTTATGTCTCGTGCAAAAGTGCTCGTGAGCTCAGCGGCACCTCACTTCCCGCTTAAAAACGCGACATGTCCCGCTTACAGTGTCAGCGATAACTACGGCGACACAGCCGACACGACCACGTTGGGAAAAGCGCTGATTCAAGCTAAAGCCACCGAAGGTATGCGACGACTTCTCTTGCTGTGTGGTGGACTGCTTCTTGCGGGACCGGTTATAGCACAGCAAATTGATATCCCTGGCCCTGGGGGCAGTGGTGCTTTTGGCGCCACAGTCGCAGTACTGCCTAACAGTAACATCGTCGTCACCGATCCTTACGCAAACTCATACCGGGGGGCGGTATACCTTTACAGCCCCGCGGGTACCTTGATCAATTCTTTGGGCGGTAGCACGACTGGCACCGACGCATACAGTGGCGATCAGATTGGTAGCGGTGGTATCACGATTCTAACGAACGGCAACTTCGTGATTTCCAGTCCCACGTGGTACAGCGGTTCGGCCGCGCACGCAGGAGCTGTAACGCTGGTCGACGGCAGTACTGGTCTGTCGGGGACTGTCTCCGCCGTCAATTCCCTGATTGGCACCTCAGCAGGTGATCAAGTAGGCGGTGCAGCAAACGTGGGAAGCTTGGCCAACGACCCTCAAGTGATTGCACTGACCAACGGCAACTATGTGGTATTGAGTCCGAATTGGAGCAACACCCAGGGTGCGGTAACTTGGGGCAATGGCGACACCGGCGTGGCAGGAGTGGTGACTTCCGCCAATTCGTTGGTCGGCTCTTCGAGCAATGATCGCGTGGGGTTTGCAGGCACTCCTCTCAAAAATGGCAATTACGTGATCTGCAGCCCGGGTTGGAGCAACGGTGTGACCCAGCACGTCGGCGCCGTCACTTGGGGCAATGGGCAGCAGGGGACATCGGGTATCGTCTCGGCCACCAATTCTCTTGTCGGCAGCACTGCGAACGACAATGTCGGAAACAGCAGTTCCTACAGTGGGGGCTTACCTTGTGCCGCTGCATTAAGTAATGGCAACTATGTGGTGGCAAGCCCCGCTTGGCAAAACGGAACTGTTTTGAGAGCAGGGGCGGTAACTTGGGCCGACGGCAACACGGGAATTTCGGGACCCGTTTTGGCATCGAATTCCCTCGTCGGGAGTACGAATTACGATATCGTTGGGGTAAATAGTGTAGTCGCACTGACGAACGGCAACTATGTGGTGGACAGCGCTTCCTGGAACAACTTTACCGGCGCGGCAACTTGGGCCAACGGCAGTACGGGATTGACTGGTGCAGTCTCGGCTTCGAACTCGCTGGTAGGCAGCACGACTGGCAGCTACTTCGGCGATGGGTTTGTTACCGCGCTCAGCAACGGCAACTATCTTGTGCTAAGTCGTTCCCTGGGTAAGGTCGCCTGGGGCAATGGCGGTACGGGCGTATCCGGCCCGGTTTCAAATTCCAATTCTTTTCAGTTGGGGGCGATCAACGACGCTAATTTCGTTACTGCACTCCATAATGGCAACTTCGTCGCTGCTAACGCCGATTTTAATGTTAATGGGACTACCGGTCAGAACGTTGGAGCCGTGGCCTTGGCCAATGGCAACACCGCCTTGGTTGGGAGTATGTCAGCGTCCAATTCCTTGGTGGGGACTTCCGAAAATGATGAAGTCGGTTCCGGTGGCGTAACCGCGCTGAGCAACGGCAACTATGTCGTCGACAGCCCTCTCTGGAGCAGCAGTATGGGCGCAGTCACATGGGCAAATGGTACTACGGGTTTGGCAGGTACAGTTTCAGTCGCCAATTCCCTGGTTATTGGTGCGGTGACCGGCGACCCCACTTTAGGCCGCGTGATCGCTCTCACGAACGGCAATTATGTCGTCGACAGCCCAGGTTGGATTAATGGTGCGGCTACAGATGCAGGGGCGATAACCTGGGCGAATGGCAACACCGGATTGACGACGGGTTCAGTATCAGCCGCCAATTCTTTGGTGGGGAGTTCCGCGAATGACCAACTCGGGCTTGATATATATAGAGGCGGCGGTAACCCTAATGGCGAGCATGGGGTGACCGCGTTGAGCAACGGTGACTATGTTGTCGCAAGCTATTACTGGAACAACGGATCCACAGCGGCTGCGGGAGCGATAACCCTTGGGCGCGGCAAATGCGGAGGCACTGTCGGGCCAATTAATGCAAGCAACAGTGTCCGTGGCACTGCAGCCAACGGCGGTACCAACATGGTTTTCTCATACGACGCGGCGCATGATCAACTTGTTGTCGGTCAGCCCGCCAGCAATCTCGTCAGTCTGTTCAAGGCCGATTTAATATTCTCTTGTGGCTTCCAATAGAAATCGCAGCGCGTCAGTTTGGAAGAGAGTTTCAAGTGATGCTTCTGGTACGCATCTGAGATTCAGCTCTCAGGCACAAGATCTTCGTTGCGAACATCTGTTCGATCTTAGCTCCCGGGACAATCTGACAGGAGCGGAAGATTCCCCGGAATGACTGCTTTGTGGCATTCAATCATGCGTAGCAACTGGCCGAAGTTGGCCGCATTGCGCCGGACGATCGACGGAGGTTGGTCGGCCGAATCAAATTGTTCGACAGTCTCTCTGCGACCCTTTGCGGAAGTTCGCGAACGACAGCTTCGAAGAAGCGAAAAACTAGTTCAGACGTCCCTTGACGCCCCGCCTGCCTCCATTCCGACAGTCTGATGTTGGTTTACGGTCGCCAGAACTTCCACCACGGCTTCTTAGAGGTGGATCTTGCTTCGATTGCTTCCCATGCGGCTTCGGGGTAGATGACGTCACCGCTGCCACTGATGTCATAGAGGCCAAGTTGCAACCTCCAGCACAGCGCGAGAGCAGTGTCGTAGGCTTTCCGCTGGCATGACAAGGGGAATGAGCAGTGAATCATGTACCGCGCGAATGAGTAGTCCGCAGCACAGGTGGAGTCTGGTTCTTCTTCTTGCCAGGGTAGATAGCTCTTGAGCTCGCTGAAGTATTCCTTCAACTCTTGTACGCAATTCTCCATGCTCGGGTGGCAAAAATCGTCCGGTGTGCCGCGAACCCTACCAAACCAAGAAGCAAACTCAGCTTTCTGCTTAGGCACGTGATTGGGTGCGAATACGATCAGATCAAAGCTCAATCCCATACCTCTCTAGACAGCGGACGCCGAGCGAAGGAGCTCCGCCGTCCGACGATGTCCTGCTATGACGGATTCTGCTCCTGGTTTCAGGTGTTCCTTCGGCAAAGAAAGCCAGAAACTGAGGCTCGCTTCCGCCATTTCCAAAGCGGATAACGCTTTGCGACGCCGGCGTTTGTGCTGACGTAGCGTGACGTCGGCGCCGTGTCTCAGCAAAGCCTCAACAATCTCTGCGCAACCAAAATGGGCATGACGCATCAGGGCCGACAGACCGGTAGCACTCGTCGCGTTAACGTCGGCACCGTGCTCAATGAGAATCTCTGCGGCCGCCACACTTGCGACATACATAAGCGGCGTGAAGCGTTCCTCAACTCTCTTATCGACAGGCGATTTGTATGTAATTCGTTCGTTCGGGTCCGCACCGAGCTCTAAGAGCGCTTGCAAGGCGCGCAGTGCATCGCGTTGGCAAGCAGTCCTCAAATGAGTGTTGCCGTGCCTTGGGTGAGCGTCGAACGACATGCCAGATTTGACAAGGCGGCGAACCTCCGCTGCGTCATCGTCAAAGACCGCTCGAGACAAGCTCTTAAATTGCTGGATGTCCACCGATAATGCCTAACGCTTTATCTCTTGAGACTTGCGTAGTCTAAGTGCCGAGAGCCGCGGTGAGAACTGCGACGATATGCGCATTTGGTTGGCATAGTCTTGCGAGCGTCGGTTGCGGCACGTCGAGGCGGCGCAAAGTCGGCAACCATTGCAGGAGCTTTCCCTTGGTCAACGTTCGGGTCGTGAAGCAGGTTTCGATCGGGCTGCTGATGGCGTTCGCCATCTTCCTCGCGGCCGTGCACGGGTTCCGTCTGTTTCTTCTGCCGGTCTTCCAGCACGTATTTCATTTCGGGGACGCCGCGACGAGCTTGGTGCGACGCGTCGGCATCTTTGTCATCGCCGTGATGGCCTATTGGTCCTATGTCCGGTTCGTCGAGAAACGACGGGTTCTGGAATTGCGCCTTAAGCCGCTGGGCATCGCCATCGGTGGAGTGTCGGGTGCCGGCCTGATCCTGTTGTCGATGCTTGTTCTCTTTGCCAGCGGCGTGTATGCAACAACGGCCTGGCGTGGCCTTCACGAAAGCCTGTGGGGTATCGCCGGCGTGATCATGATCGCTGCAACGCTCGAGGAAATCGTGTTCCGCGGCATCCTGTTCCGGATTCTCGAAACGGGCTGGGGAACCATACCGGCGTTGTGGGTGCAATCGCTGATCTTCGCGCTCATGCACATCGACAATGTGGCGGGCCGGGCCAGTACCGCGGAGGTAGTCACGACAATGGTGTCGTGCGTGCTGACCGGCGCACGTTGGACGCTGGTATTCGTGCACACGCGCAATCTCTGGGTGGCAGCTGTCAATCATGCCGCATGGAACTTCACGATCCTCCTGTCCGGACTGCCGCTGTCCGGCCTCGAAGACTGGCGCGCGCAAGTACCGTTTGCCGGTGCCTATCACGGCCCTACCTGGCTGACGGGAGGAATCTTCGGCCCGGAGAACTCCGTGCTGACGCTAACGCTCCTCGCGGCGAGCGTGGCGGGGATGTTGCACTGGGCCATGACCAGGAACCGCCTGATCCGAGCAGAGGACCCGGTCGCCGACGGATCAGCGCTGCCGGATCCTGAAGTTCGCCATGCATAGTGCATTATCGCCGCTGGAAATCGCCGCCGCCCTTAGCGAGCTTTGGTCGCCACACGTCATCGCCGACGTCGACGAGAGCTACGTCAAGGTCGCCAAAGTTCACGGCTCTATCGGATGGCACAGCCATGACCACGAAGATGAGCTTTTCCTGGTGCTGAAATGACGCTTGCACATCGACATGGAAGTGGGGCCGGTAGCTCTTGCCGAAGGCGAGTTGTTCGTCGTGCCCAAGGGGGTGCGTCACAACCCGAGCGCGCCGGAAGAGTGCCTGGTCATGCTGATAGAGAAGAAGTCCACGCTTCACACCGGCGAAGTGGTGAATGAAAAGACGCGTTCCCTGGCGGAACAACTCCGACCGCTCTGAGGCGATGTTCGCGCGTTGTTGCATTGCAATCGTCGTTTTGGCACTGTCCGCGCCCAGCCACCTCAGCGCCAGCCACGTCCGTTCTTGCGTATGCGAAAGGCTCCACACGGGATAAGGAACCAATGAGCGAACTCGAAGGGCTCGCAGCATGAGCCACGAAATTATCTTTTCCGGCCGCCTGCGCGATGGCGCCATGTGGGGTAAAACCCTCGTGCGGAAACCTAGTGTTTATGCGCGTCGCAAAGGTCTTTACCAAACTTCGAACTCATTTGTGGGGTAAATCGTAGTCACCAGACTAAATTACCCCACAAATTACCCCACAAATTGCGTGCGCTGTTCTGGGTCGTTCCGAGACACTGAGAGACAAGAACCCAGCAATTGCGCTGGGATGATTGGTTCTGCGAGATTTCTTGGGACATTGTGGGTGGGAAATTGAGCCTGACCAGTTGCTTTCATAAGAAAATAAGCCCTTGAAAATCAAGGGCTTATAGGTGGCTGGGAGACTAGGAGTCGAACACGGCCGGTAGGTAATTGATTTTCTAAGGTCTATGCATTTCGTTGTTTGACACTACCCCACTTTTTACCCCACACAGCAATCAAATCGTCGCGGAATTCGCCACTGGAAGCCACCCAAAGGTGCGCCACTCTCCGTCGACGTCTTGATCTCTGTCTATCCAACCGCGTCGTCGTGGGTGCGCAGTCGGCCTAGAAGCGGACTCAACAAATAACCTGATACGGGCTGTGTTATCCGTCGGTTTTTTTTGCTAAGGCTTCCTGCGTTGGTGGCGCTATGTCCATGGCGTAAACGACAAAGTCCTATTTCCGGCATTCGTTCGGTTAGGCCTTCGCATCAACGCGGGCTCGGACAACTGGATGGGCTATGATCTTCTTGCCGCGAATGTCGGCGAGCGCAAGCAGATTGTCGTTCTAGTGGGGAAAGAATGAACATCGTGCAGGTAGAGACGCTTTTGGGCGAGCTGTCGCTGGTCAGGTTGCGAGCGCTCGCCCCCGATCGCACACCGTACGGGCTGATGTTGCTCCAACCTGACGGACCGATCGAGGGCTCGGTTGATCGAGTCGGGCACGCCAATTCCGCGGGCGCAGCGGAGCTTTGCACCAAATTCCTTGAGCGCTCGGTCGCCGCCAAAGCGGACTTGGTCGTCACACCGGAATATTGCCTGCCGTGGGCGGTTGTCGGTGCAATCGGCGCAGCGCATTCGACCTTGGTCCCAGACCCGGGAGCCCTGTGGGTTCTAGGTTGCGAAAGCATCACGCCGGATGCGCTCGACGCGTTGGCGGGCGAGCTGCGCGGTGCAGGGCACTTCGTCCATCACGAACCACTGGCGGATCTTGGCAACGCGACTGGACGCTACGTCGATCCGCTGGTTTACGTCTTCTGGGCAACAACCCCGGACGGAGCAGCGAAGCTCTGCTTCGTGATCCAGTTCAAGACCTATCCGTGTCGCGACAAGCTCGATATTGAGATCACCTCGCTTCGCACTGGCCATGTGATCTACCGCTTCGGCGACGGTGGGCAAGCAATCCGCTTACTGACCCTGATCTGCTCGGACGCTTTTCAGTGCAACGACGTGATGATCCAGCAGCAGCACGCGAACTGCCTGCTGCTACACATCCAACTCAATCAAAAACCAGCGGACGACAACTACGCGCGCTATCGAGCGCACCTGATCTCGGTGGGCTCAAAATCGCGCGTCGAGCTTCTGTGCTTGAACTGGGCCGCGCCAGTTAGCGAGAGAGCTGAGAATGGCGCGCTCGTCAGTTGGCAGAACAACTCCGGTTCGGCGCTCTACGTCCCACCGGATGGCCATCGGTCTGAGGATGATCATGTCGTGAGCCTCCATCGCGCAGGCATCTACTACTGCCTCAGCGACAAGAAGGCGCGGTGGCATACCTTCTATCTGAATTGCGCCGCGCACGCGCTATTACTACAGAAGGAGAAGGTCGCCTACCAAGGACCGGTGGCATTGGAGCCGCAGTTCTGCTTGAACGTTTCGGGGCGATGGCGCTGGAACGGGGAATGGGTGGAAGACCCAACGCCCGATGACGGGTTTGCCGGGGCGCTCGCCCCCTATGCCGCACTACCAATGCCACTCCAGGATCTGGTGGCGCATTGCCCCTTGGCGGTGGAGCGAACGCTCGAGATGCTGACCGTGCCGGAAGATAAGACGTCCGATTGGCACACACTTGGGCGATTGGGTGCCGTGCAGATCGCGCGGCCCGAGTCGATCCGGAGGGTTACTGTCGAGCAAGAGCCCGATCCCGAATCGACGGGCAAGCTGTTTCGAAAACTTCGTCTCGAAAGGGCCCAAGCCGCCTTGACCCTGTCCGGAGCGGGAGTTCCTTGGCCCGGGGGCGTGGCCGAGTTGGAACAAGGGTTCGCGTTCACCTGGACTGCCGCTGACCCGCATCGAAATGTAACCGCTAGTGCGTCGGGCAAGCGGGCAACGGTGATCTTTCTGGGCGATGAGTCGGATGACAACGTTGTTGAGGCGGCTTTCAAGTTTGCATCCCAACATGTGAGACGCAAGGCTCTTATAGATGCCGATGCGGT
>Ga0207671_10005738_pt1 | contig 11316 bp, 9 predicted proteins | sample KBSC24metaG_FD_184352 | JGI IMG/M metagenome (GOLD analysis project Ga0207671, IMG submission 184352) | Corn rhizosphere microbial communities from Kellogg Biological Station, Michigan, USA - KBS C2-4 metaG (SPAdes) (version 2) | ecosystem: Host-associated > Plants > Roots > Rhizosphere > Soil... | reverse complement strand
TTTAACGACACGATAGGAGAAGGCTGCAGGCGTTCGAGAACATCGTACAAGCGGACGATCTGAAGCCAGTCAGTTTCTTCAGCCCGCGCAGCCTGACAGTGCAGGGCGGCAATCGCCGCCTGCAGCGCGAACGGACCCGGACCGCCGCGAAGCCCCTCCTCGACTAGCGGCAAGGCTTGGGCGATCATGGCATGATCCCAACGGCTGCGGTCTTGTTCTTCCAAAACCACCAGATCGCCGGCGTTATTGAGACGGGCCGCTCGGCGTGAATCGTGGAGTAGCATCAGGGCCACCAGTCCCGTGGCCTCGGAGGGCGGATGCGGCGACATGAGTGTCCGGACGAGATTCCCAAGTCGAATGGCCTCCGCGCAAAGATCGGTCCGAACCAATGCCTCACCACGAGTGGGCGCGTAGCCTTCGTTGAACACCAGGTAAATCACCGTGAGCACGGCGTCAATGCGCTCCGGCATGTCCAGCGCGCTGGGCACGGTGTACGGAATGCCTGCGTCCCGAATTTTTCGCTTGGCGCGCACCAAGCGCTGGGCCATGGTCGCTTCCGGCACCAGAAACGCACGCGCGATTTCGCCGGTTTCGAGACCGCCCAGAGTGCGGAGTGTCAGAGCGACCTGAGCCTCGAGTGCCAGCGCGGGGTGGCAGCAGGTGAAGATCAGCCGAAGGAGGTCATCGGGGATTTCCTGGATTTCCTCGATCGTCGCCTCCATCGTTGTGGATGGCGAGTACGATTCCAGCGGCGCTTCGAACCGCGCCCGGCGGCGAATGTGATCGATGGCCTTGTGCCGGGCCGTCTGGATAATCCAGGCGCGCGGATTATCGGGGACGCCGGATGCCCTCCACTGGTCCACCGCAGCCGTAAACGCTTCTTGCGCGGCATCTTCAGCCACTTGGAAGTCGCTCACCAGACCGATGAGAGTCGCCAGAATTCGTCCCCAATCGGAGCGCCAGACCGCGTCGACCGCTTCATCTGAAGTTCGATCAGGCCGGGTGGACATGCCCGATTGTAAATATTTTTTCCAGGCCTGTCGATTCTGGCTCGCGCCATTCGACTTACCGGCGGAGGTTCGAATATGAAATACCTACTGTTGATTTACGACGAAGAGAAGAACTTTGAAAAGATGACCGAAGCCGAGATGCGTAAGATGGTGAGCGATTACGGGCAATTCACCCAGGGAATCCAGGCGAGTGGACACTTTCAGGCGGCGGCTCGGCTGCAACCGACAGCGGCCGCGACCAGCGTTCGGATCCGCGACGGGAAACGGGTAGTGACTGATGGTCCATTCGCGGAAACACGCGAACAGCTGGGCGGCTACTACCTGATCGAGGCCAAAGATCTGGACGAGGCCATTGGGATCGCAGCAAAGATTCCTTCGGCGCGCCGGGGAACCGTCGAGGTCCGGCCCCAGATGGAAATGGGTGCGCCCGCGGCGGCGTAGTACGTCAATCCTAGCGGCCGGCCTGAAGGCCGGCCCTACCCGTTATCACTGCAACTTGCAAGAGAAGCTCGCGGCGTCGTTAGTGCTTCCGACGCCCTTATATACCGCGACCTGCGGATAAGCACACAGTGGACGAGTCATATCCACACTGCTACCCGTTACGTGCGATGCGATGATCGCGTCGGGTGCCTGGCCCGCCTCCCGCCAGCGTTCGATCACGCCCATTTTATTGAACTGGTCGGGACCAGGACCGCCCCCGCAATGCGCCATTCCTGGCTCCATGTATAGCTTGAACCAATCGTCCTGCTTCTTCCCCATCTTGTTCAGCACTTCTTTGTAATACAGCACGGTGTGGCCCGGAGGAATTCCGGGATCGGCCCAGCCATGATAAAGAAGCAGCTTTCCGCCATGCGCCTTGAAGGCTGAAAGATCGTGGGTCAGGACGTCGATGCCGGCCTTGTCCGCCTGTGCCACTTCGGTGTCTAAATCGAAATTGTGCCAGTCGTAATCCTTGTCCTGGTGGCCGAGAATTCGGATGACGTCCCAGACGCCTCCGGGGCTCGTCGGGACGCTCTTGAGCGAAGCGACTTGCAACTCCGTGCCGGGCTCGTAACCGGTCCAGATGACTTCCCCATTCTTCGTTTTCACGTCGCCGAACACGATTTGCACGGTTTTCAGCTCGCCGGGAGTTAGGCAGGTGGGACCGTCAGCGGCTTTGCACAGAAGCGCTGACGGATCGTAGTGGCACTTTTCGGGATTGCCGATGATGCCGTCCTTGACACCGTCGAGAGCATCGCAGGAGTCCATCACCGCCTTATGCAGCGTTTCCACTTTGGCCTGGGTCAGCGGCGCATTATTTTTCATCAACTCCAGAGAGCGTTCCACTCCAGCCGCATGCAGATGCACGTGCGGATTCGCGGGAGCGCCCACCGAGGCCGCGTCGAAATCCTCAGGGAACTTCGTGATTTCGATGAGCCCCTGCCTTCCACCGGTGGAGCAGCCGTTGTAATAGGAGTATTTCGGACCTCGGCCATAGAACGCCGTGGTAATTAATTTTGCCTTCACGACGGTTTCGTGCATCGCGCGATACGCGAAATCGGTGATCTTCTCAGGGTGGCCGAGTGCGAACATGCCGCCTCCACCCACGTCATTGGCGCGGTGTCCAGTGTCGTTCGATGCAGTCGCGTAGCCTTCCCGCAACGCAGCTGCCATCGCGGGATAACTCACCGTGCCGGCCCATCCGCCATTTCCCACCACCTGGAGTTTTCCGTTCCAGTTCTCGGTGGGAAGAAAGACGGCCGTATCGATCAGCGAGTCTGACGACGGTTCCATCACCATTAAGACACGGCAGTAGGCTGGTACGGGAAGAGGGGCCTGAGGAGCTCGTCCTCCTGCTGCCGGGCCTTTTGCCTGTCCACCAGCACCGCCGCGTCCTCCGCGACCTGTGGACGATCCTTCAGGAGCCGCAAGAACCGGAGTCAGTGTTCCGGTTGGCGCCGCGAATGGGCCAGCCGGAATGAACTGGATCGATTTGATCGCCACATCGGGAAAGGAAAGCTTCAGTTGATCACAGGGGGTCTATGCGGCCGCGAGCGCAGCCAGTAGAGCAAGAGCGAAGAGCGTGTACAGTTTGGACATCGAGGTCCTCCTATCACCTAGCTAACTGTACACGCAAATCCGCACCTTGTGCGACGCCTACTGTTTGCCGACAGCTTAGTCATTTGTTCCGGACCCCCGCGTTAAACTGACTCTATGTCCACGCTGACCATTCGACAGGCGAAGCCCGAGGACGTGGCGGCCAGCGCCAAGATTTGCTTCGACGCATTTTACAAAATCAACACCGACCACGGATTTCCGCCGGATCTGCCGTCCGCCGAGCACGCCGCGGGTCTGATGTCCCTGATGTTCGCGCATCCTGGTTTCTACTGCGTTGTCGCCGAGGAGGACGGGCGCATCGTGGGCAGTAACTGCATGGATGAACGTTCGCCCATCGCAGGGATCGGGCCGATTACCGTCGATCCGGGGGCGCAGAATCATGGCGTCGGACGGGGTCTGATGCAAGCCGTGCTCAATCGCTCCCGCGCGCGTAATTTTCCGGGAGTCCGTCTGGTGCAGGCGGCGTTTCACACCCGGTCGCTCTCCTTATATTCAACTTTGGGATTCGACGCCCGCGAGCCGCTCTCGGTGATGCAGGGTCCCGCGATCAAGAAAAAGCTAGAGGGATGTCAGGTGCGTCCCGCGGGGTCGGAAGACTTGGATGCGTGCAATGCGGTGAGTGTGAAAGTGCACGGGCACCATCGCGGCGGCGATTTGGAGGACTCCATGGCGCAGGGGACGGCGGCGGTGGTCGAGCGGCATGGAAGAATTACGGCCTATTGCAGCAGCCTGGCGTTTTTCGGTCACGCGGTGGCTGAGACCAACCTGGACTTGCAGGCTCTAATTGCCGCTGCGGATGGATTCGGCGGACCGGGAATCCTGGTGCCGACGCGCAATGCGGAACTGTTCCGTTGGTGCTTGACCAACGGACTGCGTGTGGTGGAGCCGATGACGCTGATGACTCTCGGGCTGTACAACGAGCCCGCAGGCGCGTATCTGCCGTCGATCTTGTATTAGACCGTTGTACTAGATCTTGGTCTTTAGAATATCGACCAGTTCCTGCACGGAGGCGGCGCTCTTGGCGAGCATGCCCTTCTCTTCTTCGGTCAGTTTGATCTGGTAGATCTGTTCGATGCCCTTGGCGCCCAACTTCACTGGCACGCCGACGAACAATCCGTTGATGCCGTACTCGCCCTCGAGATACGCCGCGCAGGGCAGGACTTTTTTCTTGTCCTTGACAATCGATTCGACCATCTCCACCGCCGACGCCGACGGAGCATAGTAGGCGCTGCCGGTCTTGAGATACTTGACGATCTCCGCGCCGCCGTTGCGCGTCCGGTCGACGATCGCCGCCAGCTTATCCGGCGCGATCAACTCCGTCAGCGGAATGCCCGAGACTCCCGAGAGCCGGACCACCGGCACCATCGTGTCGCCGTGCCCGCCCATCACCACTGCAGTGACGTTCTCCACCGAAACATCCAGCTCCTGCGCGATGAACGTGCGGAAGCGAGCGGAATCGAGCACCCCCGCCATACCGATCACGCGGTGCTTGGGGAATTTCGAAGCCTTAAATGCGCTCCAGCACATCGCGTCCAGGGGATTCGTCACCAGGATAATGATGGCGTTGGGTGAATATTTCGCAATCTGCTCCGAGACGCCCTTAACCACTTCGTGGTTGGCCAGCAACAAATCATCGCGGCTCATGCCGGGCTTGCGAGCCAGACCCGCCGTGATCACCACCACGTCCGAATTCGCCGTCGGCTCGTAATCGTTGGCCCCCGTGATGCGGACATCGTAGCCTTCGACAGGTCCCATCTGGAGCATGTCGAGTGCTTTGCCCTGCGGCACGCCTTCCACCACGTCCACGAGTACGACGTCGCCCAGTTCTTTATAAGCGAGGTTGACGGCGCAGCTCGCACCGACATTTCCGCCGCCGACTACAGTAATTTTTTTTCGCATTGAATTAGATTTAGGTGTTTTCGGTTTCTTGCTTTGCGGGTTCTTTGCCCGCTTCTTTGCGAGCCTGCTCGAACAGAAAGCCGAGGGTCTTGTCAGTGCGGATGTGGGCGGCGATGCGGGCCAGTCCCCCCTCCTTCTGAAGCTTGGCGCGCGTCACCGCGACAGCCTCGCGCTGCTGCCGTGCGACGCGGTTTACCTCGCGGTCGACTTCCTCCTGCGTCGCGCCGATGGCTTCCCGTTCGCCGATCTTATCCAGGATCAGCGAAGCCCTTACGTCGCGTACCGCGCGGTCTTTCTGCGATTCACGGACTTTGGCCCAGTCGAGCTTGATCTGATTGGGATCGACGCCCTGCGCGGCCAGCGACCGCAATTGATTTTCGACGTTGATCTGGATCTGCCGGTCGATATAGGCGTCGGGAACCGGAAAATCATGCGCGTCCACCAGCTTGTCGATTAACTGGCTCTTGGCTTCTTCCTGCGCGCGATGTCCGCGTTCCTGCTGAATCGACTTGCGGATAGTTTCTTTCAATTCTTCCAGCGTTTTGAAGTCGCCTAAATCCTTGGCGAATTCGTCGTTGAGCTCCGGCAGTTCCTTGCGGCGAACGGCCTTCACCACCGCGCGGAACTTTACGGTTTTTCCCGCCAGCGCCGGGCGATCGTAATCCTCCGGATAGGTCACCTCGAACTCGCGGATCTCTTCGGGCGATGCCCCCCGCAAGCTCTCGCTGAACTCCTTCATGGTGGCCTCGTCGCCGATCTTGAGCATCAGCTCATCCTGCGAGACCTTCTCCTGGACCCCCTCCAGGCTTTCGAGCGACACCACGGCATAGTCGCCGTCGACCAACGCCCGCGGCTCCTCGTTGACATACTGAGCCTTCTGGTCGCGGATCTGCTCGATGCGCGTATCCACGTCTGCGTCCGTGACTTCGGGTTCGTTATAGGTAACAGTGACGCCGCGATACTCGCCTAATTCAAAGGTCGGTGCGACTTCGAATTCGGCCTTGAAGCGCAGCGGCTCCCCGGCATGAAAATGGACGTCGGTGATGGCCGGCCGGCCCACCAATTGAAGGTTTTCTTTCTCCACGGCGGCCTGCAGGAACCGCGGTACCAGCGCGTCCAGAACTTCCTGGCGGATATCGCCGGCGAAACGCGTCTTGACGATCGAAAGCGGCGCCTTCCCAGGCCTAAAACCCGGCAGGCGCGCTTTGCCCTGAATTGCGACGGCCGCACGCTCGGATTCCTGATCCACCTCGGCTACAGGAACAGTAATTTCCAGGGCGTGCTTGCACCCTTCTACTAAGGCCACATTGTCTCCCACACGTAGTGTTTCATGACCGCTCTATCACCTTCGCGCCACGCTTCTCGCCCCAGCGGCGAGAGTGATAGAGCGTCTCAACGGCCAGCTCAGCGACGGGCGGCTGCGGCCGGCTGCGCGGCTTCTTTAAGCGCGTGCGCCTTGTCCGTGGCTTCCCAGCTAAAGGTGTCTTCCGTCCGGCCGAAGTGGCCGAACGCAGCGGTCTTGCGGTAGATCGGACGGCGTAGCTTCAGTGTCTCGATCATGCCCTTCGGGGTCAGGGAGAAGGTTGCCCGAACCAGTTCCACCAAGCGTTCTTCCGGCACCGTGCCGGTTCCGAAGGTGTTCACCATGACCGATACCGGTTCGGCGACGCCGATGGCGTAGGCGAGCTGCACTTCGCAACGCTTTGCAAGCCCGGACGCCACGATGTTTTTCGCGACATAACGCGCCATGTAGCATGCCGAGCGATCCACCTTCGTCGGATCCTTACCGGAGAACGCCCCGCCGCCGTGACGGCCCATGCCGCCGTAGGTGTCGACGATGATCTTGCGTCCCGTCAATCCCGTGTCGCCGTGGGGTCCGCCGATCACGAACCGGCCGGTCGGGTTGATGTGATATTTCGTGTTCGAATCGACCATGTTCGAGGGAACAATAGGATCGATGATGTACTTCTTCACGTCGGCGCGAAGCTGATCGGTGGTGACATCGTCATCGTGCTGGGTGGAAATAACCACCGCGTCGATGCGCTTGGGCTGGCCGTCCACGTATTCCACGCTGACCTGGCTCTTGCCGTCGGGACGCAGGTAGGTGAGTTTGCCGGTGCGGCGGATGTCGCTCAACTGCTTGACCAAATGGTGCGCCATCTGGATCGGCAGCGGCATCAGCTCCGTGGTTTCGTCGCAGGCGTAGCCGAACATCAGGCCCTGGTCACCGGCGCCGCCCGTGTCCACGCCCATGGCGATGTCGGGCGATTGGGTTTGAATCACGTTCAGGATTCCGCAAGTCTTGGCGTCGAAGCCCATCTTTGCATCGGTGAATCCGATGTCGGCGATGACCTCGCGCGCCAGCTTGGGGACGTCCAGAATCGCCTTGGTGGTGATTTCACCCGCCACCATGCAAATCCCCGTTGTGACCATCGTTTCGCAAGCCACGCGGCTGGTAGGATCTACCGCAAGCGCTGCGTCCAATACGGCGTCCGAAATCTGGTCAGCCATCTTATCGGGGTGACCTTCAGTCACGGATTCCGACGTGAATATATGTCGCATTCGTTCAGACACTTGCAATATCCTCCACGGGGATGTACTTACGATCTTTCTGGCGGGAAAACCAAAGTATTCAGTGTAGCATGGACTGCGCCCCTTGGCATCTTTTGGCCGGATGCCTCTATCTGTAGCACCTGCAATGAATTGCCGATGGAAGTAAGCTGGTTATGCGGAGTCTATTCATGCCTGAGCACATGGTGGCGAAGCACGCCTCGTTGGCAATTCTGATCCCCAATTTTAACGACTGGGAATCGGTGCGCCTGCTGCTGCCAGAGCTCGACCGGGCGGTATCAGGCTTGGATCGCAAGGTGTCGGTCCTGGTGGTGGATGATGCATCCACTGACCTGATGCCTAAGAATTGGCCGGATCAATCCTTCTCAGCGCTGGATTCGGTGGAGATACTGCATCTGCGCTCGAACCAGGGCCACCAACGGGCGATTGCCCTTGGGCTGTATCACCTGCATGAGTTTACCGCTGCCACTGCCGTGGTGATTATGGATGGAGATGGTGAGGATCGTCCCGAGGATGTGCCGGAACTGCTGCGGGTTCTTGCTGCCAGTGGCGGGTCGGGAGAGGGCGCCCCGGTGGTCTTTGCCGCCAGGACCAGGCGCATGGAGAGTCTGAGTTTCCGTCTGTGCTACCGCGCGTATCGTGTGATCCATCATGCCCTGACTGGTGTGGTGGTGCAGGTAGGAAACTTTAGCGTAGTTCCCCGCCCGGCAATGGCGCGGCTGATGGGGGTTCCGGATCTGTGGAACCACTATGCGGCCTCGGTCTATCGGGCACGCCTGCCGCGCACTTTGGTCCCGCTTCCGCGCGGCCGTCGCTTGGCAGGCGAATCCAAAATGAACTTCGTGAGCCTGCTGATTCACGGCCTGAGCGCGATGTCCGTCTTCAGCGACCAAGTGAGCGCGAGGCTCTTAACAGCCGCCGTCAGCTTCGCCGTGATCGCGATAGCCCTGATGGGTGTCACGGCCGGGATCCGCTGGTTTACGGACTTGGCGGTTCCAGGATGGGCTACCTTCACCGTCGGTCTGCTGCTGGTGCTAGTGGTCCAGTTACTCAGCTTCGCGACGCTGTTTTCGTTCCTGATAGCCAGCCGTCGAAGCTCCCTGAATTTCCTGCTGACACGCGACGCGCCTTACTTCATCCTGGGCAAAACTGTCGCGTACGGCGGCGCTGAGAGAAATTCCGCGGTAGCCAGGACCTCAGACTCATGACGCAAGCGGCCGCCGATTCCGAATTCAAATACGCCGGCTCAGAGCTTGAACTTTTCGAGAAAGCACGTAACTGGAAAAAGTATTGGCGAGCGCAGATCGCGGAGTTCGTACGCGGTGACGTACTCGAAGTAGGTGCGGGAATTGGCGCAAATACACTTACGCTGTCCGGTTTGACGTTCGACCGTTGGACCTGCCTCGAGCCGGATGCCGCACTCGCGGCGCGAATCATACTTCCACCAGGGGACCGGCACAGACCCGCGGCGGGAACCATTGACGATCTGCCGAGGGAGGCAAGGTTCGACGCGATTCTCTATATCGACGTACTGGAGCACATCGAAGATGATCGCCGCGAGATGGCTCTCGCTGCGGACCGCCTGAAGCCCGGCGGAGCTTTGATCGTGCTGGCCCCCGCGCATCCATTTTTGTTTACGCCCTTCGATGCGGCCATCGGCCACGTCCGGCGCTACACGCGGGCATCGCTTCGCTCCGTTGCCCCGAAGTCAATCCGCATCGAGAAGCTTGGCTACCTGGACGCAGTGGGGCTGCTGGCCTCCGCGGGCAATCGCCTGGTGCTGCGAAAATCGATGCCCAAGGCGTGGCAGATTCTGGCCTGGGACCGGCTAGGTGTGCCGCTTTCCCGCCTGCTGGATCCCCTGTTCGCGGGACGCTTAGGCAAAAGCGTATTGGGCATCTGGAGGAAGGAACGATGATCCGGCGGCAAAACGCGATTCCGGCGGCGATCTTCCTGTTCCTAGCAGCGGCGCTGCTCGCGATGCACGGCCAGCGGATGATTTTGACTAACGATGAAGGCATCGTGCTCGAATCCGCCCAGCGCATGGCGGCCGGCGGGCGCCTCTATGTCGACTTCTTCGGCTACATGAGCCCGGGCAGCTATTGGATGCAGGCGCTGGTATTCAAAGTCTTGGGGGTGGCGCTGTGGACCGGACGCCTGATCGTCATCCTGGATTTCGCATTGCAATGCTCGCTGGTATATTGGCTCGCGGCCAAACTCAGTTCATGGCGTGCGGCGACCGCGGTGACGCTTACGTTCGCGGGATTTCAAGTCGCCGACCCGGCTTTTCTCACCTCGGCGCACCGCTGGGATAGCGCGACCCTCGCGTTGGCCGGATTGTGCCTCGCTGTAAGCGCAGTGCGAGACGGCCAGCGTTGGAAATGGGCCTTGAGCGGCGCCACACTGGCCGCGGCCGCGTGGTGCACGCCGTCCATGGCGATCGTAGCGGTGGTGGTGGCCTTGTGGCTGGCGGCCTCGCGCGAGCGCCGAGGCTTCTTCTTCCCCTTGGTGGGAGGCGCGGCGATCATCGGGCTGGCCGGCATCGCTGCCCTGGCAGCGACTGGAAGCCTGGCGGGATTCTTCGCCCAGATGGCCTGGCTGCGTCAGAATTACTCCGGCGTCAACGTGCTCCCTTACGGCTCCATCATCGGCGGGTACAAGGCACTATTGGAAGGCACTCATGGAATTTTGGAAACCTTCGTGCGGCTCATCCTCATTGGCTGTGTGGCTCTGCCCGCGATCCTTCCTCCGCTGGCAATCGGGTTGGGAGGACTGATGCTATGGCGGACCTTGCGGCGTAAAGAATCGTCCGGCCAGCGCGATCTGCTGATTCTGCTGCTGCTGTCGGTGGTGGCGCTGGTGATGACCACCTTCCCGCGCTCCGATGTAATGCACCTGGCGTTCATCGCGGCGTTGTCTTACGTCCTAGTTGCCACAGGGCTGGCAAACTTGTTACCGGCGCGTTCTGCGAGCTGGCTGTCATTGGGTGCAATCCTGCTGGCGGCAATCTTCGCTTCGAATTACGTCCAAGGCTGGCGGTCGACATCGCCGGTTACGTCCCCTGCCGGAATCCTGCAGGTTGCCCGGGACCAGGCGCCTGACGTGCAGCGGCTGATGCAGCAAGTGCATGCCGGCGATAGCCTGTTCGTTTATCCCTACATGCCGGTGCAGTACTTTCTGACGCAGGCTCGAAATCCCACGCGGTATTCCTATTTGCAACCGGGAATGATGACGCGCGCCCAGGGAGCTGAAACGCTGGCACAACTACAATTGCAGCCTCCCGAATGGCTTTTGTATATGCAGCTGTCGCGAGAAGAACTGCTGCGCGTGTTTCCGAATGGATCTGGCCGGGACTGGAGCTTTCCGGAGCTCGAATCCTGGATGCAACAAAACTACCGGCCTGTGAACGGTCCGTCGATCCACGTCGGCGGATACGGGTTGTGGCGACGCCTGCCCGCCTCGGACGCCGTGGCGCTCCGCTAGTCGTCCAAGGTGTGTAATGTAAGCAGGCGGAGGGAAAGAGGTGAACAATGAGATCGATTCTGGTGGCTGCATTGGCTCTCACGCCCCTGATGGCGAAAGACAGTGAGCCTGTAAAACGATTGAACGAAGCGACTGCGGTGTTTTCCGAGATTATGGGCGCGCCGGATAAGGGCATTCCTCAGGATCTGCTGGAGAACGCCCACTGTATCGTGATTGTGCCGGACCTCAAGACGGCGGCATTCTTAGTGGGCGGCAA
>Ga0207671_10005728_pt1 | contig 11327 bp, 8 predicted proteins | sample KBSC24metaG_FD_184352 | JGI IMG/M metagenome (GOLD analysis project Ga0207671, IMG submission 184352) | Corn rhizosphere microbial communities from Kellogg Biological Station, Michigan, USA - KBS C2-4 metaG (SPAdes) (version 2) | ecosystem: Host-associated > Plants > Roots > Rhizosphere > Soil... | reverse complement strand
TCGAAACCTCCTGTGTTGGGCCGTTTCTAGGCCCGCGCCGCACTTCCGATCAGCCGGATAGTTTCGACGCTTTCGTTCGAGGGAATTGAATAGCCTCTTTTCGATATAGTCGAACGTATGGGACGACTTTATTCCAGTTCTCAGGCCATCTTGCCGGGACCATCTTCCGGTCACCAGGCGAGGCAGATCGGTCCCCGCCCTCTTTCGGAGACACATCATGGCTACCGCACCCTATTCGCACACCGCCACCCCTACCAACGTTCAGTCGGCCCTGCCGCTGGTCGGCCGCATCGGCATCGCCGCGATCTTCCTGCTCAGCGGCCTGTCGAAGCTCGCCGCGCCGGCTGCCACGATCGGCTATATCGCATCGTCGGGCCTGCCCCTCCCGCAGCTTGGCTTCGCGATCGCGCTGCTCGTCGAGCTGGGCGGCAGCATCGCGCTGATCCTCGGCTATCGCACCCGGATCGTCGCCGCGATCCTCGCCGCCTTCTCGGTCGCGACGGCGCTCGCCTTCCATTCGGCGCTGGGGGACCAGAACCAGTTCATCCACTTCTTCAAGAACATCGCGATGGCCGGCGGCCTGCTGCAGGTCGTCGCGTTCGGCGCCGGCGGCTGGAGCCTCGACGCGCGCCGCTAAGTAGACAGCAAGCCGCGTAAAATGGGGTCGCACCATCCGTGCGGCCCCTTTCCGCGTCCCCATCCTCACGTACAGGCGATCCTTCGCTGAGCCTCCGCTAGACCCGTGTTCAAGGAGATCGCCATGACCCGCTGCACGCACATGAATTCGGAAACGGTCCGCGAGGTTACCCCCAGCGCCAAGGGGTGCGAGGAGTGCCTCAAGACCGGCAGCTGGTGGGTGCATCTGCGGCTGTGCCGCGAGTGCGGCCATGTCGGCTGCTGCGACCAGTCGCCCAACCGCCACGCCACCGCGCATTTCCACGAGACCGGCCACCCGATCATGGAAGGCTATGACCCGCCGGAAGGCTGGGGCTGGTGCTATGCCGACGGCATCGAGGTCGACCTGCCCGACCAGACGCCGCAGGTCGGGCCGATCCCGCGCTTCTTCTGAACCCGTGCCGTGGACAGGCGCGGGCCGGGCGCTAAGACGGTGAAGATGATCGCGCGTCCGCCGCTTCGATGACCCCGCCTGCCCCGGCCTCGCGCGCCGCGCTGCTGCTGTTCGGCGCGGGCGACTTCGCATTCAATCTCTACTGGCAGGCGGTCAATCTCTACCTGCTGTTCTTCTATATCGACACGCTGCGGCTGGCCCCGGCGCTGGCCGGCACGCTGTTCCTGGTCGGCGCTACCTGGGACGGTGCGGCGGACTTCGTCGCGGGCGTCGCGGCCGAGCGGATGCGGCGGCCTTATCGCTGGCTGATCGGCTGGGGGGCGGTGCCGCTGGGGCTCGCCTTCGTCGCGATGTTCGCGGTGCCTGTGGGCGGCTGGGGCGCGGCGCTGGCCGCGCAGATCGGCTTCCGCACGCTCTACGCCTTCACCAACATCCCCTATTCGGCCTGGACGACCCGGCTGGCGGGCACCAGCGCCGAACGGTCGCTGCTCGCCGGGCTGCGGATGATCTTCGGCGCGGTCGCCGCGACGCTGGTCGCGGGGACGCTGCCAGGGCTGGTGCGGACGCTGGGGAGCTATGGCGCGGCAAGCGCGCTGCTCGCGGCGCTCGGCGTGCCGCTGCTGCTGGCGATCGCGTGGAAGGTGCCCGAGCGGCGGCCATCGGGGGACGCGGCGACCCGCCCGGCGATCGGCCCGGCGCTGGTGCTGCTCGCCTGCAACCGCGCCTTCGTCGCGCTCAACCTCGCGGCGGCGGCGGGTGCGGCGGCGGCGGCGCTGACGACGCAATCGGTGCTCTATTTCTTCCGCTATGTGCTCGCCGACGATCCCGCCGGACCGCAGGCGCTGGCGGCGATGGCGTTCGCCAGCCTGGTCGCGACGCCGCTTTGGACGATCGCCGCGCGGCGGGCCGGGGCGCGGGCCGCCTGGCTCGCGGCGTGCGGGCTGGCCCTCGCCCTGCCCGCCGGCTTCGTGCTGCTGCCCGCGCCCGGCGTCGGCGCGGCGACGCTGTTCCTGCTCGGCATGCAGGTCGCGTTCGCAGGCTTCGGGCTCGCCGCCTGGACCTTGCTGCCCGACAGTGTCGACTGGGGTGCGGCGCGTAGCGGCGTGCGGGTGGAAGCGATCGCCTTCGGCACCTTCGCGCTCGCGCAGAAGGCGGCGCTGGCGGCAGCGGGGTTCGCGATCGGGGCGATCTACCAGGCGAGCGGGTTCGTCGCGGGGGCGCCGCAAGGGACGGCGAGCCTAGCGGCGATCCGCTGGCTGATGCTCGCGGGCCCGGCGGTGCTGCTGCTCGGCGCGCTGGCGGCGGTACTGGCGCTGCCGCTGCGTCGGGAGTTGACAGCGTAGCGTTTCCTCCCCCGCCAGGGGGAGGTGGCAGGCGCAGCCTGACGGAGGGGGAGGAAGCACGACGGCCGAGAGGTTCTGGCATCCTCCCCCTCCGTCGCCTTCGGCGCCACCTCCCCCTGGCGGGGGAGGATACGCTAAAGCCGGTCCGTGGCGGTCACACCAGCTCGAAGCTGCCGGACACGCCTTCTGCCTCCGCGGACGGCGCGATCCACAGCTGGAACTGGCCCGGCTCCACCGTCGGCTTGAGCGCCTGGCCGATGAACAACAGGTCGGCGCGGGTGAGCGTGAACTGCACCTGCTTGCGCTCGCCCGGCTTGAGCGCGACACGGCGGAACGCCTTCAATTCGCGCACCGGCCGGGTGACGCTCGCCGCCACGTCGCGGATGTAGAGCTGCACCACTTCCTCGGCCGCGCGCGACCCGCTGTTGGCGATGGTTGCCGAGACGACGAGCTTGCCCTCCGCGGTCAGCCTGCCGGCGCCAAGATCAAGGTCGCTGTACGCGATCTCGCCATAAGTGAGTCCGTGGCCGAACGGAAACAGCGCCTGGTTCGGGAACTCGCGGTAATGCGTCTTGTATTCCTGCAGCGGACCCGCCGGATTGGGGCGGCCGGTCGGCTTGTGGTCATAGTGGTACGGCTCCTGCCCCGTCGCCTGCGGGAAGGAGACCGGCAGCCGCGCCGAGGGGCTGACCACGCCGAACAGCGCGTCGGCGATGGCGGGGCCGTCCTCGGAGCCAAGGAACCAGGTGACGAGGATCGCCGGCGCCTTGAGCACCGCGCCTTCCAGCGCCAGCGCGCGGCCGTTGCGGAGCAGCACCACCACCGGCTTGCCGGTCGCCGCCACCGCCTCGGCCAGCGCCATCTGCGCCGGGGGCACGACGATGGCGGAACGCGACTGCGCTTCGCCCGACATGCGGGCATGCTCGCCCACCGCCAGCACCACCACGTCGGCGGCCTGCGCGGCCGCCACCGCCGCCTCGATCCCGCCCGGGATCGGGCCGTCGAGCCCCGCGCCCTCGGTGACGCTCACCAGCGACGGATCCTTGACCAGCGCCTTGACGCCGGTCGCGAGATCGACCGCCTCGGCATCGGTGCCATAGACGTTCCAGGTACCGATCAGGTCGTGGAGCCCGCTGGCGAATGGCCCGATCAGCGCGATCTTCCTGCCCGAACGCGGCAGCGGCAGCAGGCCGCCTTCATTCTTCAGCATCACGATCGAGCGCGATCCCGCCTCGCGAGCGAGCGCGAGGTTGGCGCGGGTGCGCACGCGCGCCTTCTCGCGTGCCGGATCAATGCGGCGGAACGGATCGTCGAACAGGCCGAGCTGCACCTTCAGCGCCAGCACCCGCCGCACCGCCTCGTCGAGCCGCGCCATCGGCACCTCGCCCTTGGCGACCAGATCCGGCAGGTGCTTGATGTAGAAGCCGCTCTGCATGCTCATGTCGACGCCCGCCATAAAGGCGAGCTTGGTCGCCTCGCGTGCATCGGCCGCGAAGCCGTGCGCGATCAGCTCCTCGTCGGCGGTATAGTCCGAGACGACCAGACCCTCGAAGCCCCATTCGCGGCGCAGCACTTCGGTCAGCAGCCATTCGTTGGCGGTGGCGGGGATGCCGGACAGCTCGTTGAACGAGGCCATCACCGTCGGCGCGCCGGCCGCAAGCGCCGCCTCGAACGGCGGGAAATAGATTTCGCGCAGCGTCCGCTCGGAGATGTCGACCGTGTTGTAGTCGAGCCCCGCCTCCACCGCGCCATAGGCGGCGAAATGCTTGGCGCAGGCGGCGACCGCGTCCGCCGCCTCAAGCCCCTTGGCGCCCTGGAAGCCACGCACCCGCGCCGCGGCGATCAGCTTGCCGAGCAGCACGTCCTCGCCCGCGCCTTCCACGCTGCGGCCCCAGCGCGCATCGCGGGTGATGTCGACCATCGGCGCGAAGGTCCAGTCGATGCCCGCGGCTGCCGCCTCCACCGCCGCGACACGCGCGGTGCGTTCGGCAAGATCGGGATCGAAGCTCGCCGCCTCGCCCATCGGCACCGGGAAGACGGTGCGGAAGCCGTGGATCACGTCGGCAGCGAAGAGCAGCGGGACCTTGAGCCGCGATTCGCGCGTCGCCACGGTCTGCATCCGCTTGGCCATCGCCGCGCCATTGCCGTTGAACACGCCGGTCAGGCGCCCGGCGCGAACCTCCGCCAGCTGCCCGTCGAAGTTCGACGACGCGCCCGCCGGATTGAGCGTCACCGCCGCCCCGCCCGACCAGGCGGCCGCCATCAGCGTGAGCTGCCCGGCCTTCTCCTCGACGGTCATCTTGGCGAGCAGCGACTCGACCGCGGCAGGCAGTTTCTTCGCACCCGCCTGGAGCAGCATCGCGCGCGCCGGGCTCGCCGCCCAGGCGGCCGCCGCGCTCGCCCCGATCAATACCGCACGCCTGGAAATATGGCCGTCCTTCACGCGTTTCCTCCCACAGCGTGGCCCTACATCGGCCACCGCATCAACAATCTTGCAACCCGCTATTGCTTGATGTAACCGGTTACATCAAGAGCTTGACGCCAATACCGGCAAACAAGCCGTCGCAACCCAAGACCCAGGAGGGGACGAAGACCGCCATGCCGAACGCAACGATCCGTGATGTCGCGCGGGAAGCGTCGGTGTCGGTCGCGTCGGTATCGCGTGCACTCAACGGCGCGACCAACATCCGCCCCGAACTGCGCGATCACATCCGCGATGTCGCCAATCGACTCGGCTATGTGCCGCATGCCGGCGCGCGCAACCTCAGCCTCGCCCGCTCGTCGACGATCGGCGTCGTCGTCCCCGATCTGCACGGCGAGTTCTTCTCCGAATTGCTGCGCGGCATGGACCGCCAGGCCTCCGAACTCGGCCTGCACCTGCTGCTGATGGTGATGCACGGCGAAGCCGATCGCGGCGTCACCGCGCTGCATGCGATGCGGGGCCGGGTCGACGGGCTGGTGGTGATGGCGCCGCAGATCACCTCGGACGAGCTGTTCCAGCACCTGCCGCGCACCATGCCCTCGGTGCTGGTCAACTGCGCGCCGCGCGAGGGCGGCCGCCCCGAATTGCGCGTCGACAACGTTGCCGGAGCCGTCGCGGTGATCGAGCACCTCGTCGCCGGCGGCTGCCGCCGGATCGTCCATATCGCGGGCCCCGAGGCCAATATCGACGCGCGCGAGCGTTTGCGCGGCACCCGCGAGGCATGCACGCGGCTGGGCGTGGAACTGCGCGTGGTCCAGGGCGACTTCAACGAGGACAGCGGCACCGCCGCCATCGCCACGCTCCAGGCCGAGCGCGCCGACTATGACGCGGTGTTCGCCGCCAACGACATGATGGCGGTGGGCGCGCTGATGGCGCTCAAGCGCGCGGGCGTCGCGGTGCCCGAACAGATTGCGGTGGCGGGGTTCGACAACATTCCGCTGACCCGCCTGATTTCGCCGGCGCTCACCACCGCCAGCATCGACATTGCCGAATTCGGCGCGCGTGCCGTGGTGCGCCTCGCCGGACTGATCGATGGTGCCCCGGACGACACGCTCGAATGGCGTGCGCCGATCGTCATCGCGCGGGAATCGACCCGCCAATACCCCAAAAACACAACAGAAAACCCGATCCGCCGGGGAGATAGAGAGTAACCATGAACAAGCTAGTTTTGCGTTCCGCATTGCTGACGATGACCGCGCTGGGCACCGGTGCCCTGCTCGCCCCCGCCCCCGTGCAGGCCCAGGTCGGCCAGGCATCGCTGCGCGGCACGATCACCGCGCCGGCGAACAACCCGGTCACCGAGGTCACCGCGATCGAAGTGTCGACCGGCATCCGCCGCAGCGCGACCGTCGGCGCCGACGGCACCTACAACTTCGCCTCGCTGCGCCCGGGCACCTATCGCCTGGAGATCAAGCTGCAGAACGGCGTGCGCAATTCGGATGCGTTCACGCTGCGCGTCGGCCAGAATGCCGGCCTCGACCTCGACCTGTCGACCACCACGACCGCCCCGGCCGCCGATGCCGGCGCCGCACCCGCGGGTGACGACACCGCAGCGCCCGCGACGGGCGACGAGATCGTCGTCACCGGCAACCGCATCCGCTCGCTGGACGGTGGCCAGGTCGGCATCAACATCACCCAGCGGCTGATCGAGCAGCTCCCGCAGAACAACCGCAACTTCCTCGCCTTCGCCGATCTCGCCCCGGGCGTGCGCTTCATCGAAGGCGCCAACGGCACGTCGAGCATCAAGGGCGGCGCGCAGGACAGCCGCACCGTCAACGTGTTCATCGACGGCGTCAGCCAGAAGGATTACGTCCTCAAGAACGGCATCACCGGGCAGGACAGCTCGGCGGGCAACCCGTTCCCGCAGCTCGCGATCGGCGAGTATCAGGTGCTCTCGTCCAACTACAAGGCGGAGTTCGACCAGGTCAGCTCGGTGGCGATCACCGCCGCGACCAAGTCGGGCACCAACGAGTTCCACGGCGAAGGCTTCATCGACTATACCAATCAGGACCTGCGCGCGCGCCGTCCAACCGAGCTTTTCCCGAGCCTGCGCGACAAGGTGAATTCGAACAACAAGCAGTTCGGCGTCGCGCTGGGCGGTCCGATCATCAAGGATCGCGCACACTTCTTCGTGACCTACGAAGGCAAGCGGATCGACAGCCCCTATGACGTGCGGCCGGAGAACGGCGTCTCGACGAGCATCTTCCCGACGCAGTACCAGCAATATTTCGGCACCTTCTCGCAGCGCTTCAACGAGGACCTGTATTTCGGCAAGATCGACCTCGAGCCGAGCGACAAGGACCTGATCGAGCTCACCGGCAAGTATCGCAAGGAATCGGGCTCGCAGATCGCGACCGGCATCAACGCGGCGAACACCTCGACGCTCAACAAGGTCGACGAGAAGCGCTTCATGCTCCGCTGGCAGCGCAGCGAGGACAACTGGATCAACGACGCCCGCGTATCCTACCAGGACACCAAGTGGGCGCCGACGCCGGAGACCTTCGGCAACACCAGCTTCTTCCAGGCCTCTACCGTGAACAACGGCAACTTCACCCGCACCGACCTGCTCCGCTTCGGCGGCGGCGGCAGCCAGCAGGACAAGGGCCAGAAGGGCTGGACGGTGCAGGACGACTTCACCTGGACCGGCTTCAATGGCCACACCATCAAGGTCGGCACCAAGGCGAGCTTCATCCGCCTGCGCTCGATCGAGCAGAACCGCGCCAACCCGCAATATACCTACGACATCAACGCGTTCAGCCCCACCGGCTTCAACGACCAGGTGCCGTATCAGCTCGAGTTCGGCGTCCCCACCGGCAACGGCCCGGTCGACATCCGTTCGAGCAACTTCCAGTTCGGCGTCTATGCGCAGGACGATTGGGACGTGACCTCGCACCTGACGCTCAACCTCGGCCTGCGCTGGGATTATGAGCGCACCCCGGCCTTCGTGAACTATGTGACCTCGCAGGAAAACCTGACGGCGGTGTCGCCGGCCAACTATCCGAACCTGGTCAACGCCGACTATAACATCAACGACTTCATCTCGAACGGCCGCAACCGCAAGACCTTCACCGGCGCCTTCCAGCCGCGCCTCGGCTTCACCTATCGTATCGACGAAGCCGGCCGGTTCGCGGTGTTCGGCGGCTATGGCCGCTCCTACGATCGCAACCAGTTCGACTTCCTCCAGCAGGAAGTGAGCCAGGGCGTCTACGCGGTGCGTCGCTTCAACTTCCGCGGCGCAGATTCCAACCCCAACAACGCCTGTGTCGGCGCCGATGCGTCGACCTGCGTCACCTGGAATCCGATCTACCTGACCCCGGAGGGCCGCCAGCAGCTGCTCGCCGGCGCGACCGGCGGCGGCCGCGAGTTCCGCTTCCTCAGGAACGACCTGAAGGTCCCCTATTCGGACCAGTTCAGCCTCGGCATCCGCGGCCGCTTCCAGCAGGTCGGCCTCGAACTCGGCTACAGCCATGTCGCCAGCCGCGACGGCTTCGTCTTCCTGCTCGGCAACCGCCGGCCGGACGGCAGCTTCTTCTTCAACGATCCGACCAACCCGACCGACACGCCGTCGCCGCCCTTCGGCTTCTCGCCCCCGGGCTACAACAGCATCATCCTCGGCACCAACGGGCTGAAGACCAATGCGGACTCGGTCTATTTCAAGGTCACCAAGAGCTACACCCAGGCCTCGCCCTGGAGCCTGGATGCGACCTACACCTATACCGAGGCGACCGAGAACCAGCTGGGCGAGACCTATCTGCTCGATTTCCCGTCGGTCAGCGACTATCCGATGCTGCGCTCGGCGGGCGTGCCGCGGCACCGGCTGGTGATGGCGGGCAGCGTCGACCTGCCGCTCGGCTTCGCGCTCTCGTCCAAGTTCCAGATCGAGTCTTCTGCCTATCAGAAGGCGATCCTCAACCAGTCCAACCCGTTCCAGCGCGTCGTCGTCGGCCGCGAGGTCGATGGTTCGGGCGGCGGCTGGGGCCGGCGCCAGCTCGACATGGCGCTGACCAAGTACGTGCCGATCCACTTCATCAGCGATCAGACCCGCCTGCGCTTCCGCGTCGACGTGCTGAACGTGTTCAACGATTACAACTACATCACCTTCAACAACGACCCCGCCTCGCAGGATTGGGGCGCGCGCAGCAGCTATGACGTGGGCGGCAACCCGCCGCGCACCTTCAAGCTGTCGGTCGGCTACTCCTTCTGATCCCTCCTACTGGGGCGGCGCATCTCCCTTGCGCCGCCCCATCTTTTTGCAGGACCCAAGTTCATGATCGATCGCAGGCAACTGCTCGGCTCCGGCGCGATGGCGCTGGCGGGCCTCGCGGGCGCATGCTCGCAACCCGGCACCCGCATCGGCGTCACCGGCCCTGCACCGGCGGCGGACCCGCTGATCCGCGACCTGCAGGAACGCACCTTCCGCTATTTCTGGGACACCACCGATCCCGAGACCGGCCTCGCGCCCGATCGCTGGCCCACCCCCTCCTTCGCCTCGATCGCCGCGGTGGGCTTCGCGCTGACCGCCTATCCGATCGGCGTCACCAACGGCTGGATTACGCGCGAGCAGGCACGGACCCGCACGCTCGCCACGCTGCGCTTCTTCGCCACCGCGCCCCAGGGCGACGGGCAGAGCGACGCCAGCGGCTACAAGGGCTTTTTCTACCATTTCCTCGGCGTGACCAAGGGCCGCCGCTTCGCCCGAGCCGAGCTCTCCACGGTCGACACCGCGCTGCTGCTGGGCGGCGTGCTGTTCGCGCAGAGCTGGTTCGATGCCGACGAGCCTCAAGAGGCCGAGATCCGCACGCTGGCGGACCAGCTCTATGCCGCGGTCGACTGGAGCTGGATCACCCCGCGCCCACCCTTCGTCTCGATGGGCTGGCACCCCGAGAGCGGCTTCATCCCCTCGGACTGGAACATCTATAACGAGGGGCTGCTGCTCTACGTGCTGGCGCTGGGCTCACCGAGCCATCCGCTGCCGCCGGAGACCTGGGCCGCCTGGACCGCGCGCTTCGATGCGCAGTGGAGCGACAAATGGGGCGAACCGCACCTCCATTTCGCGCCTTTGTTCATCCACCAGTACAGCCATTGCTGGATCGATTTCCGCGGCATCCGCGACCCCTATATGGCCGCCAAGGGCATCGACTATTTCGAGAACAGCCGCCGCGCGGTACGGGCACAGCGCAACTATGCGATCGCCAATCCGGGCGGCTGGGCCGGCTATGGCGAGGACGTATGGGGCCTGACCGCCTGCGACGGCCCCGGCGACTTCAAGCAGCGTATCGGCGGCCGCGAGCGCGAGTTCTTCAGCTACTCCGCACGCGGGCCGGATGATCGCGACGACGGCACGCTGGCACCCACCGCCGCGGCGGCTTCGATCGCTTTCGAGCCCGAACTGGCCGGCCGCGCGGTGGCGACGATGCACGCCCGCTATGGCCGCGGCATCTATGGCCGCTACGGCTTTCTCGACAGCTTCAACCCCACGCTGACCCGCGCGACCGCGCCGCTCAAGCACGGCAAGATCGTGCCGGGCATCGGCTGGGTGGACGGCGATCATCTCGGCATCGACCAGGGACCGATCCTGCTGATGATCGAGAACCTGCGCACCGGCCTCGTCTGGGAGGTGATGCGCCGCAACCCGCATATCCGTCGCGGGCTGCAGCGCGCCGGCTTTAAAGGCGGCTGGCTCTAGGGGCGGCCGGCTTTAATCGTCCTGCCGGTCGGTCTTCTTGGGCGCGACCCAGACATGGACCGGCACGACCACCTTGCCCGGCGCGGGCTTGCCGATGTCGACGCGGCTGGCCTGAACCAGTTCGCCGTTCGAGAGGGTGAAGGACGCCCAGGGCTTGGGCATGCGGTTGAACGTCATCTTCTGGATGGGTTCGCCGGTGTTCGAATTCATGATGGTTGCAATGACAGGCATGCGCCTGCCGCTATTCGGGCGGGCGCCGCGCTGTCCAGCGGGGGCGCCGACGAATCTGTGGATAGCGCCCCTTCCCCGCCCCGCGATCGGCGCTAAAGCCGCGGGCGAGACACCGGCGAAAGGGAGCAGCACATGATCATCCGCAGCGACGAGACCCAGGATATCGAGGTACCCGGCGGCGGCGCGATGCGGATGCACCTGTTCCGCCCGGCGGCGGAAGGGCGCTTCCCCGGCGTGCTGCTCTTCTCCGAGATCTACCAGGTCACCGCACCGATCCGGCGGCTGGCGGCGATGCTCGCGGGCAACGGCCTGCTCGTCGCGGTGCCGGAGGTCTATCACGAATATGAGCCCGCCGGCACCGTGCTCGCCTATGATCCCGCAGGCACCGATCGCGGCAATGTACTCAAGATCACCAAGCCGGTCGCCGCGTTCGATGCGGATGCCGCCGCGGCGCTCACCGCACTGGCGGACCACCCGGCCTGCTCGGGCAAGCTCGGCACCTTCGGGGTGTGCCTG
>Ga0207671_10005726_pt1 | contig 11329 bp, 8 predicted proteins | sample KBSC24metaG_FD_184352 | JGI IMG/M metagenome (GOLD analysis project Ga0207671, IMG submission 184352) | Corn rhizosphere microbial communities from Kellogg Biological Station, Michigan, USA - KBS C2-4 metaG (SPAdes) (version 2) | ecosystem: Host-associated > Plants > Roots > Rhizosphere > Soil... | reverse complement strand
GGTTGATAAATGTAAGCAGCTCATCCACCGACAGGCTGCAACAGTCCGCAATATTCTTCCCTTTTATTTTGCACGACAGTACAGTTTCGTTCAGGCGCGCGCCTTTGCACAAAGGACAAAGGCCGGCAGTGATCACACCGGCAATACTTTCTTTTCGCCGGTCTACCTCCTTTGATTCCCTGGAAAGAAATGCTTTTTCCAGGCGCGGGATAACCCCTTCATATAACACCGTTTTCCCCCATTTGCTGTCCGGGTTGGGAGGCTTATGCTCGGTTGCGTATAATAACAGGTCTTTTTCTCTGGCAGTATAATCCTTTAGCTTTTTATCGTTGTCAAAATAGCCTGAATGGACGTAGCGGGTCCATCGCCAGCCACCCGGCTGAAATGTAGGGAAGTTGATCGCGCCTTCGTTCAGGGATTTACTGTTATCGAGCAGCTTATCCACGTTGATCGTTTGAATGGTCCCTAATCCTTCGCATGCAGGACACATGCCAGCCGGGTTATTGAACGAGAAGATATTGGAATAGCCTACAAATGGCTTTCCTATACGTGAAAATAATAGCCTCAACTGTGCGTAAATGTCCGTCACCGTACCTACTGTAGAACGTGCATTGCCACCGATGCGTTTCTGGTTTATGATGACAGGTACGTTCAGGTTCTCTATCTTCACAACGTCGGCAATACCGTAATGCTGCAGCCTGTTACGCACAAAACTGTTTTGTGTTTCATTGATCTGGCGTTGCGCCTCTGCGCCAATGGTTTCAAACACAAGAGATGATTTCCCTGAACCGGACACGCCGGTGAAAACATTTATTTTATTTTTGGGAATGCTTAAAGATAAGTTCTTCAGATTATTCTGGTTAGCGCCTGTTACGATGATGTTTTTCATATCCTGCCGGTCTTTGTTACCCGATAAGTATGCAGCACATGAAAAACCATGCCAGCGTATATTTATACCCGAATCCGCCCTTCCCCATTGAAATCAACATTGGCATCCATAATTTAGTTATTTTTATTATATAACATTATCAAAGACTGCAACTGGAAATTAAGTTACTTTGGTCTAAACTGAAATCTTAGATATGACATTAAACCATAGATTTTTGTCTCTATCATGCCTGGTAATGTTGATGACGGCTTGTAATGCCAGACAAAATGAACCAAACAATAAGGAAGTAGTAGACAATCTTTATTCGACAGATAAAGGCGACAAGCTAATGAATCAGGCTATGGAGATTGCCAGAAAAAGATTTTCAAAGTTTGATAGCGCTTTTGAAAGCGGGAAGTATGACAAAGATAAATTCTCGATAAAAGTTAAATTTCCATACTCCAATGGGAATGAATACATCTGGCTTACAGATATTTCAAGGGTTGGCGGTCATTATTGGGGCGTAGTAAGCGACACGCCCAGAGAGGCAAAACAAGTGAAATTAGGGGACAGGCCGGAGATAAACGATAATGACGTCGTAGATTGGTTATATGGTAAAGACTCAATACTTCATGGAGGATTTACACTCCGGTTAATTTATAGCAGAATGTCTAAAGAAGAAAGAGACGAAGAAAAAGCAGGCTTTCCTTATAGAATAGAGGATTAATGTAATAAAGTAGGCTGTGTTTTTTTAAGAGCTTTGCCGGGCAATTTAAACTTTGAATAATCTATGATAGATGAAAATTTTTATGGACTACTTGAATATAAAATTGGCGATGCCTTGGCAAATTCCCCAAATGAGGAAACGAGGAAGTTTTGGAGTGACACTCTATAGGCGAAGTATTCGTTTGCTCCCAGCCTGAACCAATCGCTGCGACAGGCGAAGAGACTTAAGGGGAAGAAGGATAAAGATAATCCGACGGCGGAAGGGTTGGGGTAGTGATCGAACTAAGATAATGTAGGGGTATTTGCAGACAGCATGTTAGGGAAAATAGTTGGGGTAATAGAAGTTAATACCAGCTTCTAATTCGATTTCCCACGGGAATTGTGTCTAATTTTAGGGTTTCTTAAATCCCTACCCCATGAAGAACCCACTTCTTTATTTATGCCTGCCCATATTATTGTGTGGGCAGCAAGCAGCAGCACAGATCAATGCTTATGCGAAAGTAACCGCCATATCAGGCGTCAACCTGACACTTTCAAATGCCAATCAGACCTATCACACGTTTGCCGCCGGTGAGCAAGTCATCATCATGCAGATGCAGGACAACGTCATTGGTAGTAATACCGCCGACAATGCCAGTTTTGGCTCTCTTTCCTCCATTCTCAATGCGGGTGTGTACGAAATAGCCACCATCAGTTCGGTGACGGCTACGACCATGAAGCTCACCGCTGCCCTCAAAAACACCTTTTCGACCAGTACGTCCGCCAGTGTGCAGGTCATCAGCTTTAATACCCTCAGCACGGGCGACTACACGACGACTGCCAATATTACTGCCGTGTCCTGGGATGGGAACATAGGCGGCGTAGTGGCTTTTAAGGTAGGCGGCACGCTGACCCTGGCCAATTCCGTTATAGTCGATGGACAGGGTTTTCGGGGAGGCGCTGTTTCCAGCAATCACGAATCCCTATGCGAGCCCCGTGTCTATGATACCACTTCCAACAAATATGCTTTCAAAGGCGAGGGCATTTTTACAAGCCCGACGATAACTTACACCAGTCACAACGGACGTGGGCCCTTGCTCAATGGCGGCGGGGGCGGCAGCGACGATAATGGCGGTGGTGGCGGTGGTGGCAATTATACGGCCGGCGGCGCCGGCGGACCGGGGTATACCTGCACAGGCACGGACACATCCGGAGGGCTGGGCGGTATTTCCCTGCGCAGCTATGTAGCCTATAACCGCGTGTTTATGGGCGGCGGCGGCGGCGGCGGACAGCAGAACAACAGCGTTGGAACGGCGGGCAGCAATGGGGGCGGTATCATCCTCATCCAAGCCAATAAATTGGTGACAAGCTGCAGCGGCAGCGTAAAGATATCGGCGGGCGGTGCGTCAGCCGCCACCAGCGGTAATGACGGCGGGGGCGGTGCGGGTGCGGCGGGAACCATCGTACTCCAGGTGAATACCTTTGCCGTGGTAACTTCCTGTCCCCTGGTTGTGCAGGCCAATGGTGGGAATGGAGGTAGTGTAGGGGATGTGACCGTGCATGGCGGTGGCGGCGGAGGAGGCCAGGGCGCCATCATCTTTTCGGCGTCCCTGCCAACCAGCAACGTGACGACCAGCGCCAACAATGGAATAGGCGGTCTGAACAACAGCACCGGCATATCCAGCGCGGGTAGTGGCGCCGGCACCAATAACTCGGGTATCATTACGGGCCTCTCTACCGTACTGCCCGTCAGCTTTGCCTGGTTCACCGGCGAACGCAGCGGCGATGCCAACAATCTCTATTGGAAGACGGGCGAAACCGACCTGCATCAATCTTTCACCGTACAGCGGTCTTCTTCCAATGTAGCGAGTTTTACACCCATAGGCATCGTCAACACTCCCTCGGATGGCACTACGCAGGATTATCATTTTATCGATGCTGCACCGGCCTCCGGCAAGAATTACTACCGGATCACAGCGACCAACTTTTCCGGTGAAGAAACCTTCTCACCCGTTGTCGTGCTGGACGGAGCCGCCACCGCGAAAACCTATTCGATCTTTCCAAATCCCGCTGGGGGGCAGTTCACCATCCGTTTGGGAGCCAATGCCGATGGCATGGTGCCTGTAGCAATCGTCGACCTGGAAGGCCGCCCCGTCTGGACCGGCAATTGTCAGGCCTCCGGCCAGCTGCTATATGTTTCGATGAACGCTAAGCCGGTAGGTGGTATTTATTTTGTGCGATGGACGACAAACGGTCAGACGCACACAGGCAGGTTGCTCATCCGGTGACGAATAGCGTCCCATCTCCGCTCACTCCGTCCGCAGATGATTGACAGGATTCTCCAGGGAACCCGGCCAGGTCTGGGAAAGCCATTCCCGACCCGGTTCGCAAAATTTTGGAGGAACAAAGCAGTCTTTATCATTTCATCCCATCCACAGCAGCCAGGATGTTGCCGGGCCCCAACAAAAACAGGTCAACATGTGCCAATCTGGTATAACAGCTAAATACAAACAAATCCCTGACACGGCGTAACATGGGGTCCGTCAACTGCTGGCCTCCGATTTTGGTCATCTCTTCCTTGTCCAGGAACTCCATTTCATGGCGTTTGAATTTGAGCTTATAGGCCGTAAACGGGTCCTTGTCTCATTATGGAGTGTAACCAGCTTGTTCAAGGTCAACTTTTCTTCTCCGGCCTGCGCTCCCTGTCCCAGGTAGGAGGCTTTGACGGCCTCGGCGGTAATATGCTCGTTATCCAGGTCCAGTTGCTGGTAATGGCTGACCAATTTGGCCCACACTTCTTCCAGTAGTGGACGCCAAACGTGTTGTTGCTTCTCATCTTGAAATCATTTTGAGTGAATAAATCGTACTGTCTGTGTCGGTCGCACGATTCACAAGGGATGATTTCAATGAGATGCGGTATTAGAATAGAGAAAATTACCTTAAGTTTAGTTATAATGGAAAATCCTACCAAATATAACTTTAAATCAATGCCATGAAAATTTACTTTTTTATTGTGTGCCTTGTAGGCACTATGACCCAGAAAGTTCTTGCTCAGAAGAACAATTATGCTTCTAATCACAAGCAAGAAAAAAAGGGAAGATATATTAATGATCTTCCCGACTTCGATCATAGTTTACTACTTGAGGCGAAATCTGATACAACGGCGAACGTAAGTTGTGGCGATTTCGATGGCGATGGCCATCTTGACATTCTGTTAGTGAAAGGAAGACATTGGCCTATTGTTGACCGGGTTCTGCTTGGCGATGGGTCGGGCGGAATACGAAAGGCTTATAACCTCGGAAAGGTATCTGACCGCTCATATACCGGCGGTTTGGCTGATTTTAATGGAGATGGTTACCTTGATATTGCCGTTAGCAATGATGCTCCGGATCGGAAACTGGTTTATTTTAATGACGGGAAAGGCAATTTTACAGTTGGGTCTGAATTTGGACTTCCAGAATGGCCGACACGAAATTTGTCCATCGCTGATATCAACGGCGACGGGTTGCCAGATCTCATTTTGGCGAACAGAGGTGATTCGGGAAAAACATCAAATTATATCTGCTTTAACAGCGGGAAAGGACAGTTTAATGCTAATTGCATCGCATTTGCTCCATACCCTGCTACAACAATATACCCAGCAGACATTAATAAAGATGGTTTTATTGACCTTGTTGTGCCGCATCGTGACGGTGGCCAGAGTTATGTATACCTTGGCAATTCAGATATGGCTTTCTCAGACACTCATCGCATTCCATTCGGGCTATCTAACGCTACGATTCGTATGGCAGCAGCAGCAGATTTTAATGGAGATAGTTTACTTGACATTGTAACTATAGACGAAAACAACGGAGTAAACCTCTATTTTGGGAAAAAAGATCAAACCTTTTCTGCAGGTATTTTCTTGGCTGATTCAAAGATAGTTCCATACGCACTGGCAATAGTTGATCTGAATAACGACAAAAAACCGGATATCATTGTAGGCCACGTAGAAGCACCGTCAACAGTATTTTTTAATGATGGGACAGGTCGCAACTTTAAATCAATTTCTTTTGGTGATTCAAAGGGTACGGTGTATGGTTTTGCAATTGGTGATTTCAATGAAGACGGAATTCCTGACATCGCTGCTGCCCGCTCAGACGCTCCGAATGTTTTGTACTTTGGCAATATCAAATCAAAAAAGCGCTAATGAAATGTGTTTAACAGAAAAAAGGACAAAGCGGTTTAATTTCCACTTTGTCCTGTCAAGTCGGGAAGACAGGATTACCTCCGGGCGGCTTCGCCGTCCTCGGTGATCCCAAAGGGGCGGCCTAAACATGACAATCGATCGCCCTTCGGGCGCTTGTCATTTCATCGCTGCGCGCTTCCGAGCCAGCTCGACGCGCTCCGCGCTGAAACGACAATGCCTCCATAAATGGAGGCATCGATTGCCGTGTTTGTCGGGAAGACAGGATTCGAACCTGCGACCCCTACGTCCCGAACGTAATGCGCTACCGGGCTGCGCTACTTCCCGAAACCGGTAAGACCAAGAGAACGCTCTCGATCATAGGCCCAATGGCCGGGTGTCCTGATCCGCTGAAACCTATGATCCTGATAAGGAATCATTCACCTTCAGCGGGTTGCAAATTTAACATCCTTTAAGCATCTTACAAAATAGAATTCACCCGGAGGTCTGCAGGAGTAAAAACGCTTTTCCCAGGTGGTCGATGAGATCGGTAGCCAGCATACTTTCCTGGGAAAGACTTTCAGCTGCCAGGTCGCCGGCAAGTCCATGAAGATAGACCCCGAGCAGTGCAGCCTCCCCGGAGGAATAACCCTGGGAAAGCAGGGAGGTGATAATGCCCGTCAGCGAATCACCCGTGCCGCCTTTAGCCATTCCTGGATTGCCGGTAGAGTTGAAGTACCCTTTACCTCCCGGCATTGCAATAAAGGTATAATGTCCCTTGAGCACGATCACACACTGATGGTCCCTGGCCTTTTCGGATGCCAGCTGCAAACGGGCAAAATCGTCCTCCGCCTGGCCGAACAGCCGTTCGAACTCCTTTGGATGAGGCGTAAGGATAGAGTAGGGGGGCAGCAGAAAGAAAAGGGAGGGGTTGGCACCTAATATATTGAGTGCGTCAGCGTCCAGCACCACAGGCTTTTTATAGCTGCGAAGGATGCTCTCCAGCAAGGCTTTGGTGCGGGGGGCGGTACCGATGCCGGGACCGATGCCAATGACCGAATAAACCGACAGCTCGCCTGTAAAAGTGGTGTTGATCTTTTCATCGGGGTCCGTCAGTATCATTGCTTCCGGCAAGGCCGTCTGCAGGATGTCATAGCCGCAGGCAGGCGTATGACAGGTGAGCAAGCCTGCACCGCTGCGCAGACAGGACCGGCTGGCCAGCAATGCCGCGCCCATTTTCCCGTAACTGCCGGCTATCAACAAAGCATGACCAAAATTACCTTTATGAGCAAAACGCTGTCTGGGCCGGAAAATAGTCTTTATCATATCCAGGTCCACCAGTTCCAGCTCGCTCACCGTATTTTTCAGATAACCTTTGTGCAGACCTATGTCCAGGATATGCAGCTGACCGACGGAAGCTGCGTTCTCCGGCATTAAAAAAGCCAGCTTATAACATTGAAAGCTAAGGGTATGCGTAGCATGTACCACTGTATTGCCTTTCGAAGATCTATCCACAAAAAGGCCGCTGGGAATATCTATTGCAATGATCTCATTCCCCGATTGATTCATGTGCTGTACGACCAGTTCTGTCACACCTTCCAGTTTGCGGCTCAACCCCGTGCCCAGGAGAGCGTCTATCAGGATGTGGCCTTCAGGGACGGGCAGCAGGTTGTCCTGTCCCTGGATGAATCGCACTTCCACGGGTGTTGCGTGAAGCCTGGCCAGGTTGGCTTGAAAATCATCCGTGCCTTTATGCCCGAATTCCAGTATGTGAACGATGACAGGACAGTCCTGGTCCGACAGCATACGGGCAAGCGCCAATCCGTCTCCGCCATTGTTGCCTTTGCCGCAGTAGATAGAAAAGCTGCAGTCGAGATAACCTTGCCGTTCCAGCCAGGAAAAACAGCTTTCGGCAGCACGTTCCATCAGGTCGATGGAAGCTATTGGTTCATTTGCTATGGTAAATTGATCCCAGGCGCGTATTTGCTCGGCTGAAAATATTTCCATGCCGGAATTTACTCAATTTGGCCGACATTGATAAAATGTACGGGAATTGGTCTTCACCGGTTTAACGGGCGGCGGTTGCCGCCTTGCGTTTGCGGGAATGTACGGTGTGCCGTTTGGCGGATGATCTTCTGGCGACGGAGCGTTTTACCGTATGTTTACTGGGGGCAGGCGGTGCTGTTTCAGCCTTCTTTACTTCCCCCGCTTCCCCTGCCGAAGAGGAGACGCCGGTCGAGGCCATAGCGCCGGATGGGTCGGAAGGGTCCTCATCATCGAACTTCGCTTTCCCCTGCCTGTAATCCCCAAAAAGGTCGCAAAGCGCTTTTGCTGAATAGACCCTTTTATAATCGTTGTTGCAGAGGGCGATGATCGTGGCGTCCTCATCCAGCATGCGGATAAATACAGTGCGGTTGCCATGCCACCATCCGTTGTGGTAGATCAGCTTTTTACCATTCGGGATCAGCAACATTCTCCATCCCAGGCCGTAGTTGCGCTGTCCGGGTTTTTCGAAGCTGTAACCCGAGTAGGCGCTGTCCAACACCTCTTTGGAGAAGAGCTGCCCATTACGCAGCGCCTGATCCCACTTGTACAGATCGCGTACTGTGCTGAAAATATTCTTGTCCCCGTATACTTGATCCAGGAACTCTATGCGGAATTTTTTTCCCGTCTGATAATAGGATTGCATAGCCGTAGCTGAGTCCGCCTGGGTATAAACATAGGTATCCTGCATGTGCAACGGCTGAAAGAAAGTTCTGGCAAGATAATCAGGGTAGGGGAGGCCGGAGGCCTTTTCTATGATCAATGCCAACAGGGCATAGTTGGTGTTTGAATATTCAAAATGTTTTCCCGGCTGAGCGCCTCTTGTCTCCTGGGGATGATCGATGATATATTGCAGCACGTTGGCATTGGAAAGGAATTTATGTTTGTCCCAGCCGCTGCGATCCATAAAATGGACATAGTTGCGCAGACCGCTGCGATGACTCAACAGCATCTGGATCGTAGTGTTGTTGTCAGGAAACCCTGCCAGATATTTTGAAACAGGATCGTGTATGTCCAGCTTGCCTTCCTGCCATAGTTTTAAAGTGGCCATGGCGGTAAAGGTCTTGGAGACAGAAGCAAGGTGGAAGGCCGTATGAACGTCTATTGAATCCTCTTTTTTCTCCGGATACTTGAATCCTTTATAGCGCTCGTACAATACTACACCTTTTTTGGCGACTAAAACGCTCCCGTTAAAACGCCCGGCGGTCAGGCTATCGAAGAAATGAGCGGTGATATTGGAATAATGATGCAATTCCGTCTCCGTCAATGCCGGCGTGGTGGTAGTAGCAGGGTTCAACGTGTCCTTCGGAACCGCCGAAGGCTGTGCGGCCTGGCCACAGGATGCCAGTAGGGACGCGGATATGACTAAAAGGCCGATCGCTTTCAAAAGGAAAAATTTTTTTTGGGTTAGAAAACGGCAAAATTAAAATAATCCGATGTTACTTTGCACTTCCAATCCGGAAAAGTAACGTAAAAAGAAGGGCAAAATTATGGCAGATAAAAATTCTACAAGTTATCCCAAAGAAAAGATTAACATACTTTTCTTAGAAAACATAAGTGACACTGCCGTTAAGTTTTTTAAAGACGCTGGTTATGCTTCCGTTCGCAAACTGGGAGGAGCTCTGTCAGAAGAGCAGCTGATCAATGAAGTGAAGGATGTGCATTTGCTGGGTATTCGTTCAAAGACCCAGATCACGGCCAAAGTGCTGGATGCCGCAAAAAAATTACAGGCTATTGGTTGCTTTTGCATCGGTGTCAACCAGGTAGACCTGAAAGCAGCTAAAAATCAGGGAGTGGTGGTATTCAATGCCCCATATTCCAACACCCGCTCGGTGGCTGAACTGGTGATCGGGCTGGCCATCATGCTGATACGGCGTATCCCCGACAAAAGCAAGGCCGCTCATGACGGAATTTGGTTAAAAGAAGCCAAAGGAAGTTATGAATTGAGAGGTAAAACATTGGGAATCATAGGATATGGCAATATAGGCACCCAGGTAAGCATCCTTGCGGAAGCCATGGGTATGAAAGTTATCTTCTATGACACGGTAACGAAACTGCCCCTGGGCAATGCTGTCGCTAAAAAGACCCTCAAAGAGGTAGTCAGTCAGGCAGATGTCGTGACGTTGCATGTGCCGGAAACAGCTCAGACAAAGAATCTCATCAATAAGACCGTGCTGAAACAGTTCAAAAAGGGAAGTATCCTATTGAATTATGCCAGAGGGGAAGTTGTCGATCTGGATGGATTGGCCAAAACCATGCAAGAGGGCGTGATCTCCGGGGCAGCCATCGATGTATATCCCTGGGAACCAGAGAAGAACGGCGATCGATTTGAAACTCCACTTCAACACCTGCCTAATGTGATCCTGACTCCGCATATTGGAGGATCGACGGAAGAAGCCCAGGAGAACATTGGCGTCGACGTCAGCAACAAGCTTTTTCAATACCTCGAGACAGGCATGACCATTGGCAGCCACACCGTCCCGCCACTCAGCTTACCCCTCCAGGAAGGTACTCACCGGATCCTGCATATCCATAAAAATGTGCCGGGTGTGCTCTCTGAGATCAATACGACACTTTCCAGTCATAATATCAATATCCTGGGCCAGTATCTGAAAACCAATGATGAGATTGGCTATGTGGTGTTGGATGTTGACAAACGGCTTTCCAAGCAGGCGCTGGAGCTGTTGAGAGAAGTAAAACAAACAATGAAAACCAGACTTCTTTACTAATAATCAAATACTTACTTCAGTTTACCAACAATTAAATTTGAGGTTTCCACCGTTTTTATGTCAGGCGCAAAGAAAGCAATGAATGGAAGAGGGGAGTGGTCTTCATCAGCGAGATCGTCCCCAAGCCCGCGATAACCTGGATAGCCAACACCCTGTTCCGCGAACTCTACGGGCACGTATTGCCGGGTTAAAAGATCAGGCGCCGGCATCCGTCTTTCTCGCAGAAGGCTCTCCCATTAAAGTATATACTAAAAAACGTATAGGTTAAGCTGCTTTCCTTTTGTACATTGGGCCATCCGCCCCCTACGTTATACCCCCCGGTAAAAAGTTACGGGTCGACACGATACTGAATGCCTCCATGACTGCTATTCTGACCATGGACTCCCGGTACTGCGCACTACCACTGATAAACTGCAGGGGAACATCAAGATCAGCGACGAAGGGTAGACTTTGCCCCGTCATCCACTGACTTCAAAATTTTCCTGGCTCTGCTGCGAAAGGCCGGTGGCGCCTGTTCCCATTGCTCCTCGACGATCAGCTTTAATTCCGGCAGGATATCGGGGTATTTTTTGGAGAGGTTTTGCAGCACGGTAAGCGAAAATGCCTTGACGGCAATAGGTGTTCCCGGGGTTTCGATATATTCAAAACAACGGTTCATCACACGGCCCTGGTATCTGGAAGGGATCTCCACATCCTGCAAAAGCCTGACAGTATTGCGGATAACGGCAACATGCAGATCATCCTTATCGAGATTGTCCAGTAACCGTTTGAAATAGGGTGCGATCAGCTCCGGATGCAGCCGCACCACATAGCTCAGCG
>Ga0207671_10005711_pt1 | contig 11357 bp, 8 predicted proteins | sample KBSC24metaG_FD_184352 | JGI IMG/M metagenome (GOLD analysis project Ga0207671, IMG submission 184352) | Corn rhizosphere microbial communities from Kellogg Biological Station, Michigan, USA - KBS C2-4 metaG (SPAdes) (version 2) | ecosystem: Host-associated > Plants > Roots > Rhizosphere > Soil... | reverse complement strand
CTAACTACTAAGAATCTAAATTTTTAAGATATGAAAAAGCTGATTAGCAATTTTTTATTGGGCGCAAGTATATTAGCCATCTCTGCATGTACAAAACCGGATAACTACCCCGGCCCGAATGCGTCCTTCCAGGGCAGGTTTATCGATGCGACGACCCATGCCAATTTTGAGACCTCGCAAAACAGTATCCAGGTGCAGCTTGAACAAATAAGCTGGAGCGCTACACCTACCCCACAGTTCATACCGAGCAAATCGGACGGCACGTTTGAGGATACTCAACTGTTTAAAGGAACTTATCGCATTATTCCTAAGGGCGGTGCTTTCTGGCCGGTTTACGATAGTGTAAAAATGGATATCACACAAGGCAGTTCGCATGATTTTGAGCTTACGCCTTACATCGTGATAAAAAACCTGACACATGAGTTAGTCGGAACAACGCTAACATTGAAATATGATATTGATGCTCCCGTTGTTGCGGGCTTGCCAACTATAATCGATACGCAGCCTTACGTCAATACAACCAAACTGGTAGGCGCAGGCGCTTCCATCAGGGATTATTCAGAAGTTCACGCAGTAGGCATTAACAAAGAGTTCATTGACCTTGCTCCGGCTGATAAATCGATCACGCTGACTATTCCTGATCTTATCAAAGGAAGAACATTCTTTGTAAGAGTAGGTGTTCGTTTGAATGACAGTTTTAAAAGCTCCAATTTCTCTGAAGTGATACAGATAGATGTGCCTAATCAATAAACCTTAAAAAAACTTAAAGGAAATGAGACTAATAAAAATAATGATGGTGTGCTCCATCGTCATCATAGTATTTACAGTTTTCAGCTGTAAAAAGGAGCAATTCAAGTCGAGAGACACGTCAAGCCTAAAACCGCCCCCGGTAGATACCACACCCGTAACGCCTGTGGATCCTACCCTGGTGGTATTTGACAACGCCGATATTAAAGACGGCTGGGAAACTGTTGGCGAAGTAAAGATCACAACACCGGGACAAAAAGAAGGTGAAGGCTATATCAAAAACACCATTGCCAATGGCAGCGATTTTATGCAATTCATCAAACACCAGGCAACACCGGTAGATTCCAAACTAACGGTGGCAAATGGCCAGTTTTCATTCTGGTGGTACGTATCTGACGTTTCGCTTTTAAAGAGTGATGGTCAGATCGAGATCACTAGCGGCGGTGATGCGGACAAGCACGAATTCGGCTGGTCTATACCAAAACTGATCCCGACACTTACCAATGGCTGGAACCAGCTCAACCTGAACTTCAGGGATGCTGATATTTCCGGTGGCGATCCTGATCCATCAGCATTAAACTTTTTCAGGATATTCTTCTGGACAGCAAGTAAAGATCATGCCGATCTCATTTCAGGTGTTGATGGCCTGGTTTTTAGGGCCGTGCCACCACCTCCGGATGTCGTATTCGATAATTGCGACTCCAAAGATGGATGGGAAACCGTAGGTGATGTTAATATTACCAAGCCTGGCCAAAAAGAAGGCGACGGTTATATTAAAAATACCATCGCTAATGGCAGCGACTTTATGCAATACATTAAACAGTTACCTGTACCGCTTAATACAACCTTTACCGAAGCGAATGGCAAGTTTAAATTCTGGTGGTATGTTTCAGATGTGTCCGTGCTTAAAAAGGACGGTTCCATTGAGATAACCAGTTCAGGAAAATCTGACGTGAATGAATCCGCATGGGATGTGGCGCCGCTGCTGCCTACCCTGAAAAACGGCTGGAATGAGATAACGCTCGACCTGGATAAAGCCATTAAAACTGAAGATGGCGGTGCTGATCTGACGAAAATCGACCACTTCCGCATTTTCTTTTTTACCAACAGTAAGGATCATGCCGATATAGTTACCGGTATAGACGACCTGCGGTTCATATCAAAATAATTGGCGTTGACCCTATCAATTTAATAACAAAACGAGGGAGAGAAATTCTCTCCCTCGTTTTTAAACAAGCAACATGAGAATGAAAATATTTGATTCATTAAAAATACAGGCAAACAAAAACATGCTGATTGCTTTGTCAATCAGTTTAAATGCGTTATTTATCGCGCCTTGCTTTGCGCAGGAAAAGGCAGCCGATGCTGCTGTCGGGAACCCTTTTGTAAGAGATATTTATACGGCTGATCCGTCCGCGCACGTATGGAAAGACGGGCGCTTATATGTATATCCATCACATGATGTAGCCCCGCCACGAGGTTGCGACCTAATGGATCAATACCACGTGTATTCTACCGATGATATGGTTCACTGGAAAGATCATGGTGAAATTTTGCGCGCCAGCCAGGTGGAATGGGGTCGCCCCGAAGGTGGTTTTATGTGGGCACCTGATTGTGCCTACAAAAACGGCACCTACTATTTCTATTTCCCGCATCCAAGCGGCACGGCATGGAACAGCACCTGGAAAATTGGCGTTGCCACCAGCAAAAGCCCTGCAAGCGGCTTTAAGTCGCAGGGATATATTAAGGGCCTTGAATCTTTGATCGACCCGTGTGTGTTTGTAGATGATGACGGGCAAGCCTATTTCTATTATGGCGGCGGCGGTACTTGCAAAGGTGGCAAGCTGAAAGATAATATGATGGAGATAGATGGGGAAATGCAGAAGATGGAAGGCCTCGAAGATTTCCATGAAGCTACCTGGATACATAAAAGAAACGGGATTTATTATCTCTCATACTCAGACAATCATGACGTTAACGGGAAGCATAACCAAATGCGTTACGCTACCAGCAAAAGCCCGTTAGGGCCATGGACAGCGAAAGGCATTTATATGGACCCTACCGACAGCTATACCAATCATGGGTCAATCGTGCAGTTCAAAGGGCAGTGGTACGCGTTTTATCACAACAGCGCGCTATCAAGCCAGGATTGGCTAAGGTCTATCTGCGTGGATAAACTTTATTACAATGCCGACGGAACGATTCAAAAAGTAGTACCGAGCGGTTTCATCAAAAGCAAATAACCAGTGGGCCGCTATGATAGCTATATGAACAAAAAGATCCATCACCTAATCATCCTGATTATATTGGCCATTGCATTTGCTGGCTGCTCAAAAAAGGGAGATGCCGGTAAAAATACTACGCAGCCTATAGTCGGGGACGATAAGGGCGACGGACTTAAAAATCCATTTGTAACCGATATTTATACTGCGGATCCGTCGGCGCACGTATGGGCTAATGGACGTTTGTATCTATATCCATCCCACGATATCGACCCGCCTCGTGGCTGCGACCTGATGGATAAATACCACGTCTATTCAACTGACGATATGCTACACTGGCGGGACGAGGGTGAAATACTTCGCGCCAGCGATGTTTCATGGGGACGGCCCGAAGGCGGTTTTATGTGGGCTCCGGATTGCGCTTACAAAAACGGCACCTATTACTTTTATTTTCCGCACCCAAGCGGGACAGACTGGGGGAACACGTGGAAAATAGGCGTAGCTACCAGTAAAAGCCCTGCAAGCGGCTTTAAGTCGCAGGGCTACATACCGGGCCTTGAATCGCTGATAGATCCCTGCGTGTTTATGGATAACGACGGGCAAGCCTATTTTTATTATGGTGGTGGCAATATTTGCAAGGGTGGCAAACTGAAAGATAATATGGTAGAGATTGACGGCGAAATGAAAACCATGCAGGGCCTGACCGATTTCCACGAAGCAACCTGGGTACATAAAAAAGATGGCCTTTATTACCTGTCTTATGCAGACAACTTCAATGAAGCGGGCAAACATAACCGTATGCGGTATGCCACCAGCACCAATCCGCTTGGGCCATGGACATACAGAGGTGTATATATCGACCCGACAGATAGCTTTACCGATCACGGTTCAATCGTAGAATTTAAGGGGCAATGGTATGCGTTTTATCATAACAGCTCACTTTCACATAACGACTGGCTCAGATCCATCTGCGTAAATAAACTTTACTACAATGCCGATGGCTCGATCAGGAAGATTATCCAGACAGACATCCAGGGCATTAAAAAATAAAAGCATTGAACAAATACATAATAATACTAAAAGAACATGAGAAGAAGAAAAATTGAGATACTGTTGCTAGTAACATTATTTGCAGTGGCAGCGGGTTGTTCAAACAAGCATACGCCCACTCCTACTCCCGTTAAGCCGGATACCACAACAATCGACCATACCCCCTCGCCAGTTGGTGATGTGGTGGGCAAAGTGGTTGTGGGTTACCAGGGATGGTTTGCTGCTATAGGCGACGGTTCGCCTATTAACCGGTTTTGGCATTGGTCGCATACATGGGAAAATCCGCCGTCTCCAACCAATACCGCCATATCAGCCTGGCCGGATGTGCGTGATTATACGGAAACGTTTAAAACGGACTATGCTAACCTGAACAATGGCAGCGAGGCCAGGGTATTCTCGTCATTCAGCGATCAGACAATTGACATGCAGTTTAAATGGATGAAGGATTATGGCATCGATGGGGCAGCATTGCAGCGTTTTAATCCGAGCGGACTTGAAGGGCCGGTGCGGGATGCCATGGCGGCCAAAGTAAAAACAGCGGCTGAAAAGAACGGCGTTAAATTTTACATCATGTATGATGTAAGCGGATGGACAAACATGGCCACAGAAATGGAGACTGACTGGACAAATAAGATGTCGGCATATACTTCTTCATCTGCCTATGCCATGCAAAACGGCAAGCCGGTAGTATGTATCTGGGGTTTTGGTTTCAGTGACGAGAACCACGACTTCAGCGCGGCATCCTGCCTTGCGGTGATCAAATGGTTCCAAAGCAAGGGCTGTTACGTTATTGGCGGAGTGCCTACGCATTGGCGCGATCAGAACAGCGATTCACGCCCGGATTTCCTAAACACCTACAAAGCTTTTGATATGCTTTCGCCCTGGATGGTTGGACGGATCGGCAACGCTAATGAATCGGATGGCTTCTTTGTCAACACAAATAAAGCCGACCAGGCTTATTGCAATGGCAACGGCATTGATTACCAGCCCTGCGTGTTACCCGGCGATCTGAGTGCACGGCAAAGGGCGCACGGCGATTTTATGTGGAGGCAGTTTTATAACATGAAACGGGTTGGCGCGCAGGGGATCTATATTTCGATGTTTGACGAATATAATGAAAGCAACCAGATCGCCAAGACTGCCGAAAGCCAGCAATTTGTTCCTGCAGGTTCAAATTTCAAATCGCTTGATGAAGATGGTACGGCCTGCTCTTCAGACTATTATTTGAGATTGACAGGCGACGGTGCTAAAATGTTCAAAGGGCTAATACCGCTCACAGCTACGCGGCCGACAAAACCGACCTTGTAATCAATAAAAAAAATAGCTAATAAAAAGCCGCAGGGATTAATCCTCCCTGCGGCTTTTTTACTTCTATTGAAGTAAGTGTGCCCGTATCTCACCCCGGACACACTGGTTACCAAATATATCTTGATAACATCAACTAAATCCCGGTTAACTTTACATCTTCCAGGGTATTTTTTCATCGGCCCGCTTATCTATTTGTGAACTGGCGGCGGTACATCTTCCCGCAACGGCACTTGTTTCCGGAGCATTTTACCTGCATACCCGGTCAGGTACAAATAATAATCATTCGGAATATCATCCTCGTATTTTACAAAGGTACTGAGCCCCACCGGCGGATTCTTCGACGCTTTAAGGATAGCTGTACCTTCATCAACCTCATCAAACATAGCTACATACAGCATATCTGCACCGCTTTTAATAGCGCCGGCAATTTGTTTCCAGTAAAAATGCCCGCGATTGCGCGGAATTTGATTTTGCGGGCTGCGCGGGTTCATATTGTGCCAGCTAAACCCCGGGAAAACGGTGGGCACGTATTCGACCTTATTAGCCTTGCACCAGGCTATATCGTTGACTATCCGGTTTTGAAATACCGGATAGGTGGTTTCATTAAACCTACCAACAAACCATGGATGAACAATATCAACCTTCCGTAGCAGGTCATGCAGGTGAGGATCATTCTGTGTATCGTTACCGAAATCGCGCCAATAGGTGGGCACGCCGAGCAATATTGCACATCCACCATAAACGGGATCATTTTTAAAAAAATCTATTATCCTTTCCGCTTCAGCCAGGCCATACCTGCGGTTATCATTAAAACCGACACCCCAAACGGCAATCAATGGTTTTCCATGATGATAAAGCCAGGTTTGATCATTTCCGCGATTGGTCAGTTTCAGGCTGTCAACCAAATGCTTCCAGTCTTTGATCACCAAAGAATCGCCACCGGCCCGCATGCCCGACAGGTCATACATCAGGGAGATCGCCCGGTGATATTTTTGTGCCGACCTGAGCGCGTTACCTAAAACAACATCATTGTGATGGTGGCCGGCCCCGCGCTGTACATCGGCAATAAACCGCTGCACAAATACACCATCAATCCCGTATTGTTGCATCCATTTGAAGTGCGTATCAACCGACGACTCGTCATAAGAGCTATATAAATAGGCGTCGCTGCTATCGGGCAATTTAAAAGGCGATTTATAGACCTTTTTATATTCACTCACATCAGGCCAGATATCAACGTTGGTACTGCCGGGTTCAAACCTACCATGAGACAAGTAATGATTCCACCCGCGCCCTGCTCCGTCGCCCGGAGCGTTAAACCATCCCTGGTAACCGGCCATCACCAGCCCTTTATAACTTTTGAATGCTGATGTTTTACTGTGCTTTTGCTGACTGTAACCAGCGGCGCATATCGATAATAGTAATATTGTAAACAGGCTTTTTTTCATTCGGAGTTTGTTATATTTTGGTTAGATGCCCCAGTTTTTATTAGGTTTCGGACCCATCTCCAGTTCCAGTTCGCCGCCGGATACCAGTTGTTCATGCGTAAACCACGGCTTGGTCAACACCTCCCCGTTAAACTTAGCGCCCTGGATATATTTGTTGATCACCGAGCAATTATTAGCTATCACTTTGAATTGCTTGCCGTTGGAAAGATTGATAGTAACCTTGCTGAAAACAGGGCTGCCGATAGTATATACAGGCTTACCAGGTGTAACAGGATAAAAACCCATAGATGAGAATACCACGAAGGCTGACATACCTCCGCCATCCTCGTCGCCGGGGATACCAAAAATATTGTCCTTGTACCATACATCAAGCAAAAACCTGATGCGTTTTTGAGTTTTCCACGGCGCGCCTGCATAATTATACAGGTACGGGATATGGAAACTCGGCTCGTTGCCCATGGAGTATTGACCCACTAAACCGGTAGCGTCCGGGAACTTGGCCCAAAACTCATACTTGCTGCGATCCAGCCCCTCGCGGAACGTTTGGTCAAGTTTCGCCTGGAATCCGTCGTTACCACCCATCAGGTTGATGAGCCCGGGGATATCGTGCTGTACCTGCCAGAGGTATGTCCAACCGTTATTCTCATCGTAGAAATCGCGCCCGCCAAGGCCACCGTCAAATTTGGGGTCGATATTGATCCAGTTACCATCCTTATCTTTAGGAATGAACATCATTTTCTGATCGTTCCATAGGTTTTTATAATTGAGCGCACGCTTCGCGAATAACGACTGATCGTTTGGTTTATTTAATTCAGAAGCCAGCTGGCCAAGCGCCCAGTCATCATAACTGCCACCTAACGTTACGGCAACCGCCTGCCTTTTCTCGAACGAATGCACGAGGCTCACCGTTTCTTTTTCGCCTTTTCGCAAAGCCGGGAAATATCCTTGGGTATAGTAAAAATCATCCAGTTCGCATTTGGGGCCGTTCTCCCAGGGCAGCATGGTGGCTTGTGTGGCATTTTTCAAAACCCCTTCGTATGCTCTCGCCATATCAAAGCCACGGATGCCCTTGCGGTAATCATCCAGGAACATCACCGTGGAGTGAAACCCGTTCATGCAGGGGTTGTCGCCAAATAAAACCGGGAACGTAGGCATCCAACCGCTTTGCTGGTACATATTCACATAAGAGTTCAGCATATCCGACTCCATAGCCGGGTTCAGTATGGCTCTTAAGGGATGCAGGGCCAGGTAAGTATCCCAAACCCAATCATCCACATAAAAAGGTCTGGTAGTTTCATGTACCTTTTTATCATAGCCGCTGTAATAATGGCCGTCTTCGTTAATATCCACCATACGTTCGTTGCTGCGGTACAGGGCTGTATAAAACGACCGGCGCTGGGCTTCGGTGCCGCCTTCTATTTGTATCTGGCCTACTACTTTTGCCCAGGCATTTTTACCGGCCTGCACTAAAGCAGCAAAATCAACCCCGGTAAATTCATCTTTAAAATTCTGCTTTGCCTGTTCAACGCTTATGTATGATATGGCATATTTAAATTCGATGGCATCAGGTGTACCGGCTGCAAATGTGATAAACGACTTGCTTCCTTTGCCTTCTACCGATGATTTATTACCTACCTGACCGCCTTCAATAACACCCGGCGTCCCTTTTGCGCTGAACTGCCCGTAAACATAAATTCTTATGTCCCCATGATAAGTCTCCATACCCTTGATCTCGTTGCCACCGGTTAGCTCCCACTTAGCTGGGCCATCATTGTAGACATTAAAAAGAATACTTTTAGAATTGCTGTTAGCCGGGAAGGAGAACCGGTAGATACCTGTTTTTTTACCCGGTACAAATTCAACGGTAATATCCTGATCGATCAGATAAGTCGAATAATACCATGGTCGTGTGACCTCAAGGTCATGGTCGTAGGGCATTTTCCGGCCCCAGGAAGCAGTTGTAACAGGTGAGTTATCCGGTTTTGTTGCAAAAACTTCACCTAACCGATGCGAAACCATATTAAGGGGGAAACTGGATATCTGGTCGTCAATGTAATCCGCCCTTTTTGGGTACATCCTGATCATTTGGTTGGGCAGGTGCATAGTTGGGCGCGTAGGTTCTAACAATTGTCCGACATTCCCGATGTGTGGATCGATGTATTTCAGATCATCGTTATTTGCTTGTGCATAACATGTATCAAAGACAATTATGCTGAATAGAAAACATAAAATAACCGGCTTTATGATCCGGGAAACATAGATTAGCATCTGTTGAAATTATAATTGGTTTATAGCTTCAAAATTGCCCGGAAAGCTTAATAATCGATTAATATTTGATTAACCAGGAAAGAAAAAAGTAATTGTAACAGATTTATTCAAGAATTGAATGAAAATCCCGTTCAAATGCCTCGCCGTAAATGGCTTTATACTCCTTGTTGAAGATCTCAAAAGTATTTTTTGCCAGCGAGTGTTTGCCAATATGAAAAAGGGCCTTGCATTTTAAGATCATAGCCTCCTCATTAACCGGGTCGAAGTAAAAAATATCGTTGGCAAGCTTGATTAGAAACTCAGGATCATCAGCAAGCGGGACACTGCTTGCAAATTGTATGTAGCAATCGATTATCTCGTTGGATACCTCCGACTTGAAAGTGTCCAGCCATTCGTATTCAATATTTGATAAAAAGTTACCACGCTGCGTAATATGAGTAAGCTGGATGATCTTTTGTTTATTCAGCTTGTTTTTGTTGGATACGATATTCAAATAATTATGATAATCGACCATGATTGCCTGGTAATCGATCTCGATTTTCCAATAGCCGGTATCTTTTGACAAATGGCAATGCCCCATTTTATCAAGCAACGATTTCAATTTGGCAATATTTACCGCACGATTATTACGCGCGCTTTTTTCAGATTTATCAAACCACAGTATTTCATTCAATTTTTCAGAGCTTACCCCCCTGTCCCATTTCACAGAATACAACAAAATAACCAGGAACAGTTCTTTCAATAAAGGGGTAAAATACTTGGTGATCTCGTTCCCATCCGGAGTAAAAAGTTGCAGGTCGCCGAATAAAAAAATCGCGTTGCTGTTCCTGTGGCGGTGATCTTCTTGAGTGCCCCCAGCGTCCATCTCAGAAACTGTTGCAGGCAATGCTGATTCGGATTGGGTTGACAGGCTGCGTTGCAACACTGCAGTTTTTTTGCGTTTATCAACAACTATATAAGCCGCTATCGCCAGGCCCGCGATACAAGCGAGGGCCATCCACCAGAAATAACTAACATGGGCACCTTCAACTGTATTGATGACCAGGGGTTCCGGCGGGCTTAGCAACGAATATATTTTGATCCGGGTTTGGTCATTTTCCTTGAAAAGCGTAACGGTTAAAAACTTACTGCTGCCCGGAAAGTAGCACAGATCAGCAAAAGCATGGATATCATGAAATAAATAAGGGATAGTGTCGCCAACAAAATGATAGTCGGCTTTATCTAACGAACCCTTTATCAGCTGCAGGTTTGAATTGAACTTGTGCTGGGGGAAAATAAGGCCATAGTACGACTTCTCCCTTGAATTTATAACCAGGGAATTGGCAAATACAAAATCGCCATTCCTCACATCGATGTTAAAAAGCTTTTTAAACGATTTATCCCTTGTGGTAAAACGAAGCATATCATACAGGTTACGCGGGTTTACTATCTGCTGACCCGAAGCACTGCCATAACCGCCAATTACATATGCGGTATCGCCCGCTGCATTGGCACCCAGCCCAGCCAGGTAACGGGGGGTAAATACGTCTCCCTTTGTCTTTAATATTTCCCACGTATTGGTAACTACATTATAACGTTTAACGCTATCCTTGTAAACCAACTGGCCATATCCGCCAATGGTATAGATGGAACTGTCCGTTTTGCAAAAGAATTTATTAAGATGCCCATTATTGGTCGCGAGGTTTTTAAAGCCTTTGTTCCATTTCTGTTCTTTAAAATCATAGGTAGCGATGGCCATCTGATCAATATAAAGATAATACAGCTTGCTATCGCTAAAAAGAGACATATCCCCTGGCACCATCAATTGCCTGCCCGAATGATAGGCTGTACTTTTTAGCTGCGGTGTTTTGTTGACCGAATAAGTGATCAATGAATCCTGGGTGATGATATAAACCACTTCACCGGTTGTATCAAAGGCAATACTGGTTTCACTCGGTACGGTAAATTCCTTTTCCATTTGCCAGTTACGATGCCGGGACTTTAGCCATAATGGATTTGTGATGGCCCCATTGTTCTGGTTTACCAATTCATTGGCAACATTGCCCTGCCACTCGTTAAGCGGCCAATTCGATAATAATTTTGCGTTTTGAAAAACCTTTACGTCTCTTAATTTTAGCGGCGGAAGATCTGTAGTTTGATACTTGTGATAAGCATTTGCACCAAAAAGCAATTGATAATTAGCAGCAGGTTTTAAATGAATACCCGATTCGGTAAAAGATTCGCGGCCGGAAAATACGGTAATCTTGTCATTTTTATAATCTATAAGCAGCCTCAGCTTGTTCCATTGATTGAATAATAATTTGTCATCAATATT
>Ga0207671_10005709_pt1 | contig 11358 bp, 6 predicted proteins | sample KBSC24metaG_FD_184352 | JGI IMG/M metagenome (GOLD analysis project Ga0207671, IMG submission 184352) | Corn rhizosphere microbial communities from Kellogg Biological Station, Michigan, USA - KBS C2-4 metaG (SPAdes) (version 2) | ecosystem: Host-associated > Plants > Roots > Rhizosphere > Soil... | reverse complement strand
AAACCCGGGGACAAAGTGGTCACTTCCAGCTATGAGAACTATGGGAATATGCAGGAATTAGTATTGAAAAAGTAACATCAGGACAGAGAAGATCGTCTAATCACGGGATCATCAGTCCACAAAACTAAAATTATGAAACTTAAACTCCTTTACACACTGGTACTCATCCTCTGCATGAGCGCTTTCGCCTCATCGAAGAATGAATGTACATACCCTGTGCGGGACTCCAGCCCCTGCGGCAAAAACAGCCCCGCCAAAACAGTAAAAGAGTTATCCAGGGAGATACCCGAAGAAAGTAAAGAATTCTCTACCTTTCAGTTCGCGAAATTCCTATACATATAATAAACAAACGACTCTAACTACAACTACACTATTCATCTAAACGCTAAAAACATGATCAAGATCAGTGACCTCCAAAAAGTATACCGTACCGAAGAAGTAGAAACGGTCGCGTTGAACCACCTCAGCTTCGAAGTCAAGGAAGGAGAATTCGTTTCTGTCATGGGCCCTTCCGGCTGCGGGAAATCCACTCTCCTGAATATCCTGGGTCTGCTCGACGATCCTGATGGAGGCAGCTTTATCTTCAATGGCACCGAGGTAGCGCATTTCAACGAACGCAAAAGGGCCGACCTGCGCAAACGCAACATCGGCTTCGTATTCCAGAGCTTTAACCTCATCGACGAGCTCACAGTGTTTGAAAATGTCGAGCTGCCCCTCATCTATCTTGGCGTAAAAGGTCCCGAGCGCAAACAGCGCGTAGAAGTTGTACTGGATAAGATGCAGATCATGCACCGTCGTAATCACTACCCTCAACAACTGTCCGGCGGTCAGCAACAGCGTGTAGCCGTAGCCCGCGCCGTTGTCAATAACCCCAAGCTGATCCTGGCCGATGAACCTACTGGTAACCTGGACTCTTCCAACGGTAATGAAGTAATGCAGCTGCTCACCGATCTGAACGAACAGGGTACCACCATCATCATGGTAACACACTCCGAACACGACTCCCGCTACAGCCATCGCATCATCCGCATGCTGGACGGTCAGACCGTTACGGAAAACATACTGGTCTAACATACCGGTCTAAAAATTTTCTTTATGCTGAGGAATTATCTCAAGATCGCCTTCCGCAACATGGCGAAACACAAGGTTATTTCCTTTATTAACCTGTTTGGGCTCACCGTCGGTATCACCTGCTGTCTGCTCATCCTGACCTATATCATCCACGAGGTCAGCTATGACAAATACAACAGCAAAGCCGACCGCATCTACCGGGTCACCCGCAGCTTCAATAACAAGGATGGTATCGTCTCCCTTCACCTGGGCGCCGTAGCGCCTCCTTTTGGCCCCCTGCTGAAAAACGAGTTCCCCGATATCGAGAAGGTCACCCGCATCTATCCCGTCGGCTCATCCCCCATGCGTTACGAAGAAAAGATCTTTACTGAAAAGAATATCTACTTCGCCGACGAAAATCTCATGGGCATCTTCGACATACCCATGCTGAAAGGTAATCCCCATACAGCCCTCACCGACCCTTATTCCGTCATTCTTACCGAAGACATCGCCCAAAAGTATTTCGGCAATGAAGATCCCATAAACAAAGTCATCCGGCTCAACAACCAATTCAACTTCAAGGTCACCGGCATCTTCAAGCCCTTCCCCGATGCCGCCCACCTGCACCCACACATGATGCTGTCCTTCGCCACCCTGAGGGATACAGCCATCTACGGCGAAAAGGCCCTCCGGACCAACTGGGGAAACAATTCCTTCTTTACCTATCTGCTGCTGCCCCCTAACTATCCCGTAAAAAATATCGAAGCTCGCTTCCCCGCCTTTTTAGATAAGTATATGGGTAATCCGGGCGACACCAAACCCTCCGGCTGGACGAAGTTATTTTTACAAAAAATGACCGATATCCACCTCACCTCCCATCTCGACGAAGAGTTCGAGGAGAACGGAGATATCAAACGCATCTATATTTTCAGCGCCATCGCGCTTTTCATATTGCTCATCGCCTGCATCAATTATATGAACCTCTCCACGGCCCGCTCAGCACTACGTGCCAAAGAGATAGGTATCCGGAAGACCTCCGGCGCCCAGCGCAGCGAGATCATCTTTCAATTTCTCAGCGAGTCCGTGCTGATCACAGCCCTGGCTACCATACTGGCCGTCGGTCTTACCTGGCTGACCCTTCCCCTGCTGAATACCGTCACAGGCCTGACCCTTTCCATCAAAAATATTTTTATCCCGCTGGTGATCATCTTCCTGTTGCTGACCCCTTTCGTCATCGGCATCATCTCCGGCATCTACCCGGCCCTGTTCATGTCCTCCTTCCAGCCGGTGAAGGTCCTGAAAGGGCTCTTCAAGGCAGGCGGCAGCAGCATATCCTTCCGGAAAGTGCTGGTAGTCGCCCAGTTCGCCATCTCCATCATCCTCATCATCTGCACAGCCATCATGTTCCAGCAGCTGCACTATATGCAGGAAAAATCCCTGGGTTTCGATAAGGAAAGGATCGTCACCATCGGGTATGACGAAGCTACCATGAGTAAAGTTTACGAGGCCTTCCGCAACGAATTGCGCAATAGCGCTTATATAAAAGAAATGGGCCGTTCTTCCCGCATCCCCAGCGGCAGATTGCTGGACGAACAAGGCGCCTCCACCGAAAGCGGCGACTCACTCCGGCCCGTCAGCGCAGACATCAAATACGTGGCGACCGATTTTGATTTCGTTCCCACATACGGCATGCACGTCGTGGCGGGAAGAAACTTTTCACGCGCTTATGGCACGGACACAACCTCATTTATCCTGAATGCAGCAGCCACCCGCGCCCTGGGTCTGCAACATCCACAGCAGGCAGTAGGACATAACTTTGAATATGGTGGTATAAAAGGTAAGATCGTAGGCGTGCTGGAGGACTTCCACTTCGAATCCATGCACCAGCAGATCGTACCCCTCGTGCTCGCCATGACCCCTTCCGGCACTCCGGGTTTCCACTATAACAGCCTTTCTATTAAGATCGCCGGCAATAATATCTCCGGTGGCCTGACCTATCTGGAGAACACCTGGAAAAAATACTTTCCCCAGATACCCTTTGAATACACCTTTTTGGATGACAAGTTCGATCAGCTCTATCGCAGCGAACAAAGACAGGGGACCCTCTTCACCTCCTTCTCAGGCATCGCCATTTTTATCGCCTGTCTGGGACTGCTGGGACTATCCGCCTTTGCCATCTCCCAGCGTATAAAAGAGATCGGCATCCGGAAAGTACTGGGCGCCAGCGTCAGCAGCATCGTGACCCTGCTATCGGTGGATTTCCTGAAGCTCGTGGCCATCGCCGCCGTCATCGCCTTCCCCATCGCCTGGTATGCCATGCATAACTGGCTCAGGGATTTCGCCTACAGGATCTCTATCCAATGGTGGATCTTCCTCGTGGCTGGCATCCTGGCTACAGCCGTAGCGCTGATCACCATCGGACTGCAAGCCGTGAGAGCGGCAATGTCGCCCCCCGTGAAAAGCTTAAGAACGGAGTGAACCGCCGGGGCCAGGCCGCAACCAACGACCCGGCCCCAACATAAAAACCAACTGCACATGATAAAGAATTATTTCAAAATAGCGTGGCGGCACCTTCAGCGTAACAAGTCCTACGCCTTTATCAATGTGGCAGGACTCACACTAGGGGTCACCTGTAGCATACTCATATTCATCCTCGTCCGCTTTCAGCTCAGCTTTGACAATTTTCACCCCGATGCAGGACGCATTTATCGCGTGGTCACCGACATACACCACGATAACATCAGCTATTCCTCCGGCACCCCTTTTCCCCTGGGTAAAACCCTCCGCGATGAATATACTTTTGCCGAAAAACTAGCCCGGGCACGCACATTCGATAATGCCCTCGTCTCTATCAGTGACGGAAAAGAGCTCCGTAAATTCGAGGAAAAAGGAGGTCTGACCTTCGCAGAGCCGGAATTCTTCGATATTTTCAACTTCCCGCTGATAAAAGGAGAAAAGTCAGCGCTGGCAGCCCCCAATACCGCCTTTATCACAGAAAAACTGGCCCATAAATATTTTCCCGGGAAAGATGCCATAGGACAGACCATACGCATCGATAATAGCATCAACTGCACCATCGCCGGCATTCTGAAAGCTCCCCCCGCCAACACCGATCTCAACCAGGAAATATACCTGCCGTTTATCCAGTTGAAAGAGCTCGACCCCTCCCATGCCGATGCCGGCAACTGGTCGGCGATCAATAGCAACATGCATACCTTCGTCCGGCTGAAAAAAGGGAGCACTCCCGCTTCCGTGGGAAAACTCTTTCCAGCCCTGATGAATAAATATTACGCCGACACAAGAGGACGCATCGTCTATCAGTTCAGGCTTCAACCCCTCGACGATATCCATTTCAATCTCAATTACTCCGGCCTGGTCGACAAAAAATATGTCTGGGCCCTGGCATGGATAGGACTGTTCCTGGTAATCACCGCCTGCGTGAATTTTGTCAACCTGGCAACCGCACAAGCGCTCACCCGCAGTAAGGAAATAGGGATCCGGAAAGTATTGGGCGGAATGCGCTTCCAGCTCTTCTGGCAGTTCATCGCCGAAACAGCGCTCATTACCCTCACGGCGACCATCATCGCCTTCTGCCTGGCCCAACAGGCCCTCCCCTTCGTCAACCAGCTCCTGGAAATGCGCATGACCATTTCCTTCTCCGCGGATACCTGGCTGGCAGCCTTCCTCGTGATCCTGCTGGTACTGGTCACCTTCCTTGCCGGGTCCTATCCCGGTCTGATACTCGCAGGCTTTCAACCCGTACTGGCCCTGAAGGGAAAGCTAAGCCAGCGGCACATTGGCGGCTTCTCCCTCCGCCGCGCCCTCGTCATCGTACAATTCACCATCTCACAGCTGCTGATCATCAGCACCATCGTCATAGCAGGTCAGATCCGTTATGCAAGCAGGAGCGACCTGGGCTTTACAAAAGAAGGTATCGTTCTTCTTCCCCTTCCCATACATAACAAACAGAAGATGGACCACCTGCGGAGTGTCCTGGAGACCATGACAGGCGTGGAAAAAACATCCCTCTGCTTTACGCCACCCGCCTCCTCCGACAACGATCTCGACGGCGTCACCTTCGCCGGCAGAGCCAAACCGGAACCCTATAATATCAATGAAAAGAGAGGAGACGACCAATACCTCTCTACTTTTGGACTTACCCTGGTAGCCGGCAGAAATTTCTACCCCTCCGACTCAGCCCGTGAATACCTCGTCAACGAAACCTTCGTGCGCAAGCTCAACCTCTCCTCCGTTCAGGACGTCATAGGCAAAAATCTGTCCACTGAATCCGATCAGCCCAGCGGCACCATCGTCGGCGTCGTAAAGGATTTCCACAACTACTCGTTCGGGGGGGAGATCGCTCCCATCTGCATCAGCCGCAACTACAATACATACGCCTACTGTGCCGTCAGGCTGAATATGGCAAGGGCCGGACAGCTCCTCCCTGCTTTCGAAAAACAATGGAACGACACCTACCCCGAATACAACTATAGCTACCAGTTCATGGATGACAGCATCGCCCAATTTTACCGGGTGGAGACCATACTGCTCGCACTCATAGAAATATTCGCCGGCATCGCCATCTTCATCGGCTGTCTGGGACTCTACGGCCTCGTATCTTTTATGGCCGTGCAAAAAACAAAGGAAATAGGCGTACGCAAAGTATTGGGCGCAAACATGCCCGACATCCTGTGGATCTTTGGCAAAGAATTCCTTCGCCTGCTGATCCTGGCTTTTTTAGTAGCTGCCCCCATCGGGGGATGGGTCATGCACAACTGGCTGCAGGACTTCGTGTATAGGATCCCGTTGAACGCGCAGGTATTCCTGCTTGCCCTGTCCTCGACCATCATCATTGCGGCCCTGACCATTGGATACAGAACGCTTCGCTCTGCCCTGGCCAACCCGGTGGCGAGCTTGAGAACGGAGTGAACAAACCCTTTAGTCAAAGACCCGAATAAAACATAAACATCCTGCATATGTTTAAGAACTATTTTAAGATCGCCTGGCGCAACCTGCTCCGCAATAAGGCGTACGCAGCCATCAATGTCGTAGGGCTTTCCCTGGGCATCGCCTGCGCCATCCTCATTTTTACCCTCATAACTTTTCACCTTGGTTTCGACGACTTCCATCATGACAGTTCGCGTATCTACCGTATCACCACCGAATTCCATGACGAAAAGATAGATTATAACGCCGCCGTACCCCAGCCGCTGGGCAAGGCATTTCGTAACGACTACTCCTTCGCCGAACAGACGGCCCGTATAGTGGCCTGGCATGACAACCTCATCACGGTCATGGATGGGAAGGAAATGAAAAAATTCAAGGAAGAGAAAGGCATAGCCTATACCGAACCCGGCTTCTTCGACATCTTCAATTACCCCCTTGTACAGGGCGATAAACGCACAGCCCTCCTCCATCCCAATTCCGCGCTCATCACGGAAGATATCGCCAAAAAATACTATGGCAACGAAGATCCTATCGGCAAGACCTTCCGGGTAGACAACAAGCTTGATTTCACCGTCACCGGCGTGCTCAGGGACTTTCCAGCCAACACAGACCGGAAACAGGAAATATATGTATCCTATGACAACCTGCATGACAGGTTTCCCTGGTTCGGCAGCGACAGCAGTTGGGACGATGTCTACAGCGGGTCCATGTGCTACGTTCGCCTGAAACCCTCTGTCACTTCTGCACAGGTCAACAAGATCTTTCCACAGTTCAGCAAAAAATACTTCGATAGCAGGAACGCCAGGATCTATCAGTTCAAGCTCCAGCCCCTCTCCGACATCCATTTCAATAAGGATTATGGCGGCTACGTAGATAAAAAATATCTTTGGGCGCTGGGTCTCATCGGTCTTTTCCTTATCGTGACAGCCTGCGTCAACTTCGTCAACCTCGCCACCGCGCAGGCCCTCAATCGCAGTAAGGAAGTAGGTATACGCAAGGTACTGGGAAGTCTACGCACACAGCTCTTCTGGCAATTCATCGCCGAGACGACCCTCATCACCTGTACAGCCCTCCTGCTGGCCTACGGCATGGCCAGCCTGTCCCTGCCCTTATTGAACCAGTTGTTAAAGTCCAGGATGGAGCTGCACCTGCTCCACAGCCCCTGGCTTGCCACCTTCCTCGTGCTGCTTACCATTCTGGTCATCTTTTTCTCCGGGTCCTATCCCGGACTCGTACTGGCTCGCTTCCAACCCATCCTCGCGCTGAGGAACAAGATATCGCAGGCCAGTGTGGGAGGATTTTCTCTCCGCCGTATCCTGGTCGTCACCCAGTTTACCATCTGCCAGATGCTGATCATCGGCGCCATCGTCATCGGCGGCCAGATGTATTATTCGAAAAGCATCGACCTGGGTTTCAACAAGGATGCCATCGTCACGCTCCCCATTCCCATCCAGGATAAGACCAAAATGAATACCCTGCGGGATCAGGTCGCGGCCATTCCCGGCGTGGAAAAGCTCACCCTCTGTCATCAACCTCCCGCCTCCGGTAGTAATAACAACACCAATATACGGTATGAGAACAAGTCGGAGGACGAACACTGGTATATCAATACGAAGAGCGCCGATGACCAGTACATGAAAACCTTTGGCCTGCAGTTGGTGGCCGGACGAAATTTCTATCCCTCCGACACTACCCGCGAATTCGTCGTCAACGAAACTGTCGCCCAAAAGCTGGGCCTCACCCCCCAACAGGTGCTTGGACATCGTATAGCTATCAATGGGAGCACTGCCGGATTGCCTATCGTAGGCGTCGTAAAGGATTTTCACAATTACTCCCTCCACAACAAGATCGCACCCATCTGTATCATGCCCGATTACAATGAATACAGCAGCCTTAGCATAAAGCTCAACATGCGGAATACACATGCAGCCCTGGCGTCTTTCGAAAAGATATGGAACAGCACTTATCCCGAATACTTCTACTCCTATCAATTCCTGGACGAGCACATCGCGGAGTTTTATGAAATGGACAAGATCATGCTCATCCTCGTGGAAGTCTTCTCCGGCATCGCCATCTTCATCGGCTGTCTGGGTCTGTACGGCCTCGTCTCCTTCATGGCTCTGCGCAGGACAAAAGAGATCGGCGTAAGAAAAGTGCTGGGCGCGGGTATCCACAACATACTCTGGCTCTTTGGAAAAGAGTTTGCCCGTCTGCTGCTCATTGCTTTTGTCATCGCAGCCCCCCTGGCCTGGTGGATTATGCACCTGTATCTAAGGGACTTCGAGTACAGGATAACCATCGGTCCCGGCGTATTTCTCCTGGCCATTTTTTTCACATTCCTGATCGCTGCACTGACGGTAGGCTACCGGTCCATACGTTCGGCCCTGGCCAACCCCGTAAAGAGTTTGCGAACAGAATAAACTATCCGCCATGTTCAAAAGTTATTTCAAGATCGCCTGGCGCAACCTGCAAAAGAACAAGCTCTATACCTTTGTCAATATCTCAGGTCTCACCGTCGGCATCGTCAGCTGTATCCTCATCGGCCTGTACATCTCACAGGAGCTGAGCTACGATAAATTTCACGATAACGCAGACAGGATCGCCCGGGTTACCATGCAATATACTTCCGGCGGTGCTCTACAGACCGCAGCCACTACAGGCACAAAGGTAGGCCCACAGCTGCAACGTACTTTCCCCGCAATTACCGCTTTTACGAGAACCGCTAAATACGGGAGCATCCTGGCTGTGGACGATAAACTATTCAATGAACCCGATTTTTTATTCGCCGACTCCGCCTTCTTCCGGATCTTCACTTTCCCCCTGATCAAGGGTGATCCGGCCACCGCTCTCAACGCCCCTTATACAATGGTGATCACCGAAAGCACGGCAAAAAAATACTTTGGCAACAACGACCCCATCGGGAAGACCGTAAAGATCAATAACGGCAGGAGCTATACCATCACCGGCATCGCAAAGGACGCCCCGGAAAACTCACAGATACGATTTAACTGCGTTGCCTCTTTTTCGTCCTTTTATGCTTCCCACTCGGAAATATGGTGGACAGCCAACTATATCACCTATCTCCTGCTCGCTCATCCACAGGACCTGCAGCCCGTGCAGCGACAGGTCACCGCCTATATGGCGACGGACAAGATCCGGCAGGAAACAAGATTGGAAGAACAGCAAACAGATCTCTCTTTCAACCTGGAGCCGCTTACCTGGGTACACCTCCATTCTCCGCTGGCCGGACTGGAACCCAATGGAAGCATCACGTATGTCTATATCCTTGGCGCCATCGCCGTACTTATCCTCGTCATCGCCTGTGTAAATTATACCAACCTGGCCACCGCACAGGCACAAGGCAGAACAGGAGAGATCAGCATCCGGAAGGTGCTGGGCGCAGGAAAAGGACAGCTCTTCCGGCAATACCTGGGGGAATCCCTGATGCTTACGATCATCGCACTGCTGCTCGCCGTCTTCATCAGCATCCAGCTCCTTCCCCTGTTCAATCAGATAACAAATAAATCCCTCTCCTCTGCCGGCCTGCTCCGGCCCATGCCTGTCTTATTCCTTATCTCCCTCGGCGTGGCCGTCAGTCTCCTGGCAGGCGCTTATCCCGCATTTGTCCTGTCCAACATCCGGCTCATGAACATACTCCGGTCAGGTTTCAGACTCTCCTCTTCGGGAGGCAATCTCCGCAAGTCGCTGATCATCGTCCAGTTCGTCATTTCCGTCTTTCTCATGATATCCACCCTGGTCATTTTACAGCAGCTGTCCTTTATACAGAACAAAAAGCTGGGCTTTGACAAAGACCATGTCCTCGTATTACCCGTCAGCGGAGAGATCCACAATAACTATGATGCCGTCAAAGCCGCCATCAGACAAGCCCCCCAGGTGATAAACGCAGCAGGCGCCTCCGGAACCCCCACCTATGTACAATGGACCGACGGACTTACTGCTACCACCGAAACAGGGAAAAAGAACTTCTCCATAAAGGCCATTCCCTGCGACGCGGACTTTGTAAAGACCCTGGGTATACAGATCATCGCAGGCGGGAACTTCAAGCCCGCCGATATGCACCTGATGGATACCTCGGATAATTACAAGCATTTCCGGAACAGCTTTATGCTCAACGAATCCGCCGTAAAAGCCCTGGGATGGACACCGGAACAGGCCATCGGTAAGACAGTGATAAAGGGCAATCCCGGCATCGTCAGGGCCGTGATAAAGGATTTTCATTTCTCCTCCATGCACGAAGCCATCAGCCCGCTGGTACTCTTCCAGGACACGCAATGGATCGACAGGATGTATATAAAGGTCTCCGGCAAGAACCTCCCCGCAACCATCGCTCATCTGCAAACTATCTGGAAGGATTATGCGCCCCACCGCCCCTTCGAATATCACTTTCTCGATGAAGATTACAACGCCCTGTACAAGACAGAGACCCGCACAGGCCAGCTCTTCGGCACTTTCGCCGTCACAGCCATCCTGCTCGCCTGCCTCGGCCTGTTTGCTCTGGCAGCCTTCACCACAGCCCGGCGGACAAAAGAAATAGGCATCCGTAAAGTACTGGGCGCTTCGCTCTCCAGCCTGGCAGGCCTGATCTCAAAAGATTTTCTCAAGCTCGTAGCCATTGCAGCCCTCATTGCCCTCCCGCTCTCCTGGTGGGCCATGGACAGCTGGCTGCGGGGCTTTATCTATCACATCGCCTTATCCTGGTGGATGTTTGCCGCCATAGTGCTGCTGGCCCTGCTGATAGCGCTCATCACCGTGAGCTTCCAGGCCATCCGGGCAGGCATGGTAAATCCGGTAAAAAGTTTAAGATCCGAATAAATCTAAAAATAAACGTCATGTTAAAAAATCATCTCCATCTCGCCATACGCAACCTGTTCAAACGAAAGGGATATTCGTTACTGAACATCCTCGGTCTGGCCATCGGCATCACCTGCTGCCTGCTGATCTTTCAACATGTCGCTCACGAACGAAGCTATGAACGCTTCAACGCCAACGCCGGCCAGGTGTATCGCCTGCGCCTGGACGCATGGCAAAAAGGTAAGCTGGCCTGGCAGTCCGCCACCGTCTTCCCCGCCATCGCCCCCACGATGAAACAGGAATTTCCCGAAGTAGAAGATTACTGCCGGCTCATCGACGCCAACTTCCTGCTGTCGAATGACGCAGGCCGCGTAAAGATCCGGGAGACCCAGGGGTATTTCGCCGATCCATCCAGCCTCAACATACTTGGCATCACCCTCGTAAAAGGCAACCCCGCCAAGGCCCTGGATGGTCCCAATAAGATCATCCTCTCCCAATCCATGGCCAAAAAATATTTCGGCACGGACGATCCGATAGGAAAAAGACTCG
>Ga0207671_10005708_pt1 | contig 11360 bp, 10 predicted proteins | sample KBSC24metaG_FD_184352 | JGI IMG/M metagenome (GOLD analysis project Ga0207671, IMG submission 184352) | Corn rhizosphere microbial communities from Kellogg Biological Station, Michigan, USA - KBS C2-4 metaG (SPAdes) (version 2) | ecosystem: Host-associated > Plants > Roots > Rhizosphere > Soil... | reverse complement strand
ATAGCGGGAATCTATCTTTTGGAGTTTTTCCACATCGGCCCAGCCGGTAGTATCCAGCATCTTCAGGAACCGTAAGGTCAGCCGGAAATTCTCGGCAGTGCGTGTGCGATAGACTGCCTGCAATTTCTTGAGCGAGTCGATGTTGCGCCCCAGCTGATTCATGGTCAGCATCTGGTAGTTGTTCTTAAAGGCGCTGTCTTCTGTCTTGTTGAGCTTGAAGGAACTGAGGTCAAGGACCTTCTTGTATTCCTTAAAACCCATCCGTATGAACTCGGTGTTGGTGGACAGCCTGTCGCCCTTGCCTTCCTGATAGATCCAGCCATTCTGGAGGGTAAAGACCAGCGAGTGTTTGTCGGGAGTGACGACCATCTTCCCATTCTCCGCAATGATGATATGGTCCTGTGCACCCGAGAAGTCCTGTTCATAGATCACGACGCTGCGGATGGTGGAGTCGTCTTTTTCCTTCTTGCCTATTTTGATGACATAGCCTTCTATCTTGTCGTAAAAGACCCCCTCCTTGATATCAAAGGCGGGTTTGGAGACAATGATATCATACTTCAACGTATTCATCTTCAGATTGGCCACCGGGATGATATTGTTGTTGAAGAGGAAGGCGATATAGCAGATCAGGATAGAAATAAACAGGATGGGGCGCATAAAGCGCAGCAGGGAGATGCCCGCGGACTTGATGGCAATGAGCTCGAAGGTCTCGCCCAGGTTGCCAAAGGTCATGATAGAGGATAATAGCACGGCCAGCGGCAGGGCCAGGGGTACCAGGGTGGCGCTGACATAAAGGATCAGCCGGGCCACGGTGATCATGTCCACTCCCTTGCCCACGATGTCGTCGATGTACAGCCAGAAGAACTGCAGCACCAATACAAAGAGGGTGATGAAGAACGTGGCGATAAAAGGACCTATAAAAGCCTTTATGATGAGAAGGTCCAGTTTTTTAATTGGGTTTTTAAACACAGACGACGACGTTGATGATTGATGGTTATCTTTAACTAAGGGGCCACGGGGCCCCTTGGCCGAAGGCCAATTTTTTAATCGTTGAAGCCGAATGGCTACTTTTGTGATATGCCATGGAGGGCTTCAACAATGAACGACGCCGCGAAGGTACAACTTTCAATAGAGGAAATGGCCCTGGTCAGTGATCCAGCATGGATTTTAACGAAGAATTCCATTATGGAGCGGGCCGTGCAGCTGATGGCGGAATTGAGTGAACAGTATGAGCCGGAACTGGCGGGTTTGAGACGAATGCTGACATCCTCAGAACACCAGCTCCCGGCCAATTGGGACAGGCCTAAGATATCCAGGGGAGAGAACTATCAAGGTCTGCCTTATGTGGTGCTGGATCAGCCCCGTCTGTTCGGGAAGGAAGATATATTAGCTATTCGCACCATGTTCTGGTGGGGGCATTATTTTATGGTGACGCTGCATCTCAAGGGGGCGATGCAGGAACGATTTGCAGGCGGGCTGGAGCTGTATGCGAAGGAGCTGGCGGCGGCGGGTTTTCATATCGCAACGTCGGGCGATGAATGGCGCCATGAACTGGAGGGCGACAATTATCGTCTATTGCAGGCAGATAGTACCGGCATGGAAGGGTCATACCCTTTTATCAAACTGTCTGCAAAATGTAGTTTGGATAGGTGGAATGAAAGTCCTGAGATACTGTTTGGATTATTTAGAACACTGGTACGGGCGTTAGGAGGGTAAGGTCCCGCACCGGAACAAGCAATTAGTTACCCAGGCGGTGGAAGAGGTCTTTCACCTGGTAGCTCCAAAGCTGGCTTTGATCTTTTATTTCGCCTTTGTTGGCAAAATCCTTTATGACAAGTATCGTTTGATTCGTGACTTCGGACTTCTCTATGCGGAATTCAAAGAATTCTTCTTGTGGCGCGTGCTGCCAGTGGAAGCGTATAAATTTTTCAAATTCACTCTCCATCACATCGGCCCTATCGGTAGATCCATTCCAGGAGAAGGAAAATACATTATCACGTTCATCTACTTTATCTGCAAACCACTCCTGCAGCCCGGCGGGAGTGCTCAAAAATTCATATAAAATGGAAGGTGAACATCTTACAGGATACTCTAGCGTAAAAAGTTGTTTCTTACTCATCTATTACTTTTGTTCAATTGACTTTGTACCAAACGCGGCATGTGCAATTATAACTAAATAATTCAACCGTCAAAATTTTTTTTCACCGCATTTTAATGTCTGAAATCGGTGTAAATCAATGGTTTTTCACTCTATATGGATTGATAATCAGACGATTACGAAAAAAAATTTGTTATCTTGTATGGAAAATGTTATATTAGTGATCACATCTACCTGAATCAGTTGACGGCATTGGTACAAGAAAAGCGTTAATTATTCGTTTTTAATTAATTCCAGTAAACCTTAACCTTTAAAAAAAAACCCTTTAAAGACCTCTGCCTATGAGTATGCGTCAACTCAAGATCACGAAGAGTATAACAAATCGTGAGTCTCAGAGCCTTGAGAAGTACCTGCAGGAGATTGGAAAAGTTGAGCTGATCACGCCGGAAGAGGAAGTAAAGCTCGCTATCCGTATCAAGCAGGGAGACCAACGGGCTCTCGACAAGCTAACAAAGGCCAATCTTAGATTCGTGGTATCTGTGGCAAAACAGTACCAGAACCAAGGACTTTCCTTACCCGACCTCATCAATGAGGGGAATCTGGGCTTGATCAAGGCGGCACAACGCTTTGACGAGACCCGCGGTTTCAAATTCATTTCCTACGCTGTATGGTGGATCCGTCAAAGTATTCTGCAGGCATTGGCAGAGCAGTCCCGTATTGTTCGTCTGCCGCTGAACAAGGTAGGTCTGACCAACCGTATCCAGAAGGCTTATTCTCAGCTGGAACAGGAGTTCGAGCGCGAACCTTCCGCGGAAGAGCTGGCCGAGATACTGGAGCTGGACATCGAGGAGGTCTCCTCCACCCTGGGTATTGCAGCCCGTCACGTTAGCATGGATACACCCCTTTCCGAGGGTGAAGAGAACACGCTGATAGACGTGCTGGAGAATCCCAATGCGGAAAGGGCCGAGACCAATATCGAACACAAGGAGTCCCTTAAACAGGAGATAGACCGTAGCCTCAAGACATTGACCGAAAGGCAGAAGGAAGTCATCTGTTTCTTCTTCGGCATCGGGGTCGACCATCCCATGAGCCTGGAGGACATAGGGGAGAAGTTCAATCTCACCCGCGAGCGGGTCCGCCAGATCAAGGACAAGGCGATCACCAAGTTGAGGAGCAATTCCAGGAGCAAGATGCTCCGGAGCTATTTAGGAATATAAACTGAAAATTATTTGAAAGATACTTTACACTGCTGAACGAACATTTTTACGTAATTTTGACATCCTATTTTAAGTGAATACGAGTTTGTATTCACTTTTTTATTGTCCCTGGCCCGGCCGGGGAACCATCACGTTAAAATCAGCAGATTATGTTCGAAAATCTCAGCGAGCGGCTTGAGTCGGCGTTCAAACAGATAAAGGGGGAAGGCCGTATCACCGAGCTGAATATCGCAGCCACCATAAAGGACATTCGCCGTGCTCTTATCGATGCGGACGTCAATTTCAAGATAGCCAAGGACTTTACCGATGTGGTCAGGGAGAAGGCCCTTGGCCAGAAGGTGCTGACAGCCGTGAGTCCGGGTCAGCTGATGGTAAAGATCGTAAAGGACGAGCTGGCCGAGCTGATGGGCGGTCAGGAGAGTGAGCTCAATTCCAAAGGCAATCCCGCCGTCATCCTCATTGCAGGTCTTCAGGGTAGCGGTAAGACCACTTTCAGCGGGAAGCTGGCGAACTATCTAAAAACTCGTAAGGGTTTGTCTCCCATGCTGGTAGCAGCCGACATCTATCGTCCGGCCGCCATCGAGCAATTGAAGGTCCTGGGAGGCCAGATCGGGGTGGATGTCTATAGCGAGCCGGAGAACAAGGACGCCGTCAGGATCGCGCAGGAAGCCGTCAAAGAGGCCCGCAGCAGGAATAAGAATGTTGTGATCATAGATACGGCCGGTCGTTTGGCAGTGGATGAAGCCATGATGCAAGAGGTCGCTGCTATCAAGGCCGCCGTCAATCCCCAGGAGATCCTCTTCGTAGTGGACTCCATGACCGGTCAGGACGCTGTCAATACCGCCAAAGCCTTTAACGACCGGCTGGACTTCTCCGGCGTGGTACTGACCAAGCTGGACGGTGACACCCGCGGTGGGGCCGCCATATCCATCAAATACACTGTAAATAAGCCCATCAAGTTCATCAGCAGCGGGGAAAAGATGGATACGCTGGATGTCTTCTATCCCGAGCGTATGGCGCAACGTATCCTGGGGATGGGTGATATCACCACCCTCGTGGAAAAGGCGCAGGCACAGTTTGACGAGGTGGAAGCCAAAAAGCTGGAGAAGAAGATCCGGAAGAACCAGTTCGACTTCGAGGACTTCAAGCAGCAGCTGGAGCAGATCAAGCGGATGGGAAATATCAAGGATCTTTTGGGTATGATACCCGGCGTGGGCAAGGCCATGAAGGACATCGACATCAGCGACGACGCCTTCAAGGGCATCGAGGCCATCATCAATTCCATGACCCCTTTTGAGCGGGCCAATCCCGACGTCATCGACCAGAGCCGCCGCAAACGGCTGGCCAGTGGCAGCGGCAAGGATATCAATGAGATCAATGCCTTTCTCAAGCAATTCGACCAGATGAAGCAGATGATGAAAATGATGAATAAAATGCCCATGGGAATGGGCAAAATGGGGATGGGCCGGAGGTAGGGAGATATATATGTATAACTGGCAGGCCCTCAGCCAGTTTGACGGTGCCCCGAAAAGTTAAAATTTTCCACCGTTTGTAAATTTCCGGCCTCAGAATTCGGCTAAAAGGTTTCGATTTATTATTTTTGAATTATTAGCAGCAGATCGCTACATTTGCGGTCCCAAAGAAAGTAACCTTATTTGTTCACGCATTTAAATTTCTATTTAAGATGCCAGTTAAAATCAGACTCCAACGTCATGGGTCTAAGAAAAGGCCATTCTACTTCATAGTAGTAGCCGATGCCCGTGCGCCCAGGGATGGTAAATTCATCCAGAAGATCGGTACGTACAATCCTCTCACAGTTCCCGCTTCCGTTCAATTAGATCGCCAGAAGGCGCTGGATTGGTTGCACAAAGGTGCTCAACCCACCGACACGGTGAGAAGGATCCTCTCTTACAAGGGAGTTCTCTATCTGAAACATTTATTGCGTGGTGTCAAATTGGGTTTATTCGATGATGCGGCTGCCATGGAGAAATTCCAAAAATGGCATTCCGAGCACGAAGCCCAAATGAAGAAACGCCAGGAAGAGAACAGAAAAGCTAAAGGCATGGCCAGAAGAGGCGCTCCTCCCAGAAGGATGGAGAGAAAGAGTGAAGGACCTGCACAGGCTTAAGACTCAAACATGTAATTTTTTCAAGGGGCTTTGCGGCCCCTTGTTTTTTTGACGGACGAATGTATGAGCGACAACTATCGCAATATCGGCAAATTGGTGGCCACCTTTGGGGTGCTGGGCGAGATGGTATTACAACATCGCCTCGGGAAGAAGACTGCATTAAAGGGGCTTAAAACCATCTTTCTCGAAGAGAAGAAGGGGGAGATGCTGCCCTGGTTTGTGGAGAGCGTTCGAGCCAAGGGAGATGAAGATGTATTCATTAAGCTGGAAGGGGTCGATACAAAAGAGGCTGCCCGCCGGCTGGCGCAAAAGGAAGTATGGGTACCCGAGACGGAGGTTGCGCAATTTGCGGATAAGTCAGCGCCTATCTCTCTCGTGGGATATCATCTCTGGCAGGGAACGGAAGATCTTGGCGAGATACTCGAGGTCATCGAGCAGCCGCACCAGGTGCTTTGCAGGATCGATCTGGATGGGAAAGAAGCGTTGATCCCTATTCATGAAGAGACGCTTCGCAAGGTGGATAAGAAAGGAAGGAAGGTTTTTGTGGAATTGCCGGATGGGTTATTGGATGTGTACAGGTAGCGCCGGCTATCGCCATCAAAACCAATAGAAGAGCTTTTTATATTTGAACTCTACCATATGCCGCCCTTTATCCAGAACGATGGACCGGAACAGGGGCGGATACTTTTTAATGGTTGCCGGATAAATATCGATCAGTTTCCCATTGTCATAACACTCCCATCCCGGATAATAATTTTCAGAAAAGATCATTGTATCCTTTTGCACACAGTCTATGACCAGCTTCTCATAATGGTCAGAATAAGCCAGTTGTTGAATTGATGATTTGTTTTCACCTTCTATTATTCTTCCCGGCAGACCCAGCTGTCTCTGCCAGTAACAACGGGGATACCAGTTCCTGGTTTCATAAAGCTTTAAATTGGGGATAGAGTCCTTAAAAATAAAGTTTGAATCCAATAGCTTGTCAGTGAGAATGTACCTGACATTCAACAGGTCGTTGACCTCTGAATTCAAGCGCTGATCGACACCCGTGAAGTCGGCATAGGATCGATCGACCGTTGCAGAATATCCGGACCTTGTTTGAATGTTATACAGATCCCCCAGATTTCTTCTTTCCAGGGCATAGTCGCTCATGTCGAACGCAACCCTGTACTTTCCATAGCTGTTTTCCAGGGAGTCGATCAGTTTGTTCCTGCCATAAAAATAAGGGGGGTAAAAGCTTGTACGTGTCGATAGATAACCTGCCGGATTTAAGAACAGGTCCAGGCAAATGACTGCTACGGCCGTGACCGTGAAGTTGAGTGACCCTTTTAGTGATTGCAATGCCAGAAAGAAAAGGAAGGTGAAAAGAAATGGCAGGGACACACTGAGAGGAACGAGTTTCTGTTGGAACACCACCCAATAAAGGGCGTTGATGCTTAGCCCTGCCAACAGATAAACCTTTATTCCTGGAGCATTTTGAAAGAGCCAGTTCTTTATATTGGTGATATATGTTAGCGCTAATCCAACAAGAAGCGAGGCGCTAAAACTTATCAGAATAATATACCGCCCCAATTGCCTCACCTGGTTTACAAAGGGGATCTCGTACAAAATGAGATAAAAGAAAGTCAGATAACCCAGCACGCTGAGAACTCCGACAGTTAAAATAATGTACAGCAGGTTTGCCAGCTCTGAGTGTGGAGACGTAAGGCGGTCTCGCCTACGCCAAAAAAGGAACAGTCCGACCAGGAATAAGGGCAGGATCCCCATATAAATGATATTGTCGTCCTCCGGTGGTGTCAATTGCTGGCCCAGCAGATTGCCCAGGTTGGACAGATTGATGATAAACCAATGCGCATAAACGAATAATGGAACTTTTTGCCCCGGGGCGATAAAATAGCCGTGGCTGATCGTTCTATAGCAGCGACTGAGGTATTCTGAAGCATAGTATATCTGAGGAGACGCAATAATTAATGCAAATGTCAGGAGCAGGGAGATCTTTACCGTGGAGGATACGAACAAGCCGCGCCAGTTGCTTTTGCGTCTGTATTCAAAAAATGCGATGATGATCCCATCGATGAGCATCGTGTGGAAAAAAGGCTGCATATGGCCGGCAGGAATTTCCAATCCTGCGATGAGACCAGCAATGACAAGGTATCTTTTATAAGGCCGGACCATATAATATTTGGCAACCAGATAAACAGACCAGGGCAATAAAGCGAGGCCAAAGAAAATACAGGTTTGACCAGCAGATCTCGCGCCCAGGGCGCTGCTAAAGCTAAAGATCAGGGCTGCGGCGATGGATGGTACGATCGGAAGCTGAAATGTCCTTGCCACCTTATACATACCCATCACGGCGATGAGATAATGCAAGACCACCAAAAGGTCCAGATAATATACATCTATGCCTTTGGACGTACCGAAAAGCAGACACCATAAAAGGTTCACTGGATAGAATACTCCTTGTTGTATTTCCCCCACAAAGCTCCTCCCTCCAAAAGTATTGGCATCCCAGATGGGGAGGTATCCTTTGTGTAGTGAGATCGCCAGCTTGCTAAGAAAGGGATATGCCTGATGAAGGTTGTCCTGCTTTATAAAGAATGACTGTTCTTTTGTAAAGATCACGGGGTATAACAGCATGAGGGTTGCATAGAACAGGAAGAGATAGGCCCATAGCTCGGAAGAAGGGCGCTTTACAGCCGGCTGAGTCATTGGAAAAAGGTTTAATTGGGTGGCTAATCAGCTAAAAATAAGGACAAATGCTGCGATGGCATTGCATCGAAATCTCTGGGAACAGAGTAGTACCTTTATGGTCATGTCATCCCCCCGCATCATAGCCCATTTCGACCTGGACGCATTTTTTGTCTCGGTGGAGTGTTTGCTAAATCCCGCCTTGAAGGGCATCCCCTTACTGGTAGGGGGTCATAGCGAGAGGGGAGTGGTGGCGGCCTGCAGCTATGAGGCGCGCAAATACGGGATACATTCCGCCATGCCGATGAGGCAGGCCATGCAGCTTTGCCCGCATGCGACGGTGGTGGGCAATGCCCGGGGTGAGTATACCAAGTACTCGCGTATCGTGACGGAGATCATCGCATCGAAAGCTCCTCTTTTTGAAAAAGCCAGTATCGACGAGTTTTATCTGGACCTGACGGGGATGAACCGATTTTTTGACCCCTATCAATGGACCATCGATCTCCGGGAGGAGATCATATCGGAGACAAAGCTGCCCATTTCTTTTGCGCTGGCCTCCAATAAAATGGTGGCCAAGATCGCGACGAATGAAGCCAAGCCAAACGGCTATATCCATATCCCTCCCGGTAGTGAGCGGGAATACCTGGCGCCGCTGGGCGTCAATAAGATCCCCGGGGTGGGAGAAAATATGTATAAGAGCCTGCTGGAGATGGGTATCCGGACCATCCGGGACCTGAGCTTCGCGCCGGCTCCGGAATTGGAACACCGATTTGGTAAATACGGGCTGGACCTTTACAATAAATCCCGGGGCATCCATGAGGGGGAAGTAGTACCTTATTATGAGGCGAAGTCCATTTCTACAGAAAATACCTTTGAGGAGAACAAGACGGATATGGACTTCCTCATGGCGGAACTGGTCCGGATGACGGAAAGGGTGGCCTATGAGCTGCGACAGGATAATAAGACGGCGGGCTGTATTGCCGTCAAGATACGCTACCCGGATTTCGAGACAACTTCCCGGCAAACGACCATTCCCTATACTTTTTATGATGACGAATTGATCGCCAAGGCTAAAGAGCTGTTTCACAAACTGTACCGGGCAGGGCAGCCCATCCGGCTGCTGGGAGTGCGGCTTAGTGAGCTGACAGGCGAGGCGATGCAAACCAATCTTTTCCAGGACACGGGGAAAAAGATACAACTGTACAAGGCCATCGATGATGTCAAGAACAGGTGGGGTAAATATTCTATCGTCAAGGCGGGTGGTATCGAGGCAACCAATGCACCTGAGGCTACTACGGGAGGCATGGAAGGCAGTCGCAGCGAACAGCGGCAGCGGACGAGGGAAGAGGGAGGGCATATATCACGCGCTGCACTGAAGAAGCAGGATAAGAAGAGGCCGGGAGACGAAGAAGCTGGTGGTTAATTCAGGTGTTTTCACGGTGGCGGTTCTCTTTTTACTGGAGTAACTTTAAGAGATTGACGAAACCTTAAACACTTAGCCATGAAAAAGTATTACTCTCCTGTGGGAATGGCCTTCCTCCTAGTCACTTCTTTTCTTTTCTCTGCCTGTTCCAAGCTTCGTGACTATATCATACAACATCCTGATGATATAGGTAAGCATTGCAAGATAGAAACCCTTGCATTCACGTCCACGGGCATGGCAACGGCGCATGCGCGATTTATCTACAATGGGTCAGGGGAACCCCAGGAGCTGCTGCCGGATTTCATGTACGGACCGGATCTTCACTTCCGCTATGATAAAAAAGGCCGGCTGTCCGATGTATTGCAAACAGATCCGGGAGGAACATTCGTCTATCTATGGTCGATATACACCTATCCTTCCGCGAGGGTGATCATCGACTCGATTTATGAATACCAGGGTAATGTCAACGACCCGCACCCACCCGGCCAGCCTGACCTGACTGTACGCATCGTCAAGATGCAATTGGATGATTTCGGCAGACCAGTGAAGTTCCTGGCCTACACATCCGACCCCCGTGATCCACCCAATAGTTTCGATGAAACCTATGACAGGAATGGCAACTTAGTAATCGCCGGCGCGGTTTATGATAATAAGATAAATATTTACCAGACGAGTAAGACCTGGCAACTATATTTTCTCGAGTATAGCAGGAACAATCGTATGTCGCCGCCAGGCCTGCCGGCAACTCCTGCCGCCTATAATACCAATGGGCTTCCGACCAGGTTCCTGGGTCCTTCCTGGTCAATTTTCGGCTTTGCCTTCAATACCATGGATGTTACCTATGCGTGTGACGTGTCGATGGGAGGAACTTCTTATTGATTGATAATTAATTACTTATGTGGTTATTTAAAAATTTACATTTAAAGTCTACCTTATTGATAGGGAATTAATATCTTCGTGGTCCTTTGTTTAACTTCAAATTTTAGTTTTATGAGTTTACGTTTAGGAGATAAAGCTCCCAATTTCAAGGCCAAGACATCCGTTGGCGAGATCGATTTTTACGAATATCTGGGTGATTCCTGGGGAATCCTCTTTTCTCACCCTGCTGACTATACACCTGTCTGTACAACTGAATTAGGAAGAACTGCCGCCCTGAAGGACGAATTTGCCAAGCGTGGTGTAAAAGTCCTGGCCCTGAGCGTGGACCCCGTCGACAAGCACCTGGGTTGGATCAACGACATCAACGAGACCCAAAAGGTGGATGTTCAATTCCCCATCATCGCTGATGAAGACCGGAAGGTGAGCACACTGTATGAATTCATTCACCCGAACGCTTCCGCTACTGCCACTGTACGCAGCCTGGTCATCATCGGGCCCGACAAGCTGGTGAAGCTGATCATTACCTATCCTGCTTCCACAGGCCGCAACTTCAACGAAGTACTGCGTGTTGTAGACAGCCTGCAGCTGACAGCTAACCACAGCGTAGCAACTCCGGCCGACTGGAAAGAAGGCGAGGACGTGATCGTTGTACCTTCTATCAGCACAGAGGACGCACAGAAGAAATTCCCGAAGGGTGTGAAGGTGATCAAGCCTTACCTGCGTTATACGCCGCAGCCTAACAAATAACTTCGATAATACGACCAGGAAACCCGGCAATCGCCGGGTTTTTTTTATGTCTTGCTATAGCCGGGCGTGCTGCCAGTTGGGGCCGGTGTATCGGAAAAGAGGTTGAATAGGATATTGATTGTACACGCTATCGAATATGGCGTTCAGCTCCGGAGTCCCGGATGGTAAATAAAGGGGTGG
>Ga0207671_10005705_pt1 | contig 11371 bp, 12 predicted proteins | sample KBSC24metaG_FD_184352 | JGI IMG/M metagenome (GOLD analysis project Ga0207671, IMG submission 184352) | Corn rhizosphere microbial communities from Kellogg Biological Station, Michigan, USA - KBS C2-4 metaG (SPAdes) (version 2) | ecosystem: Host-associated > Plants > Roots > Rhizosphere > Soil... | reverse complement strand
AACTCTAAGCAATATATAGTGTGCAAAGTGGCATCGGTATAAGCAACAAAGACAAAAATTTAACAGTGATGATCAATAACTGATAAAAAACTGATCATTCGATACAATAGATAATGGATAAAAATACATTTACAGGATTATTCCTGATCATGGCAATTATAGCCGGCTCAATTTATTTTCTGAAGCCGTCTGATGCCGAACTTAAAAAAGAACGACTGGTACAGCAGCAGGACTCTATAAGAAAGGGTTTAACTAAAGCAAAAACTGCCGCTACAGCAGTAATCAAGCCAGATACTAGCAAAGCCAAGGTAGTTGACTCTGCCCTGTTAAAAAGCCCTTTCGGAGCAGCCTCTGTAGGCAGCGAAAAAACGGTAACCTTAGAGAATAAGGACCTGTTAGTAAAGCTGAGCACCCGTGGTGGTAAGGTTGCTTCTGTTGAATTAAAAAACTTTAAAACCTTTGATAAAAAGCCGCTTATACTTTTCAGCGGGGCTCAAAATCATTTTGGTTTAAATTTTACCGCCGGCAATACGCCTATAAATACTGATGCTTATTACTTTACACCAAGCGCCCCTGAACTTAAAGTTGCCGAAAAAGATTCGGCTTCGGTTACCCTGCGTTTAAGCTACAGCCCTACCCAGTATATTGATTATGTGTACAGCTTAAAAGGTACAGGTTATAAGCTGGGTTTAACCATTAAACCAACCGGGCTTGATGGCGTTATCAACAATAGCGGCAACATTAACCTGAATTGGGCAGCCAGCCTGCACAAACAGGAAAAGGATATGAAGCAGGAGCGTCAGTATTCAACCGTGTATTATTTTAGTACCGAAGGGCAGGTTGATTATCTGAGCGAGACCAAAGATGACCAAAAAGACATCAGCGATAAAAAAATGGCTTGGGTTGCCTTTAAGCAGCACTTCTTTTCAAACGCGTTACTGGTTAAAAATAACATTAACCGTTCAAACATAAGCGTATCAACCGATGTGGCTGATACTGCCGATGTTAAACAAATGAAAGCCGACCTGACCATTGCACGCAGTGCCGATGGCAGCGTACCGATGGAATTTTACTTCGGCCCTAACCGCTATTCAACTCTAAAAGCACAGGGATCTGATCTGCAGAAGCTGGTTAACCTGGGCTGGGGACCTTTAAAATACATCAACCAATTTGCCGTATTACCAGTATTTAACTTCCTGAACCAGTTTAACTGGAGCTATGGTTTGATTATCCTGGCTTTAACTATCCTGCTTAAATTGGTATTATCGCCGCTTACTTACAAATCATACCTGTCAATGGCTAAAATGCGCGTGCTGAAGCCTGAGATGGATGAGATCAAAACTAAAGTGGGCGAAGATAACCCAACCCTTTTACAACAAGAATATTTAAAGCTGTACAAAAAGGCCGGTGTAAATCCATTAGGTGGTTGCTTACCGTTATTGATCCAAATGCCGATAGTGATCGCCTTCTTCCGTTTTTTCCCAAGCTTATTTGAGCTGCGTGGCGAAAGCTTTTTATGGATGCATGATCTTTCGACCTATGATTCGGTGATCACCTTTGCTCCAATAGCTATTTTAGGCGGTATAAGCCACATCAGCTTAATGTGTTTGCTGATGACGGTTTCAACCCTGATCTATACTTATTTTAACAACCAGATATCAGGTGCTACCGGCCAAATGAAATATATCGGTTACATCACCCCTATTGTATTCCTGGTTACACTGAACAGCTATCCTGCAGGTTTGAACTATTACTACTTCCTGGCCAACATGCTTACCTTTTTACAACAATACCTGATCAAATTCATGGTTGATGATAAAAAGATACACGCCCAGATCCAGGAGAACAAAAAGAAGCCCGAAGAGAAGAAAAAGAAATCAGGTTTTGGAGCTCGCATGGAAGAAATGATGCGCCAACAACAAGTACAACCTAAGAAGAAATAAGTTCTTTAGAATAAGGATCTTTGGATCAAAGAACAAGGATTATTGAAAAAGCGGCTCGGGGAGATCATCTTCCCGGGCCGCTTTTTTTAATCACATTATCATAGAAAAATCCTTTCCCCTTATTCCAAAAATCTTTAATCCAAAAACACTAAAATAATTAGCAAAATGTATTACATTTGAAGCATGTATGCAATTGTTGATATTGAAACCACTGGGGGCCATGCTAGCGCTAATGGCATTACCGAGATTGCCATATGCATACATGATGGTAAAAAGGTGGTTAAGCGTTTCCAGTCGCTGGTAAACCCGCTTAGGGAAATACCAGTTTATATCAGTGCACTAACCGGCATTACCAATGAGATGGTACAAAAGGCCCCTCCGTTTGAAGATGTGGCCGCTGATATTTACCACCTCATCCATGGCAAAATATTTGTCGCACATAATGTCAATTTCGACTATTCATTTGTACGTTACCATTTAGCCGCTGCCGGTTACGATCTGCAATGTAATAAACTGTGTACCGTACGGCTGGGTCGTAAAATATTACCCGGACTGCCCTCTTATAGTCTCGGGCGCTTATGCAAACACCTGGGTATCGATAACGAAAGCCGCCACCGCGCCGGTGGTGATGCAGAGGCCACAGCCGAACTGTTTACCCTGTTGCTGAACAGTGATACAGAAGGACATATCAAAGGGGCATTGAAGCAGGGATCCAAGGAACAACTGCTTCCCCCTAACCTTCCTAAAAAGGATCTTGACCAGTTGCCTTATATGCCAGGCGTATATTATTTTCATGACCAAAAGGGTAAAGTGATTTACGTTGGTAAGGCCAAGAGCCTGAAGAAACGGGTAAGCAGTCATTTCACCGGTAATAATCCGGGTTTGCAGCGGCAGGAATTTTTACGCAATATACACCAGGTAACTTTTCAGATTTGTGGTACCGAACTGATCGCTTTTGTATTGGAAGCCATTGAGATCAAACGCCTGTGGCCCAAATATAACCGCTCCCTAAAACGATTTGAGAATGCCTACTGCCTTTATGCTTTTGAAGACCAGCGCGGTTACCTGCGCCTTGCTGTAGATAAATACCGCAAATACAGCGACCCGATATATACCTGTAACTCCCTGCTCGATGGTTACAATCTACTCAACAAACTGATTGAAAATTTTGAGCTTTGCCCCAAATTATGCTTTATTCAAAAGAACCAGTACCTGTGTACCAGCGTTGCAGGGAGCTCATGCGCCTGCGAAGGCGTAGAAAGCGTTGAGGATTACAACCGTAAAGTAAATACCGCTATTGACCAGTTGAAACAGGCCTTGCCTACCTATGCCATCCGTGATGAAGGGCGCACAGGCGATGAACATAGCTGTATTTTGGTGGAGAAGGGCCAGTTTTATGGCATGGGCTATATCTCCCATTATTTTGATGCCGATAATATCCAGCAACTCAAAAACTACCTCACCCCATACCCGGGTAATGATTATATCAAGAATATCGTATCCAATTACGCCAGCCGCTATCCAGATCGAATGGTGGTATTTGCTTCCTGATCAGATTTCGCTATTTTGCTGCCTTATAATTAAAAAATGAAAAGGACATTTTTACTGATATCTTGTTTTTTATTTTGCTTAAAATCCTACAGCCAAAGTGTATCTTTTGATAACCTCCTACATCTTTTAAGCGAAAATGATGTCAAAGCTTATATTACTTCAAAGCCCTTTAATTTTGTAAAAGACGAAAGGCCATACTACGAGGACAGATATTTCAAAAACGCGAACACGGTGAACGTGGAAATGATTGGCTATGAGAAAGCCCATCATTCTGTAAAATATACTACAGCAAATAAGGCTTTCATGTTCACCCTGATCAAGCAAATAAAATACCCGCTTATTCTTAAATCCGATGATCCAAATTCTTCTTTATATTATCAATTTGGAGATACACATATGATGATTACGATCGATATTTATAATAAGAAATCTGAAGCCACGTTAACCATGTATCGAAAATAACCCTGCTTTAACTCTTAATTACACGTTGTATCTCATCCAGCTTCATCAGAGCCTCAACCGGGGTGAGTGTATTTACATCAAGGTTATTCAGGGTATCACGAATTTTGACCAATACCGGATCATCAATCGAGAACATTTGCATCTGCACGGCCTGCTTTTGCACTTTGCGGATACTCTCCTTAATATGCTCACCGCCGGTACGCTCATTTTCCAGTTTTTTCAAGATCTCGTTAGCGCGGCTCAATACTTTTGGTGGCATACCAGCCAGTTTAGCCACGTGAATACCAAAACTATGCTCGCTACCGCCCGGTACCAGCTTACGCAGGAAAATGATCTGATGACCAACCTCTTTTACCGATACATTAAAATTTTTGATCCGGTTAAAGCTGTTGCTCAACTCATTCAGTTCATGATAGTGAGTGGCAAACAGCGTTTTAGCCTTGGCTGATGGGTGATTATGCAGGTATTCGGCGATTGACCAGGCTATGGATATACCATCATATGTTGAAGTACCGCGACCGATCTCATCCAACAGGATCAGGCTACGGTCCGACAGGTTATTCAATATACTGGCTGTCTCGTTCATCTCCACCATAAAGGTCGATTCGCCGGATGAAAGGTTATCCGATGCACCCACCCTGGTAAATATTTTGTCAACTAAACCAATCGAAGCAGATTTTGCGGGTACGAAGCACCCCATCTGGGCCATCAGTACAATCAAGCCTGTTTGTCTCAACAGCGCCGATTTACCCGCCATGTTAGGGCCGGTAATAATAATAATCTGCTGCGACTCCGAATCCAGATAAACATCATTGGTAATGTATGATTCCCCCAGAGGCAGGTTTTTTTCAATTACCGGATGACGACCACCTTTAATGTCCAGCTCCCGGCTTTCGCTCATTTCGGGCTTTACATAATAGTTTTTGATAGATATGGTAGCAAAGTTAAGCAGCACATCTAAACGGGCTATCAGCTGGGCGTTAAGCTGTATCGGTTTAATATATTCGGCAAGGGCGTATAGCAGGTCGTTATACAGGCGTGTTTCCAGCGCCAGTATTTTTTCTTCCGCGCCTAATATCTGCTCTTCATATTCTTTTAGTTCGGGAGTAATATAACGCTCGGCATTCACCAATGTCTGCTTACGGATCCACTCCGACGGTACCTTATCACGGTGACTGTGCGTAACCTCCAGGTAATAACCAAACACATTATTAAATGATACTTTGAGCGATGGGATGCCGGTTGCCTCTGCTTCGCGCTTTTGAATCTCCAGTAGATAGCCTTTACCTCCAAAGGCAATCTTACGCAGCCTATCCAGTTCTTCGTTGATCCCCTCGTTCATCACCGATCCTTTTACGATCATTACCGGGGGTTCAGGGTGTAGTTCCTTTTCTATTTTTTCGCAAATAAGCACACAGGGGTTAAGCTGTTCGCCAATAGCCCGGAGTGGTTGGCTCTCGGATGTTTCGGCTATTTTTTTGATGGAGCCGATAGCCATCAATGCTTTTTTAAGCTGACATACCTCGCGAGGATTAGCCTTTTGCAAGCCAATTTTTGAAATGAGCCTTTCCAGATCTCCTATCTGGCGGATGTATTGCTGTAGTTCTTCACGAAGCTCTTCCTGGGCTATCAGGTATTCCACCACACCAAGTCGGTCATTGATCGGCTTTATTTCCTTTAATGGCATCACTATCCAGCGGCGTAGCAAACGCGCCCCCATGGGTGAACTGGTTTGGTCAAGTACATCAACCAGGGTCTTGGCGTTCTCATTAGCCGAACCAATCAACTCCAGGTTACGGATGCTGAATCGATCGAGCCACAAATACCTATCTTCCTCGATACGTGATATCGACGATATATGCTGTAGGTTGCGGTGTTCGGTCTCGTTGAGATAGTGGATGGCCACACCCGCGGCAATGATGCCCAGGTTAAGCTTATCGATACCAAAGCCTTTAAGCGATTTTACGCCGAAATGCTTTAGCAGCGTTTCATTGGCATAGTCCCCGCTGTAGGGCCACTCATCAAGCGCGTAGGTATAAAAGCGGTCGCCATAGGTATCCTTAAATTCGCGCAAGCGGCTTTTAGGATAGATCACCTCGCTAGGCGAAAAACTTTGCAACAGCTTATCAATATAATCGCTGTTACCCTGGGCGGTCATAAACTCACCTGTCGAAATATCGATGAGGGCAATACCTATAGTATTTTTTTCAAAATGAAGCGATGCCAGGTAATTATTGGTCTTCTGGTGCAGTATATTGTCATTGGTAGCTACACCTGGGGTAACCAATTCGGTAACCCCACGCTTTACAATGGTTTTGGTTGTTTTAGGATCTTCCAGCTGATCGCAGATAGCCACACGCTGCCCTGCCCTAACTAATTTGGGCAGATATGTTTCCAACGAATGATGCGGAAAGCCGGCCAGTTCAATATGGGTACCAACACCATTACCGCGACGGGTAAGTACAATACCTAATATGCCCGAGGCTTTAATGGCATCTTCGCCAAAGGTTTCATAAAAATCGCCCACACGAAATAGCAGCAAGGCACCGGGATACTTAGCCTTTATGGCATTGTATTGCTGCATTAAGGGGGTTTCTTTGGTAGTGTCTTTAGCCAAGCGGTTACTCCTTTTGTTAATCGGGTAAAGTTAATGCATTGACTGCGCATTTACGGGATTGTGGAAAAGTTACAGCTTTGTGGAAATCAGCAAAACCGAGAACTTTATATACGGAGAACTAATTACCTGAAAACAAAACTCGAAAGTCTTAAATAGTAGCTGGTTGCGATTATCTGCTTAATTCACCAAAGGTTTTCTGATCAGAAAAAGGTGATATCGGTCTAATTTTGGCCTTGATATAGCGATCTATGATATCATTATAAATTTCCTTGTCATTCCCCTCTATCAGATCGGTCGATACACAGATACAACTATTTCTGATACCCTCTCCTTTTACAGTAAAAAAGATAGACAGGCCCTGTCCACGCATTTTTCCGCAACTTATATCAGTAACATCTTTCCAGTAAACAACCTTATTTTCAATATGATAGATCAGTTTTTCATGATCAAGTTGCAGAGCGGCTTTATCTTTCAGATCGTAAGTAAAACATTGCCTGCAGTAATAAACAGCCACGGCACTAAGAATAGCTATTACCGGTAAAACACCAGGCCAGTTATGGGCATTCATGTCCGCAACACATATAAACGCTATAACAAAAGGTATAATGATACCTACAAGCCACAAAGCTTTACTGCATTTATAAGTAATAACGTTCATTTTAGGTTTTACGGAAATACTAAAATAAAAAAAATTATTGAAAATAAAAAATATTTAATGTCAATACTACAGTTTTTTATTTTTATTCTTACTAATTGGTTTACAAACAGATATACGATAGATATTGCATTTGGGTTTGCTGGTGCAAAACATTTTTATAAAAACCCTTCAATATTTTTTGGCCCGAGTTGCGTCACTGATCACAAACAACTTTTTCCGGATACTGTTTAAGCTAAAATTTACCTTATGAGCACCTTAAGACTACTAAGCGACGAACAAAGCAACAGGATTAAACTTTTTTACAAAACCGGCTTCCCTATCGGTATTATATTTATACTGGCTTTTGGCATCCCTTTGAGTATTGTTACATTGGCTTTTGCAGGTATTATAGCCTCCATAGCCATGCTTATTTTAATTGCCGGTGGTATTTATCTTATTGTCAAAAAACGAAATCAAAAAATAGCTCATGCTCTGGAAGTATATCAATATGGAACCGAAGAAGACATCTATTTCGACTCCATTGAACTAAACTATAACTACCAGGTAAATGGCCGACCGCAACAGATTATCCATATACGACGCCGTAACGAGCTGATACAGGTTAAAACATTCAGCGATAAGGTTTGCAATGCCTTTAGACTACCTTCGCAAAAGGCTTACTTTTATGAGCAGTATCCCGAAATTGTTTTACCCTCGTCTATATTTTATACTGCTTTTAACGATAAACAAGATCCGCCTCAAAAAACCAGGAGCATTAATATTTAGCTATCCGCCTTCATCGTTTCAAAAAACTTTTTAAACCTTAAATTTTAACAATTTTTTAGTCGAAATCGATGTAAAAGGCTTGGTTTTTAGCCATTTTAACAAAGTTTTAACGCCATTTTAACACTTTTTAACAAATTTTTGATGGGTTTTGAAAGCTTTAAAAAGTATTAAATTACTGATTATCAAATAACTAACTACAAAACAGCCCATTTTTGGCTTGATTTTCCCCTTAATAAAACAGCCCGGTTTTCCTTTTTGATCAGAAAAACCGGGCTGCCGTTTACCCAAATGTACGAAAATTTGGGCGTAAATCCAATCCTTAATTTCCGGGTATGAGGCGCTGCTCCTGCCTCCATTTGGAAATATGAATATTTATCTATTACTTTGAATTACAAAGTACTTTTTAATGACTAAATCATATCGATATTTCACCCCCGCACTGCTGCTTTTTTTGCTGGAGGCTTTGATTGCCCGCTACGTGCATGATAGCATTATCCGGCCGTTTGGCGGCGATTTCCTGGCTGTATTATTTCTTTACTGCCTTATCAAAAGCTTTTTTTATATACCGGTATTCAAAGCTGCTTCATGGGCATTGCTGGTGGCTTACGCGATAGAGATTTCGCAATATTTTCATTTAACCCGCTCATTGGGCCTGCAAAACTCAAAAGCGATCACGCTGATATTAGGCAGTTTCTTTTCATGGATGGATATATTGTGCTACACCTGTGCTTTCGTGCTCATTATCATGACAGAACACTTCAGAGCCCGCCTCGCGGCAGGTAATCAACTAACCAGGAACCCGAAACAATAAATATGGAATATTTTGTAGATGAGCACTCTATAGTGCGAAAGATCTGGAGCAAGGCCGATACCATCCTGTTTATTTTTGCGGGGGCGGCCGCCGAGTTTGCCCTGAACAAAGCGGTAGACTGGCTGTACTTTACCGGTAAGCTCCCTGCAGATCCGCTGGGCCGTTTATTTTCTACAGTGGCTTATTCCCGGCAGATCATTTTTTCGGAGCGTGAGGCGGCCCTAAAGGCTATTGACAGGATCACTGCCATTCACCAGGGTGTTGAAGCCAGTCGGGGGGCGCAAATACCCGATTGGGCCTATCGCGATGTACTGTTCCTGCTCATCGATCTTTCCATCAGCTCCTATGAACTGCTGGAACGGCCGCTTACCCTGTTAGAGAAAGCCCAGACCTTTGCTGTATTTAAACGCGTGGGTACCCGTATGCAGCTTACCGGTTTGCCCGCTACCTATTCCGAATACCTGGACATGCGCCACCAGCATCTGCAACAAAACCTGGTTCAGGGCGACCTAACGGTCGACCTGTATCATCAGTATCGCCGACATTTGGGTGCCGCGCGTTACCAGGTATTAAAACAGGCTCAGTTGCTGGTGGTACCACCCCAGGTGCGTGATCGCCTGCAATTAAACACAGTATCCTGGTTGCGACCCGTATTATGGGGGTACAAATTTTTAAAACTGTTAAAACTGAGCGCATTTCTACGCGACGCCCTGCTACCAGCAGCCTACAAATCGCAAATAAAAGATCTTGATAACGTATACCTCCAATCTTAAAAACAGGTGAAAACAAGTCACTTTTTTACATTCGTTAAGCAAGAGGCGCTGTCCTGCCTGTTCCCGGCATTAGTTTTTACGATGCTGGCTATTTCACATTTATTTAAGGAGTTTATTCCCCGGTACGATTTTATGCTGATAGCCTGCCTGTTGATCCAGATGGCTATGTACTGCACAAAAATTGAAAGCAGGGATGAGGTACTGGTGATCTGTGTATTCCACCTTTTAGGCCTGGGGATGGAGCTATTTAAAGTGCATTATGGTTCCTGGGCCTATCCAGAGTTTGCTTATACCAAAGTTTTTGGCGTGCCTTTGTACAGTGGTTTTATGTATGCCAGCGTAGCCAGCTATCTGTGCCAGGCCTGGCGACGGTTAAAACTCCGGATCATCAACTGGCCGCACCACCGTACCGCACGTGTTATCGGCGCCCTTATTTACCTGAATTTTTTTACCAATAAGTTTTTCTATGACGTGCGGTACCTTATCGGTTTGCTCATCCTGTACTTTTTCTGGCGATCGGTAGTGATATTTGAGCTGAAAGGCAAGCTGTACCGTATGCCTACCATACTTTCGTTCCTGCTCATCGGTTTTTTTATCTGGCTGGCCGAAAACGTGGCTACCCTGCTTGGCGCCTGGCGATATGCTTACCAGCACCACGGCTGGGCCATGGTGAATTATCAAAAAATAAGCTCCTGGGGTTTCCTGGTAATCGTGAGTTTTATTATAGTGGCTGAATTAAAGATGATAAAAAGCGGCGTAAAAAAAACAACATCGCCAATTGCAGATGAGGTATATCATGAATCATAAAAGGGGGAGTACATCTTTTCCAGTTCAATCACCAACGCTTGAATTAACGGCTATCATTTTTAGTTCCCTCCCCACGGGAGGGGCGCGCTGGACAAGTGTAATTGCAGGGAGGGGTTTATGCGCGCGATGATCATCCTGTTCCATAAACCCCTTCCTCCCCTTCCCAAGGGAAGGAATCGCACTGGCTTTGGCTTTTGACCAGCATAGTGAGCCTGCTGAACCATGGTGGGCAGGCTCATGAGCACAAGTCTTCGACAAGCTCAGACTGACAGGCCTTTTTATTTGTAGTTTCTGAAATATCCCCTGCTACCGCAAGCGTCTCGCTTGTGGTTAGCTATGATTATAGATCCAGCTATTCAACTATATATTACCACAAGCGGGACGCCTACGGTAGCGTGGGGTGTGAAACACACATTAGATAATTACAAAAAAGCTTAAAGAACCCTTTTCGATAGTAGTAAACGATTTTATGCGATCCTCATCGAAAATAAAATAAATGGTAGCTTTATTTTTAACAGACATTATTATAATATCCTTAAAATTATCGGTGTTAAATTCTTTTTTAATTCCTTTGAAATTATCGTAAGTAAAAAGCTCGTAGTCGGATGATGCAAGAACTTTGCTGTTTTTTTTCTCTAAAGTATCAATCATATGACTTATTACACTTTCCCTTTGTATCGATGAAATGCTATTATTGGGGGCTACGTACATGTAATTATCGATAATAAAACCAGTGTTTTTTTTATCCTTAAAAACAGCAGAAATAAAAGCCTTGATTGTTGAGCTCCGTTTAGAAAATTGATCCTGAGCTTTGACCAAATTGCCGCAGAAAACAATAAGGATAAGTATAATGATATTTAACTTTTTCATGGGCATGTTCCTGATTTATTGGGTGCGTGGCTTTGTCTTTGTGAACGTACAGTACCTGGTGGTAAAGTCATGTTTCTAATATCCTCACCGAGGTCTCCTGGATTTCTCCCGGAA
>Ga0207671_10005701_pt1 | contig 11377 bp, 9 predicted proteins | sample KBSC24metaG_FD_184352 | JGI IMG/M metagenome (GOLD analysis project Ga0207671, IMG submission 184352) | Corn rhizosphere microbial communities from Kellogg Biological Station, Michigan, USA - KBS C2-4 metaG (SPAdes) (version 2) | ecosystem: Host-associated > Plants > Roots > Rhizosphere > Soil... | reverse complement strand
GAACGTGTCGCGCTCGGTGATGTGCGGCTCGGTCTCGACCTCGGCGAAGCTCAGCACCGGAGTGGTGCAGGCATCGGACCCTTCGAAGACCTTGGCCCAGTGATCCCGGGTCTGCGCCTTGAAGGCAGTGGTGAAGACCTCGCGCAGTTCGGGCCAGCGGCTGACGTCCTGCTGTGCCGGCAGTGTCGCCGGGTCCAGCTCCAGCTTGGCCAGCAGCTCGGCGTAGAACTGCGGCTCGATGGCACCGACGGCCATGTACTTGCCGTCGGAGGTCTCGTAGGTGTCGTAGTACGGCGCGCCGGTGTCGAGCATGTTGGTGCCGCGCTCGTCGCTCCACATGCCCTGGCTGCGGAAGCTCCACATCATCTGCATGAGCACGCTGGAACCGTCGACCATCGCGGCGTCGACGACCTGGCCCTTGCCTGAAGTCTGCCGTTCCCACAGCGCGGACAGGATGCCGACCAGCAGGAACATCGAACCGCCGCCGAAGTCACCGGCGAGGTTCAGCGGCGGCACCGGGCGCTCGCCCTTGCGGCCGACGGCGTGCAGCAGACCGTTCAGCGAGATGTAGTTGATGTCGTGGCCGGCTTGCAGCGCGCGCGGGCCGGTCTGACCCCAGCCCGTCATGCGCGCGTAGACCAGCTTCTCGTTGACCTTGGCGCAGTCTTCGGGTCCCAGGCCCAGCCGTTCGGTGACGCCCGGCCGGAAGCCTTCGATGAGGACGTCCGCCTTGGCGATCAGCCCCAGGACCAGTTCGCGGCCCTCGTCGCTCTTCATGTCGACGGACACCGACCGGCGATTGCGCAGCATCGTGTCGCGGGCCGGCATGGGCACGCCGGCGGCCTTGTTCGGCCGGTCCACCCGCACGACGTCGGCGCCCAAGTCGCCGAGGATCATCGCCGCGTGCGGTCCCGGGCCGATCCCGGCCAGCTCGACAACGCGCAGTCCTTGCAAGGGTCCAGCCATCTTTTTACGCACCTCATGTAGATCGATTGATCCCAGTCGTGTTGACCGCGACATAGCTTACTTGTATAACGAAGTCTGTCTAGTGCGGGCATCTGGCCCGCCCGTGAAACTGGGGTACTGAATGACTTACACCGGATCCGACGACCTGACCGTCGCTTTGGGCGACGGCGTGTTGTCCGTGACGCTCAACCGGCCGGACACGCTGAACTCGCTGTCGCTGGAAATGCTCGAACTCCTCGGCGATGCGGTGCTCCAGGCCGCGACCGACCCCGAGGTCAAGGTGGTCCGCCTCGGCGGGGCCGGGCGGGGCTTCTGCTCCGGCGCGGGCCTGAGCGCCGAGGATCAGGACGCCAAGTTCGATTCGGCAGCGGTCTTGAACGCGGCCAACCGGGCCGTCGCGGCGTTGGTGAACTTGCCCAAGCCCGCGGTCGCGGTCGTGCATGGCGTCGCCGCCGGCGTCGGCGTTTCCCTGGCTCTCGCGTGCGACATCGTCCTGGCGTCCGAAAAGTCGTCCTTCCTACTGGCCTTCACCAAGATCGGCCTGATGCCCGACGGCGGCGCCTCGGCGCTCGTCGCCGCGTCGATCGGGCGGGCCCGGGCCATGCGGATGGCGCTGCTGGCCGAGAAACTGCCCGCGTCCGAGGCGTTGGCCGCCGGACTGGTCAGCTCGGTACACGCCGCCGAGGACTTCGACGCCGAGGTGGACCGCGTGCTCGCAGTGCTCAAGTCCGGGCCGGCCGTGGCCCTGCGCAAGACCAAGCAGGCCGTCAACGACGCCACCCTGACCGAGCTCAACAACACGTTCGCCCGTGAAACCGCCGGGCAGATCCAGCTTTTGAACGCCGCCGACTTCCGGGAGGGCGTGGCGTCCTTCCAGCAGCGCCGACTGCCCGCCTACACCGACGTCTAGAAGCGCGCGACGTCGCGAGCGTGCGTACAGAGCGCCAGATCCAGGAAATCGGCAATCTGACTGCACATTCGTCGCGCGTCGCGCCGCCCCCGTCGCGCAGCTTTCGGTGCACAATTCGCTTGACGGGCGCGGGACGATGGACTGGTGAGTTCCCAGTTCGACGTCGAAACGCCCGAACCGCGGACCACTGACCGCTGGCGGGTGTTCGCGCCCTTACGTTTCCGCGAATACCGCCTGCTCATCGCGGCCGTCTCACTGTCCATCTTCGCCGAGGGCATGTGGACGGTCGTGGCCGCGCTGCAGGTCATCGCGCTGGACAACGATCCGGCCGCGCTGTCCCTGGTGGCAACCTGCCTGGGTACCGGCCTGGTGTGCTTCGTGTTGGTCGGTGGCATCGCGGCCGACCGGCTGAACCGACGCAACATCATCATCACCGTCGAGGCCGTCAACCTCGCCGCGGTGACGGCCGTCGCCGTCCTCAGTTCGACTGGGTCGCTGCGTATTTGGCACATGGCGGTGGCAGCGGCCTGCCTCGGCATCGCGGCGGCATTCTTCTTCCCCGCCTACAGCGCGCTGCTCCCCCGCATCCTGCCCAGCGAACAACTGTTGGCGGCCAACGGCATTGAGGGCGTGGTGCGCCCGGTCCTCCAACAGGCGATCGGCCCGGCCGCCGCAGGCGTCCTCGTGGGCCTGACGTTCCCGAGCGTCGGCGCGACCACCGTCGCGGTCCTGTTCGCCATCGGCCTGGTGTTGCTGGTGGCCACCCGGCCCAACACCGTCCGGGCCGACGAGGAACCGGTCGAGCACAAGCACGTACTGCACGATCTGCGTGACGGCTTCAGGTTCATGACCCGCACCCCGTGGTTGTTGTGGACCCTGCTCGTCGCCAGCGTCTACGTCCTGGTGGTGCTGGGACCCATCGAGGTGTTGGTGCCGTTCATCGCCGAACGACGCTTCGAGAACGGCCCGCGCGCCTACGGATTCATCATGGCCGGGTTCGGCATCGGCAGTGCCGTTGGCGCACTTGCGGTTTCCGCCGCCCGGATGCCGCGGCACTACCTGACCGCGATGATGGCGATCTGGGGCCTGGGCGCGCTGCCACTGGTCGTGGTCGGCAGCACGTGGTCATTTCCGGTGATGCTGGCCGCGACGTTCCTCGTCGGCATCGGCGAGGGCGCCAGCATGGTGATCTGGGGAACGCTGCTGCAGATGCGGGTACCGACCGAGATGCTGGGCCGGGTGTCGAGCCTCGACTTCTTCGTCTCGCTGGTGTTCCTGCCGGTGTCGTACGCGATCGTCGGCCCGCTGTCGAAAATCGTCCCGATGCAATGGATTTTCGTGGTGTCCGGCGTGGTGCCTGCGGTGCTGACGGCCTTTGCGTGGGTCATCGCGAAGATGCGCACCGACGAACTGGCCCACCCGCTGTGATTTGTGCACGATTTTCCGCGCTGCCCGCGGAAAATCGTGCCCGAATCGCTAGCCGCGGTGCAGCGTGAGCAGGTGCTCGTAAACCTGGCCGTTGATGCGGTTGTGGTTGATCTCGTCTTCGGTCAGCTCGCGCCGGATCTTGCCCGGCACGCCGGCGATCATCGTCCTTGGCGGCACCACAAACCCTTGCGGCACAACGGTTCCGGCCGCCACCAGCGAGCCAGCGCCGATCGTCGCGCCATTGAGCACGATGGCCCCCATCCCGACGAGGGCACCGTCCTCGACGGTGCAGCCGTGCAGGACCGCGTTGTGCCCGACGCTGACGCCCGCGCCGACCTTCACCGGGAAGCCCGGGTCGACGTGCACCGTGCAGCCGTCCTGGATGTTGGAGCCTTCGCCGATCTCGATGGGCTCGAACTCGGCACGCAGCGTGGTGCCGTACCAGATGCTGGCCCGCGCGGCGAGCGTCACCTGGCCGAGCACCGAAGCGGTCGGCGCGACCCACGACTCGTCGTGCAGCTGCGGGGCATGGCCCTGGATGGGAAGAATCAACGGTCCTGACATGGCCACATGGTAGGTGGCACGCCTGGTCGGCCCAGAGCGTGGCGCAATCTGTGCGATTCGTGTCGGTTCTGCCACTGGCCTCCGCTGCCGGCACCGGCCAAAGTGGTGCGGTGACGCTCACCTCGACGACAGCGCCGACTCGCGCCGCATGGACGGTGGCCGCTGTCAGTTTCCTCGCCATCCTGGCCGCCGCCGGTTTCCGGGCGGTGCCCGGTGTCCTGATGACCCCGCTGCACCACGAGTTCGGCTGGTCGCACGCCACGGTGGGTCTCGCGATGTCGGTCAACATGACGCTGTTCGGCGTCACCGCGCCGTTCGGGGCGGCACTGATGGACCGGTTCGGTGTCCGGCCGGTGCTGTCGGTGGCGCTGGGGTTGATCACCGCCGGTTCGGCTCTGTCGGTCCGGATGACGACCGGCTGGCAGTTGGTGGCGTGCTGGGGCGTCTTGGTCGGCATCGGCACCGGGTGCATCTCGATGGGCTTTGTCGCGACCGTCGCCACCCGCTGGTTCGACGAACGCCGCGGCCTGGTGACCGGCGTGCTGACGGCGGCGAGCGCCACCGGACAGCTGATCTTCCTACCGCTCGTCGCCGAGGTCGCGACCCGCCACGGCTGGCGCTGGGTCTGCCTCATCGTCGCCGCGGCCGCGTTCGCCGTCATCGCACCCGTCCTCATCGTCATGCGTCACCATCCGCCGGCCCAGACCGCCGCACCGGCGACCGGTTTCCGGTCCGCGCTGGACGGCCTCGTCATCGGCGCGCGGGTCCCGGTGTTCTGGCTCCTGGCCGGCAGCTTCGCGATCTGCGGGATGACCACCAACGGACTGATCGGCACCCACTTCATCCCCGCCGCGGGCGACCACGGCATGCCGACGACGGTCGCCGCGGGTCTGCTGGCCACCATCGGTGTCCTCGACGTGGCCGGCACGGTCTTTTCGGGCTGGCTCACCGACCGGGTCGATCCGCGGCTCCTGCTCACCGTCTACTACGTCGGGCGCGGCATTTCGCTGATGCTGCTGCCTTCGCTGCTTTCCCCGCACGCCGACCCGGGCACCTGGGTGTTCATCGTCTTCTATGGGCTGGACTGGGTTGCCACGGTGCCGCCCACGATCGCGCTGTGCCGCGACTACTTCGGCGATCGGTCCCCTGTGGTGTTCGGCTGGGTGTTTGCCGCGCATCAGGTCGGTGCGGCGGTCGCAGCGGCGGCGGCCGGTTGGCTGCGCGACCTGCAAGGTAACTATGACCTGGCCTTTCAACTGGCCGCAGGCTTGTGCGCGGTCGCCGCGGTGCTGTGCTTCAGCGTGCGAAAAGTGCAGGTCAGAACCGCCTGACCAAACCGGACCGCGGGTAGCTGATTTTGCTGTTTCACAGCGCCAGCCATTACCATTCGACGGGCGCCACGCCCCGGATGGGGTCTCCCCGGTCGGGCGGGGTGCGCGTCATGAACAGCTGAGGAGCCGAACCATGAAGACTCGCACCAGCAGATTTCTGGGCGTAACCGCGGCCGTCGCCGCCCTGACCGCATCGCTGCCGCTGGCAGTGTCCGCCTACGCGGACCCGCCGCCGCTGCCGCCGCCGACCAACAAGACGGTGGACCCGCAGGGCCCCGGCTGCGACAAGGTCAAGACCGGCATGCCCGACCTGAAGACGTTGGCCACCAAGCCGGTGAGCCAGGCGCTGGCCGCCATTCCGGCGATCAGCACCTTCAACTCGGCGGTGTCCGGTGGCCTGAACCCCGCCGTGAACATCACCAGCGTGCTGGACAACGGCCCCTACGTGGTGTTCGCGCCCACAAACGAGGCCTTCGCCGCGCTGGACCCGGCCAAGCTGGAGGCCCTGAAGGCCGACCCGGCCGCGCTGACCAGCCTGGACTACTACCACGTGTTCCTGGGCGTGCTGGGCAATGACACCGTCAAGGGTCAGCGTCCGACGCAGCAGGGCAGCCAGATCAAGGTGACCGGCGACGGCGGCGACATCAAGGTCAACGACACCGCCAAGCTGGTGTGTGGCGCCATCGAGGCGAGCAACGCCCGCATCTACGTGATCGACACCGTGCTGGACCTGGCGGACGCCCCGGCCCCGGTTACCGCCGCGGGTAGCGAGACCTCTACCTCGGCCACTACGACCACGTCGACCTCGGCGGCGCCGAGCACCACCGAGCCGGCTCCGGCATCGACCTCGGCGGCTCCGGCCACGACGACGGCCGCGCGCTAGCCAGACAACCGAAATCGGCGCCCCTGCACCACGTTGTGCGGGGGCGCCGATTGGCTTGTGCGGGGTTTACAACCCCAGGTCGCGGCCGATGATGTCCTTCATGATCTCGGTGGTGCCACCGAAGATGGTCTGGATGCGGGCGTCGCAGTAGTCGCGGGCCACGCGGTACTCCATCATGTAGCCGTAGCCGCCGTGCAGCTGCACGCAGCCGTCGATGACCTTCTTGGCGGTCTCGGTGCAGAACCACTTGGCCTTCGCCGCCTCGACCGCGGAGAGGTCGTCGTCGAGCACGCCCTCCAGACACCGGTCGATGTAGCGCTCGCACACGTCGAGTTCGGTGTCCATCTCGGCGAGCAGGAACCGGTTGTGCTGGAAGCTGCCGATCGGCTGGCCGAAGGCCTTGCGGTCCTTGGCGTATTGCAGTGTCTGGCGCCAGGATTCGCGTGCGCCGGCGATCGCCGAGATCGCGATGCCGAGCCGCTCCGACGGCAGGTTCTGCATCAGGTGGTAGAAGCCGCGGCCTTCCTGTCCGAGCAGATTCGCCTGCGGTACCCGGACGTTCTCGAAGTGCAGCTCCGAGGTGTCCTGCGCGTGCAGACCCATCTTGTCCAGCTTGCGGCCGCGCTCGAAGCCTTCCATCCCGCGCTCGACGACCAGCAGCGTGAAGCCCTTGTGGCCGGCTTCCGGATTGGTGCGACAGACGACCACGACCAGGTCGCAGTTGATGCCCGACGAGATGAATGTCTTGGAGCCGTTGATGATCCAGTCGTCCCCGTCGCGGACGGCCGACGTGCGGATGCCCGCCAGGTCGCTACCGGCGCCGGGCTCGGTCATCGCGACGGCGAGGATCAGCTCACCGCTGGCGATGCCCGGCATCCACCGCGCCTTCTGCTCGTCGTTCGCGAGGTGCTTGAAATACGGTGCGACGACGTCGTTCTGGAGACTGAGCGACGGTGCCGGGCCGCCGTATCGGGCCAGCTCCTCGTCGATCACGGCGTTGAAGCGGAAGTCGTCGGATCCGCCGCCGCCGAACTCCTCGGGCATGTTGAACCCGATCAGGCCGTACTTTCCGGCGGCGACGAACGCCGACCGGTCGACCATGCGCTGTTCTTCCCACTTCTCGGCATTGGGGACGAGCTCACGCTCGATGTACTGCCGGGTCGATTCCCGCAGCGCCTCATGCTCCGCTTCGAATACTGTCCGCTTCACGATTCCTTCTCCGTCACTTGGCTTTCCATACCGGCTGGCGTTTCTGCGCGAAAGCCAGCGGGCCTTCTTTGGCGTCTTCGGACTGCAGCAGGGTGACGAACTCGCGGTTCGTCCGCGTCCAGCCGTCCTTCTCGGCGGTCACCACGCCCTCGTCGGTGCCGTACGCCACCCGCTTGCTGGCCTGCACAGCCAGCGGCGCGTTGGACGTGATCCGTTCCGCCAGAGCCAAAGCCGCGTCGACGACGGTGCCGTCGGGGACCACCTGGTTGATCAGGCCCCAGCGCAGCGCGTCGGCGGATGTCATCGGCTCACCGGTGAAGAGCAGCTCCAGCCCGACCTTACGCGGGAGTTGCTCGACGATGCGGAACACGCCGCCGGCACCGGCGATCAGGCCCCGTTTCACTTCCGGCAGGCCGAATTTCGCGCTCTCCTCGGCCACCACCAGATCGCTGGCCAACGCCAGTTCCGAACCTCCACCCAAGGCGGTGCCGTTGACGGCCGCGATGGTGGGCTTGTCGATGAAATGACTGACGTAGCCGGCGAAGCCCCAGTCCGTGTGGTCCGGGTGGAAGAGGTTCTCGCCGCGCGACAGCGCCTTGAGATCCGCACCGGCACAGAACGATTTGTCGCCGGAGCCGGTGATCACGACGGCCCGGATCTCGGGGTCGTCCTGCGCGGCCTGCAGTGCGTCGCCGACCCCGATGCTGACAGCCTGGTTCACCGCGTTGCGGGCGTCGGGCCGGTTGATCGTGATCAGCAGGACGTTGCCACGACGTTCGGAGAGAGCGCCGGGCTCGGCGGACACCGAGGTCACAACAGCTCCAGGATGGTCGCGTTGGCCTGCCCGCCGCCCTCACACATGGTCTGGAAGCCGTACTGAATGTTGTTGTCCCGCATGTGGTGCAGCAGGGTGGTCATGATGCGAGCGCCGGAACCGCCGAGCGGGTGACCGAGGGCGATCGCACCGCCGTTCGGGTTCAGCCGGTTCTCGTCGGCGCCGATGTCCTTGAGCCACGCCATCGGCACCGGGGCGAAGGCCTCGTTGACCTCGAACACGCCGATGTCGCCCACGCTCAAGCCAGATTTGGCCAGCGCCTTCTGCGTCGCGGGAATGGGAGCGCTCAACATCATCACCGGGTCGGCGCCGGCCAGCACACCCGTGTGCAGGCGAGCAAGAGGCTTGAGCCCCAGCTCTTTTGCCTTCTCGGCGGACATGATCAGCAGCGCGGCCGAGCCATCGGAAATCTGCGAGGAGTTACCGGCGTGGATGACGCCGTCCTCCTTGAAGGCCGGCTTGATGGCGGCCATGGACTCGACGGTGCCACCGCGACGGATGCCGCCGTCTTCGGTGACGATATTGCCGTCCTGGTCCTTGATGGCCACGATCTGGTCCTTGAATGCGCCGGCATCCTGTGCGGCAGCGGCCTTTTCGTGCGAGCGCAGCGAGAACTCGTCGAGCTGGGTGCGGGACAGGCCCCACTTCTCGGCCATCATCTCGGCGCCGGTGCCCTGGTTCGGGGTCTCGGTGTAACGGGCGCGGAACGCCTCCGGGTACGGATGTCCACCGTTCGCGAGCGACGATCCCATCGGGGTGCGCGACATCGACTCGACACCACCGGCGACGACGACGTCGTAGTGGCCGGCGACCACACCGGCGGCGGCGAAGTGCACCGACTGCTGGCTGGAGCCGCACTGGCGGTCGACAGTCACACCGGGGACGGTCTCGGGCCAGCCGGCAGTCAGCACCGCGGTGCGGGCGATGTCGAGCGCCTGCTCACCGGCCTGCATGACGCAGCCCCAGATGACGTCGTCGACAAGCGCCGGGTCGACGCCCGCGCGCTGCACCAAGGCATTGAGCACCTGAGCCGAGAGCTCGGCCGGGTGCACACCCGACAGGGCTCCGTTGCGCTTCCCGATGGGCGACCGGACCGCCTCGACGATGACTGCTTCAGCCACGGACTTCTCCTTCAACGTTGAATTGACACCCGTAAACATGCTTTATCAGTGAACATAGAACAGTAGGTTTACTAGGTCAACCTACTAGTTGGTAGGCAACGCCACATCTGAGAATGGGCAGCACGCGAGGCCCGACATGGTTTACTGAGTTGCCTAACACGAGGCCAGACATTCGGTTCAAGGAGGGCCCAGATGGCGCAGACTCCGCCGTTGTCGCCGATGATCGACCCACGTACTGTGCCATCCTCGGCCAGCGGCCCCATCCGCTCCCCCAAAACCGCGGAACTGGTGGCCGGCACCCTGCGCCGCATGGTCGTCGACGGCCAGCTCAAAGAAGGCGACTTCCTGCCCAACGAGGCCGAGCTGATGGCGCACTTCGGGGTCAGCCGCCCGACCCTGCGCGAAGCCGTCCGCGTCCTGGAATCCGAGCGCCTGGTGGAGGTGCGCCGCGGCTCGCGCACCGGCGCCCGCGTCCGCGTACCCGGACCCGAAATCGTCGCGCGCCCCGCGGGTCTGCTGCTGGAGCTCTCCGGTGCGACGATCTCCGACGTCACCACCGCCCGCGCCGGGATCGAACCGACGGTGGTGCGGCTGCTGACCGAGAACGGCAATGCCGAGGTTTTCGACGAGCTGGAGACCATGCTCACCGAGTACGTCCCGACCGGGCTGGAAACCGGCCGCATGGCCGAGACCACCGGCGATTTCCACAAGCGCATGGTCGAGCTCGCGGGCAATGCGACGCTCGCCATCGTCGCCGGGATGCTGCATGAGATCACGGTCCGCCACATCGCGTTCGCGATGCGGGAGAACCGGCCGATGTCCAAGGCGGACTACGACATCCTGATGCGCTCCTACCGGCGACTGATGACGCTCATGCGGTCCGGCAATGCCGCAGCCGCCGAGGCGCATTGGCGCAAGCACATCGAAACCGCGAACAGTCTGCTGTTCGAAGGGATGGAGAACGTCAAAGTCCGCGACGTCATGCGCTAGTCACGCCATACACCGGGACATCGTCAGCCCACGGCTGGCGGGTCACCATGTCGCGGACCTTCACGTAGCCACTCTCGAACTCGCCGGTGGCGGCGTCGACCAGGCGGTACTGCTGCGTCTGCCGGTGGATGGGCTGGGCGTCGAGCATCACGATCCGCACCTCGCCCGGCTCGAACCGGCACCGCTTCTGCAGTGCCGCAACGAGCTGTTCGTTCGACATGTGGCCGTCACCGAAGTTCCAGCCGATGGCGGTCGAGACGATGCGCTCCCCGTCGGTCAGGGTGTAGTCGTCTTCGTTCTGCCCGGCCATCGCGCGGTGCGCGAGCGTGAACAGCGCGCGGCCGTGCGTGTTGAAGGCGCGGAACGCGTACCCCATGTACATCGGGATCTGGGCGGCTTCCTTACTGCCGTAGAACTTTTCGAGCTGCGCGGCGGGCATGCTGGCGATCGCGACGATGTTCTTCTCGATCTTCTCCGATGCTGACGGCTTGATGCACCACAGCGACGTGTCCCAGTTGCCGGCGTAGTACCGCATGCCGGGCAGGAAAGAAACCTTGCGCGGGAACAGGTTTCCGATGACGACGGTGCCCGCGACGACCGCGAACAGGACGATGGGCCACGGCGACGTCAGGTCCGTGAGGCCGACGTCGGCGTGCCCGACGAACAGGGTCACCACGCAGAACATCATGAAGACGTTCCACTCCAGCGGCACCCCCATCGGGATCGCCGACAGGATGCCGAAGTGGAAGCACAGCATGACGAACGCGGCGATGTAGGTCGGCCAACCGCCGCCGCTGAAGAACAGCACCAGCGGTACGCCGCCCTCAATGACGGTGCTGAAGTGCGCCATGAACCGGGACGGGCGGCCGGGCCGCAGGTCGTCCGGGAAGTGCTCGAAGAACGCGCGCTTGATGAACTTCGGCCGCAGGACGGGGTTGTTGCTCATCATCGTGGAGATGACGAACGGGAAGTGGTGGTTGAGCTTCGAAGTGGCGGCGCCCAGCCAGATCACCATGCACACGAGCTTGGCGGCGATGATCAGGTCGACGCCGTAACCCGCGAACAGGAACGCGACGGTGAACGAGCCGTACACCTCGCCGCGGGCGGCCAGGAAGATCACCTTGTCCCGCAGGCCGGCCA
>Ga0207671_10005695_pt1 | contig 11388 bp, 6 predicted proteins | sample KBSC24metaG_FD_184352 | JGI IMG/M metagenome (GOLD analysis project Ga0207671, IMG submission 184352) | Corn rhizosphere microbial communities from Kellogg Biological Station, Michigan, USA - KBS C2-4 metaG (SPAdes) (version 2) | ecosystem: Host-associated > Plants > Roots > Rhizosphere > Soil... | reverse complement strand
AACAGTTTCGATAACAGCATTTCAAAATGGTGATATGGGAGCGTTCAATCACGTTTTTAACTTTTTTTATAAACGGGTGTGTTTCTTTGCCGCCGGAATTGTTAATGAAAATTTTGCCGAAGATATTGTTCAGGATGCTTTTGTAAAACTGTGGGAACGGCGAAGGAGTTTTAATGATTTAAATTCTATAAAGGCTTTTTTATATCTAACCACAAAAAACAGTTGTATCAATTCTTATAAGCATCAAAAGGTTGTCGACAAATTTGAAGGTGCACAGGTAGAAGTTATTGAAGAACCAAATGTCATCCACCAACTCATTGAAGCCGAAGTATTGGAAGAGGTTCAGCAAGCTGTTGAACAATTACCCCCCGGCTACCGGAAGGTAATTTATCTGAGTTATTTTGAAGGCCTGAGCAACCAGGAAACCGCAGACTATCTGCAGGTTTCTATCAATACCGTAAAAACCCAAAAAGTACGCAGCCTGCGTATTCTACGCGAAATATTAAAACACTCGCCAACCGCTATAGCATTGTTGATACATAAAGTGCTATGACTCCTTAGTAAAATGTTGTGCTGTCTGGATAAGCAATTCACTTTATTTAATGGTATCTCAACTGCTTTATTTATGGTTTACAGTGTAAACCCAGTTTAATGTGTTTTTAAAATTTAACTATCTCATTTTCAAATAAATGTATTTATGTAAACCATGAAAAGTGTAAACCATGTTAACCCACTTTTGTCAAAATAGATAGTTGGATCAGGCTTACATTTCCTAGCCCGAACTCACGTTTAAATAATTTTTTTGAAAAGCTGTCACCCGTTATGCAACCATAGGTGTTTGTATAGTAACCAATGGAAAAAACCGAACGCGATATTTATGTTGCCGGACTTATCGGCAAATTGTTGAATGGCGATATTTCGTCAGATGAACGTCTGTGGCTTAAAAACTGGATGGATGAAAGCGAGGCTAATCAGGCACTTTTCAACAAGTTGACCGATCCTGAGCATCTGGAGAAACAGCTTAAATATTGGAACAAGATTGATAACCACAGCGCCTGGGAAAAATTACAGGGAAAGTTGGTTACAACGGAAACAACTCATCGGTTTAAATATTCGTCATTGCTTAAATATGCTGCGGCAGTTGTATTGTTATTAACCGTTTCTATCTTAATATACCAGGGCAACGATAAATCCCCAAAAAAGTTGGTTAACAAAATAGCGCAGGAGTCGATTAACCCGGGAACTAATCATGCCATATTGATTCTTAATGATGGTCAAAAAGTAACACTTAAGAAGCACGCAAAGATATCTCTGAATGAAGCGGACGGTACTGCTGTATCTAATCAAAACGATGTACTGACCTACAAACAAAATGGACAAGGAGTCGATGCAGAGCAAAAACTCACCTACAATACGATCATGGTTCCGCGTGGCGGTGAATATCAGCTCATATTAGCTGATGGATCAAAGGTATGGATGAATTCTGCGTCTACTTTAAAATACCCGACTACCTTTTCAGGTAAAGAACGAAAGGTTTATTTAACTGGTGAGGCTTATTTTGAAGTTGCCAAAAACGCGGCTATGCCATTTATTGTGAAAACAAATAAGGCCGAAGTACAGGTTTTAGGTACTCACTTTAACGTAATGGCTTATGACGATGAAGTTAATAGCAAGACTACCCTGTTAGAAGGTTCAGTACGGGTACAATCATCATCATCTGTGAATGTGATCAAGCCCGGGCAACAGGCTATCATAAACAACCAGGGGCAGCAAAAAATAACCAGCGATATCAATATACATGAGGAAATAGCCTGGAAAAACGGTTTTTTCATATTTAAAGATGCCGGGATCAAAGGCATTATGCAGCAGGCAGCACGATGGTATGACCTTGATGTAGTGTATGAGGGGGATATCCCCGAGCTCTTCCGATCTGGCAAAATGTCGCGTAAGGTTAATTTTTATGGCTTCGTCAATATTTTAAAGTATGCGGGCCTGCATTTCAATATCAAAGGAAAAATCGTAACCATAACAAAATAGCAGGTTGGTAAGTGAGAAGACTGACCTGTTACAAGAATATATAGTAACCAATTATTTAATTTAAATTAAAAATGATGAGCGAACAAATACCTGCTACACCATAAGAAATATAGGGCGCATTAAATCATATACGCAGCCCGTTTCACACATTTTTAACGATGATAAAAACCGGAGAGTGCTGGAACACTCACCCGGTTATATCTGGGCAAACCAATTATTGCTGACCGCATAATTGAAAATTCGAGTCTAACCCAAACTGAACAAAAGTATGAAATTCATTTCTAAGTCCATGCCGGGCAAGTGGCCGGCTATAACTAAATTTTTATTGGTTATGAAACTGATCGCCATTATAATGATTGCCTTTTTGACCAGTGTAAGCGCAAGAAGTTTGAGCCAAACGGTAACGCTTCATGAAAAAAATGTAAGCATCAAAACCGTCCTGGAATCTATTGAAAAGCAAAGCGGCTATCAACTGATCTTTGTAAACGTAAAACAAGATATCTCACGTATCCACATTAAAAACATCGACCTGGAACACGTGAAGGTTGAAGATGCCTTAAATACCTGCTTTCGTGATCAGCCTATCACGTATAAGATCATCCAGGGAACCATTGTGATCAAGCAAAGAGAAGCTGAGGTTAAAACAGATATAAAAGCCAGTATTGATGTTCAGGGTAAAGTTGTTGATGATAAAGGACAACCCTTAATTGGTGTTAATGTAAAAGTAAAAGGATCTGCAACTGGTACCATAACCGATGTGCAGGGGCATTATGCTATAAAAGTACCAGACGAAGGGGCCGTACTGGTATTCTCTTATGTGAGTTTCGAAACACGTGAAATAACGGTTGGTAGTCAAGCTGTGATCAATATAACCCTGAAAGACGCTACAAACAACCTGAATGAAGTGATTGTGGTAGGATACGGAACTCAAAAGAAAGCTGATCTGACTGGTGCTGTAGCTACGGTTACCGGTACCGAATTGAATAAAAGGGTAGCGACTGATCCAACTCAATTACTACAGGGAAAGTTACCAGGCTTATCAGTAGTACAGGGATCCGGTGAGGCCGGTAATGAGGGTACAACCCTGCGGATAAGGGGTAATGGCACTTTTAGCGGTGCGGGCAATGCGCCATTTGTGATCATTGATGGTTTGCCGGGAAGCCTCACTGCACTTGATCCGCAAAATATTGAATCGGTAACCGTGTTAAAAGATGCCGCATCAGCCTCTATATATGGTACGCGCGCGGCTAATGGTGTAATATTGGTTACCACCAAACAAGGTAAAGAGGGTAGGCTTCAGCTTTCTTATGACTATAATCTCGGGATAACCCGCCCGACTGCGCTACCTAATAATTTAATCTATAATTCGGTGCAGTACATGACCTTGTGGAACCAGGCCGCTACTAATTCAAATTATCCTAACAAATTTACCGATGCGCAAATAGCATTGTATCAAAATCCTTCGGATCCGAAACTATATCCTAACTATAATTGGTTGGATGCCATTTTCCGAACCGTTAATGTACAAACCCATCACATAGGCATAACCGGAGGCAGCAATGGCACAACCTTTAACGTGGGACTGGGTTTTGTTGACCAGCCCGATATTATGCTGGGATACTATTACAAAAAATACAATCTGCAAGTTAACCTGAATTCTAAACTAAATAAATGGGCAACATTTGGATCAAATATTACTTTAAATTACAGCGAACGGGGGTATACTTCAAGGGGTAGCCAGGATCAGTTTTTATCGGCATTATCTCAAACACCATTATATGGCCCCATTTTACCTGACGGTAGCGGACGCTATACAAACTCGGTATTCCCCAGTGTACAAACACCTAATAAAAACCCAATAGCTATTGCGCAGAATGCTATTAATAAGCAAAACGATTATTATGTGCAAAGCAGTTTTTTCCTGAATATCCGCTTATTAAAAGGCTTGGAATGGCGCACCAACGCGGGTTTTAATTTCGACTTTAATAAAACCACCGACTTTAAGCCCGTAATATACCAGTACAACTGGTTTGCAAAGCCAACCGATGCTCCCGAACGCACCCTTGATGTAAACGGACAAGGTATTGATGTAACTGATAACAATACTTTCTATCCGATTGCTTACACCCAGCTTACCTATAGCCGGTCGATCAACAATGAGCATAACTTTAAATTGCTGGTAGGTACACAAGTGGAGTACAACAAATCACAAAATTTAGAAGGTATCCGGAATTTACCTTTTGCTACCAATACATTGCAGGAGATAGATGCAGGGCCGGTTGCCTCACAATTAAATAACGGAACCAGCAATATTTACGCCTTGCACTCCTATTATGGCAGGTTTAACTATGATTACCAGGAAAAATATCTGTTAGAGGCCAATGCCCGGTTTGATGCATCTTCCCGTTTCCCGGCAAATAACAGGTGGGCATTTTTTCCATCAGTGTCTTTAGGCTGGGTAGTCACTAAAGAAAAATTCCTGTCTAATGTAAGTTGGTTAAATAACTTAAAGTTCCGGGCTTCTTTAGGTAATCTGGGTAACCAGAATATTGGTAATTATCCGTACCAGGAAACCTACAATTTTAAAAGCTATTACAATACAAAAACCAGTTATGCTTACCCGTTTTCGGGTAGTACTGTTACCAGTGGGGTAGTTAATAATTCATTGACCAACCCAAATATCAAATGGGAAACTACCCGTGCGTTTGATTTGGGTACCGATTTCGCCGTGTTTAACAATAAGTTCAGCTTCTCGTTCGATTGGTATAACAAACTAACCTCCGGTATCCTGGAGAATGCCGCACCGCTTACCCCGTTATATTTTGGTCTTAGCGCACCTACCATCAATTATGGGAAAATGAAAAATACCGGTATTGAGGCATCTTTTCAGTATAATGATCGGTTTGGTAAGGTAGGGTTTACGTTTGGCGGAACCATACAAGCTAATAAAAATACCCTGGTATCGTATGGCGCCCCGGCTATTAACACAGGAACCAACACTATTAATCAGGAGGGGCAGCCTTATGGAAGCTTTTATATGTTGAAATATGTAGGGATATTTCAATCCGCAGAAGAGATCGCCAATTCACCTAAACAGCAATATAACCCACAACCCGGTTATATCAAATATGCCGATACCAATAACGACGGCAAGGTTGATGATAATGATCGTGTAATAGTACCCGGTGCCTATCCTAAATTTGATTACTCTTTTAATACGGGCGCTACCTGGAATAACTTCGATATTACCGTTTTCTTTTATGGCTCTTATGGTCAAAAACTGTATGTAAATGGTTGGGGTATACAACCATTTAACCAGGGTTCGCCGCCGCCAAGTGAATGGCTAAATGCCTGGACACCCACTAACCATAGTACCACCATGCCTATGGTTTATGTACTGGGCCAGGGTAATATAAGCAGTAACGCCAATACGGCATCAACCTATTATTTAAAGGATGCTTCTTTCCTGCGATTAAAAAACGTGCAGTTAGGGTATAATTTACCAAAGAAACTTGCTAACCATCTGTTTATGTCAGGTTTGCGTATCTACTTTGCCGGGGATAACCTGTTCACATTCACCAAATTTCCGGGTCTTGATCCGGAGCGGGTAGCTTCTAATACAAGGTTCGTCACACATCCGCAAAACCAGGTGTATTCATTTGGGGTAAAGGCTACATTTTAAACTTATTTATCAAAATAATGATGAAAACAGCAGTAAAATATTTAATGATCTCTTTAATGGCTACACTATTGTTTGCCTGTAAAAAGAATCTTTTAGATCAAAATCCACCGGCAGATATTGGCAGTGAAGTATATTGGAAAACACAAAATGATGCAGATCTGGCGCTGTCGGGTATTTACAGTTTTTTTATACAGGGCTTTAATTACACCTCTTCGACCAATACCGGTCAGGGATTTGGTGCCGGTACACCTTATTGGGAAAGCCTGAGTGATAATGCTTATAGTGGTGCGTATTCCAATATTGCCCAGGGTGCTATTACACCTACCGTAGGTGGTTTACAAACGGATGCTTATACCACCTCATACCGGGCGATACAAGCCTGTAATACTTTTCTGGATAACGTAAGGAAGATCAATCTGCCTTCGCAAACCCTGTATCAATACATAGCTGAAGTACGGTTTGTACGGGCTTACTGGTATTTTATGCTTACCCAGTTATATGGCGACGTAGTATTGTCGACTCATCAAATAACTATTAACCCGGCAAATTCACAATTGGGCAGAACGCCAAAATCTGTAGTGATAGATACCATACTCAGCGATCTCAACTTTGCAGCTAATAACCTGCCTAATACAGCTTATAATGGTCACGCGGTTAAAGGTTCGGCTTTAGGTTATATCGTAAAAGTTTACATGGCCAATCGTCAGTATCAGCAGGCAGCCACCGTTGCCAATACCATTATTGCTGATGGGAAATTCAGCATTTATACAGGCGGTTACAAGAATTTATTTTTGAAGCCCGGCCAAAATAATAATCCCGAAATTATGTTTTCGGGCCGGTACCAGGTTCCTACGACATACAGCCCTGCGGATTATTTATATACTTATAGCTCAAGCTTTCAGCCGCTGGGCTACCTGGTTGATGACTATGAATGTACAGATGGCCAGCCTATTACAACCTCGCCATTATACAAGCCGGCAACCCCATATGCCAACCGCGATCCGCGATTGTTGGCTACGATATTAACCCCTGGTATTTTATACAAAGGAGGGATACCTTTTGTTCCTGCGGCTATCGGAGCTACTGCCGGCTTCCTGAATAAAAAAGGTGTTGATTCAACCCGGGCAACTGTTATCGGTACGCAAAGTGATCAGGACTGGGTGTATCTGCGATATGCTGATGTTTTACTCATGTATGCCGAGGCCAAAAACGAAGTTTCAGGTCCCGATCCCAGCGTTTATTCGGCTATTAATGCTGTCCGTACACGCCCGGGCGTCAATATGCCCGCTATTCCCAATGGGCTTTCACAGGCCGACATGCGCACCCGTATACGTCATGAACGGCGAATTGAACTGGCGATGGAAGGTCAGCGTTATTTTGATCTGAAAAGGTGGGCGCTCGACCGGGTGATCATTCCAACTATTAAAGACCCCAATGCTGCCCAGCGGACATTTCCTTTGCGCGATACTATTTGGCCAGTTCCGCAAACCGAGATCGATATTGCCAAAGCAGTGGGCAATACAGCATTTAAACAAACACCAGGCTATTGATCTTCAAAAAATCATTATTAGAAACACCAATGAAAACTAAATATCAATTAAAAATAGCTATAGGCCTGGTATTCCTGCTCATCGCTTGTCCGGCTATACTTTTTGCGACAGGCAATGTAACGGTTTACAGTCCCGATAGGCAGATCCGTTTGGAAGTATTTGATCAAGGAGGGACGCTATCTTATCATATTCAATATAAAAGCAAGGAGGTTATCAGCAACTCCGCTATGCGTATCAGTATCGACAAAACAGTATTGACCAACCAGGCCACTATTAGCGGAAGTACAACTTACAGTGTAAACGAAAGTTATCCTTGGTATGGTGCGCACTCAATAGCTGTTAATCATTTTAATGGGGCGAAAATTAAATTGATGCATGGTAAAACGGCATTTATGCTTGATGTGCATGTGTTTAACGATGCTGCCGCCTTTAGTTTTATCATACCGGGGGGCAAAGATGATAGCCGGATCCCCGATGAAACCACAGAGTTTAACGTACCCGCTGGTAGTACTATCTGGTATCACGATTTGAACGGACACTACGAAGGCCAGCACACTAAAAAGTTGGTAGATTCGGTAAGCGTTGGGCAATGGATAGCTCCCCCTGCTACTTTTAAGCTGCCAGGAAATACAGGGTACGCTTCTATTACTGAGGCTGATCTGAAAAACTATGCAGGTATGGCATTGCAATCAGCCGGCAAGGGTAAACTTGTTTTACAACTGGCCGATCATCACCCCATATCACATCCATATGAGTTAAGGTATAGTAAAGAGGATATAGCACGAGTGTCCAAACCGGCAGCTATCCGCGGAACTATTAATACGCCATGGCGGGTGGTTATGATAGGAGCTGATTTAAATGCACTGGTAAATTGCGATGTTGTTCATAATTTGTGTCCGCCACCCGATAAAAAATATTTTCCTGAAGGAATACATACCTCATGGGTAAAACCTGGCCGTGCGGTTTGGCAGTACCTGGATGGAGCTGGCGACAAAACCGTAAATAATATGAAAGAGTATTCCCGGTTAGCCGCCGAACTGGGTTTTGAGCATAATATACTCGAAGGCTTTTGGGAAAAATGGAGTGATGATGAGCTTAAAGATCTGGTAAACTATTCCAAACAACGAGGGGTGAGTATCTGGGTTTGGATGCACTCTAAAGATCTGCGTGATTCAAGCGTAAGGCTTGCCCGATTTAAGCGCTGCCATGATTTGGGTATAGCCGGCTTAAAGATCGATTTTTTTGATAATGAAGCTAAAGAAGTGGTCGACCTGTACCAGGATATCTTAGTGGAGACTGCTCAATTACATTTAACGGTTGATTTTCATGGCTCCAATAAACCAACGGGTCAGCTACGCACCTGGCCAAATGAACTTACCCGCGAAGCTGTTAAAGGGATGGAATCGAGCAGGCTGGCTGACAGGGCAACGCATAGCACCACATTGCCATTTACCCGATTTTTGGCAGGCCCCGCTGAGTATACACCCGTGCATTTTGGTGAGCGCCGTAAAAACACAACCTGGGCAAATCAAATTGCGAGTGCTGTTATTTTAAGTGCCCCGGTATTAACCTATGCTGCCAGTCCGCAACATTTGCTGGAGAACCCTGGAGTGGATATCATCAAAAGTATTCCATCCATCTGGGATGAAACTATAGTGTTGAAGCCTTCGGCGATAGGCGAGCTGGCCGTATTTGCCCGTAGAAAAGGCAATACATGGTTTTTAGCTGTTATGAACGGAACCCAGCCTAAAAACATTCAAATACCACTTAGCTTTTTGAAAGCTTCGGCTAAATGCTCAAATCTTAGCGATGATCCTGATAATACGGGAGCTTTAAAAAACGGAAGTTCAGTAGTAAAAACCACTGATGTAATATCATTGAGTTTAGGTACTGGGGGCGGATACGTGGCCAGGTTTAATCTTCAATAATTGACACAAATTAAAAACATGAGAAAGATCATTGCTTACAGCGCCCTATTGGCAATCAGCTTAATGTTATCACCTGCATTAAGGGCACAGCAAAAAACGGTTACATTGGATTATTATTTTAATAATGAATACCGGAAAAATAAGGCCGGGGAGCAGGAGCGGTATCACTATACCTGGGAGGATACTAAAAGCAGTGGTTTTTCTATCTGGGGAGATATTTTTAAGAAGAACGGGGCTGGTCTGAAAAACCTTGAAAATGAACCAACCCCTGATAATTTAAAGGGAACCGACATTTATATTATTGTTGACCCCGACACGAAAAAAGAGACCGCTGACCCTCATTACATCGAATCCCGACATATCAATGCTATTGCTGATTGGGTTAAACAAGGTGGTGTACTGGTTTTGATGGCCAATGACAGTGCCAATGCTGAATTACCCCATTTAAATGTCCTTGCGGCAAAATTCGGGATCCATTTTAACGATGATTTATATAAACACGTGATAGGTACTCAGTTCGAGATGGGGGCCATTCCGGTTCCTACGAATGATCCCGTGTTTAAAACCGCCAAAAAAGTTTATCTGAAGGATATCGCCACTCTTCAACTATCAGCTCCGGCTAAACCCTTGCTTATTGACGATACCCATGTAATTGTAGGCACCGCCCAGTACGGAAAAGGTAGGGTAGTGGCTGTTGGCGATCCGTGGTTATACAATGAATATACTAATGGCAGATTACCTGCCGCTATGAGGTTTGACAATGATAAGGCGGCGGATGATCTGAGTAAGTGGTTGTTAGATCAGGTTCCTGTAAAGGGGAAATAAAAGAGTATAAATAATCAATCATATCAGTGCTAAGCAATGGTTTCAGAAATTGAATTGATCGTATTAATTAAAGAAGGGGATATCCGCGCCTTTGATGAGTTTTATAAAAGAAACTGGCGTGTTTTGTATCAAACGGCCTATCGTTCAACATCATCGCAGGAGGATGCCAAGGATCTGGTACAAACAGTTTTTATAAGCTTATGGAATTGCAGGCAAAATCTCAACTCCGATGCTTATACACCATCATATCTTTTTAAGATACTGAAAAACAACATCATTAATTTTTACAAGCAAGATTCGGCCAGAAGGAAGAGGTTGGAAAAACTATTATACCTGGATGAGGCAAATCAATACACCAACGAAGATAACCTGATGGCTAAAGAGCTTTCGATCGTAATTGATGGGGAGATCAGAGAGTTACCCCGGAAAATGCAGGAAGTTTTTATTTTATCGCGCCAGCAACACCTCTCTGTCAATGAAATTTCCGAAACGCTTAACATCACACCCCGCACCGTAAAAAACCAGCTTTCCAACGCCTTGAAAATATTGCGTACAAAATTGGGTATGTTTTAGGCCCTTTTATAAAAATAAATCTGGTACCAGGCGGCCTAAGCTTTGTATATACTATCAAAACCAAAAACTGTTTAAATAACAGTTTATATAAACTTAAAAACAGATCATCATGATGCTATGGCGGAAGCCTGATCCCGGCGATAAGGTTGGGGAGGAACATCTTCGGGATAAGGAGGCGATGCGTGCTGTAGAAAAAGAAATGCTCCATAATATCCATAAGGAGATTTTTGGACGGTGGCATTTTATTAAAACTACAACTGCTAAATATACTGTGGCTGCTTCTTTATTGCTGATGTGCTGCTCAGGACTTTTATATAAAAAACTGTCGGCTAATGATGAAGCCAGCTGGGTAGTGGTATCTACGCCCAAAGGCAATATTAAAAATATACAGCTTCCTGATGGATCAACCGTTTGGCTAAACTCAGGTTCGGTTCTGAAATTTCCTGAGCATTTTGGTAAAACCAGAGAGATCGAACTACTTGATGGTGAAGCTTATTTTGATGTAAAACATGATGATCAATCTCCATTCACGGTTCATTATGGTCACTTGCACGCCCGGGTATTAGGTACCGCTTTTAATGTGAAATTTTATAAAAGCATTAGCGACGTACGATTATCAGTTACGCGAGGTCGTGTTGAAGTGGGTAACAGATCATCAAGTTTTGGGGTAATTACACTTGGTAAAGAAGTTATTTATGATCAAAAAGCAGGTACGCACCAGGTTAGAGCAATTGATGCAGAGAAAGTAGCGGCCTGGAAATCAAACGAGATCAACCTGTATAGCATTCCGTTT
>Ga0207671_10005693_pt1 | contig 11389 bp, 7 predicted proteins | sample KBSC24metaG_FD_184352 | JGI IMG/M metagenome (GOLD analysis project Ga0207671, IMG submission 184352) | Corn rhizosphere microbial communities from Kellogg Biological Station, Michigan, USA - KBS C2-4 metaG (SPAdes) (version 2) | ecosystem: Host-associated > Plants > Roots > Rhizosphere > Soil... | reverse complement strand
TTGACCCCGAAGGTTTGCTGAGTACTTTGCCAGCTATTGTTAACGTTATAGCCGGTTACCTGGCTGGTGCATATATACAACGCAAAGGCCGTAATTATGAGTCGGTAGCTAAATTATTGATAGCAGGTGTCTGTTTGATTGGTATAGCATTGTTTTGGGCTCAGTTTTTCCCGTTGGCAAAAAAATTATGGACAAGTACGTTTACTTTGCTTACCATAGGTATTGATCTGGTGATTATCGGTGTACTGATCTACGCTATCGAAATAAAAAACATCAAACGCAGCACTAACTTTTTTCTGGTTTTTGGTCGAAACTCACTGGCGATATACCTTTTATCGGAGTTGTTATTTACCATTATTTCAACTATTTGGGTAAAACCAAATCTGAGTTTTTACGATTGGGTGAACCAGGTATTTTATCAGCCACTTTTCCCCGGAGCCTTCGGTACATTGGTTTTTGCGTTGTGTTATATGATGCTTTGCTGGCTGGTGGGTTATGTAATGGATAAAAGAAAGATCTATATCAAAATATAAGTTTACGTATGTATAAAACACCTTTCATAGTAAAAAAGGCGGTTGTGCTATTGTTGTTATCATTTGAGATTACCTCAAACACAAATGCGCAGAGCCGCTCGAATTTATCATACGTAAACCCATTTATCGGGACTACCAAAAGCGGTGTACTTACACATTGGGGAGGCGATGGTGGCACCTATCCCGGTGCGGTTGCTCCGGCTGGTTTTATCCAGATCAGCCCGGAAACACGGGTTAAAGGTGCAAACGGCTATGATTATGCCGATTCATCCATTTATTATTTTAGCTGCTTTGGCCATCATAGCGGTTTCCCGGGAGGTTCAGCAGGGCGTTTGTTTATTATGCCGGTTGGTGCAGACAAAGATTTTGAACCTGGACGGTATAGCAACCGTTTTTCGCACCGCAATGAAGTTGCACGGCCTGGATATTACCAAGTGGAATTCAGTGATAATCATATTATTACTGAGGCCAGCACCTCTACCCGCACTGGAATATTGCATTTTACATTCCCCGCTAAAACAAAGGCGCAGGTCTATGTGGGGAATGTAGGCGATATTGCCACTGTTTCGGGAAAAGTGATACATGGATCGATGCTGAACACCGTGATCAATTTTAGCGAAGCTTTTACCGATAAGAAACCGGTAAAAGATGGTTATCTGTTTACTTTTAAAACAACAAATACATCGAAGGTTATTGAAGTTAAACTGAGTACTTCAACGATAAGCTTTGCGGGGGCAAAAAACAATATTGATAAAGAAATAGCTAAATTAAGCTTCGGAGCCTATGCTACGCGTACTGCCAATGATTGGGCCAAACAACTCTCTACTGTTGATATTACCGATAACAGCGAGGCTAATAAAACCGTATTTTATACTGCTCTTTATCATTCTTTGCTGATCCCCTGGGTAATTTCTGATGTGGACGATAATTATCGGGGTGAGGATGGAACTGCTCATCATGCTTCGGGTAAGCTCCAGTATGGCGGCTTTTCTCCCTGGGATACCTTCCGGTCATTGCACCCGCTTCTCAGTCTGCTATATCCCGAAAAGCAGAACGATGTAATTTTATCCATGTTGGATATTTATAAGCAAACCGGTCATTTACCTACGGAGAGCATGACCGGCAACCACGCCATACCCATTATTGTGGATGCTTATTTAAAAGGGATTACTGGCTTTGATAAAACATTGGCCTACAAAGCCATGAAAAGCAATATCATCGATTCACCTTTTGTGCAAAAGGATATGGCGATCTATCACCGGATGGGCTATGTACCGTATACCAGTTCGGAATCAGTAACCCGCACAGTAGAATATGCTTATGACGACTGGGCTTTATCGCAGTATGCTAAACTGGTAATGCATAATGAAAATGATTATCAACTTTTGCAGCAACGAGGGTTTAATTATCGCAACCTGTTTTACCCGGAAACCATGTTTATGCTTCCGCGATCAGGAGCTGATTTCAAGATCAACCCCGCGATGTCAGGCTATAAAGAAGGTGACAAATGGGTATATTCATACTTTGTACCCCATAATGCTAAGGATCTGGTGAACTTGATGGGGGGCAATAATATATTCATCAATCGCCTGGACTCAGCTTTAAGAAACGATGTGATACTGTTTGATAATGAAACGGTTATACATGTTCCTTATTTGTTTAATGCAGCCGGACGACCAGATCTTACACAGGCATGGTGCCGCTATATTATGCTGTCGCGATATAAGAACCGGCCAGATGGTTTACCCGGCAATGATGATTTGGGAGCTATGTCAAGCGCTTATATATTTAACGCGATGGGAATATTTCCAGTTAGTCCCGGTAAAGCAGAGTATGCCATTGGTTCGCCTTTGTTTCAGTCAGTAAAACTACATTTGGCTCATAACAAAACAACAGTGATCGAAAGTGAAAATCAATCGGCAGAAAATAGATTTGTAGCCTCAATGAGCATAAATGGCCAGGCTTATGAGCAATTGGTAGTTCCACACTCATTAATCGCCGATGGGGGGACTATAAAGTTTATTATGGAGAAGGAAATAGCCGTTAGCAACTGGCCCTTTTACAAGGATCCAACAATACTATCAGAAACAAAAACACCGTCTGCTATCCGGTTACTAAAATACGATCTGCAAAAAACGAAGGTGGAGCCCAATGAACTTTTATGGCTGCGCTTTACCCTTAAAAACGAGGGCTCAACCGGCACTAAAAACCTTTGGTTATATGTTAACGGAAGGGTTTATAATACAAAAAATTACCTGGTGCAGGAGGGGCAAACCTTAACTGATTCCATAAGCTGCAGGTTATACCGATTAGGTTTGGTAAACGTAGCATTAGAAAGTAAAAACGGAACAACCGTTGAAGTTAAAGAACCTGCACAACCAGTATCACATCCTTTTGAAATATCAGGCATTAATTTCACACCGCTCATTAAACAAAATCAGGAACAGCAAATAAGTTATACTATAAAAAATCTAACAGGCAAGGATCAACTATTTACCATCCCGTTAAAAATGAACGACTCCCTTCTATATACAGATCAGGTGCAGCTGGCCCCAGGTAAAAGTAAAGTACTTGATCATCGATTTATAGATCATATAAATGGTGTTAAATATTTAATAATCAATGATATAAAACACATATATAAAGTATTTAGTGATGATGTAGGTTCATTACTACTTGACCTTTCGCTTACTGCTAAAGGTATTGACCAAACTATTGTCGATAGGTCTGGATTTGGCAATGAAGGAAGCATTATCTATTCCAAACCAGTCGAAACGGAAAATGGGAAAAGAGTATTACTGGGTGATCATTCTTTTGTAGAAGTACCTAATGCACCGAGCCTGGATAACCTGGGTCAAACCATCACCATGATGGTATGGGTTTATCCTGAAGGCAAAGAAACCGGATTGGTGGATATGCTCACCAAGGGTGATACCCATGTATTGCAAATGAGCGATAATAAAGCCCTTACCTTTTTTGCCGGTGGCTGGGGCCGGGGCGACTGTACCGTAAACCTCCCGGCAAACTGGAAACAAAACTGGCACCATATAGTCGGTGTTTGTAATGGTAATTTGCTGTCAGTTTACATCGATGGTAAATTAGCAGGTACATCAACTGCAGAAGGTCCGGTGAATCTGTCTGTAGCTAATAAATGGCAAATAGGGCGTAACGAGGAGTTTCCGTCAGAACGAATATTTCATGGTTATATGGATGGCATCAAGGTTTTTGCCCAACCATTGTCAGCTACCGGCATCCTGGATATTTTTAATAAAGAGCAGGCCAACTATAAAAATCAACCCGGAAATTGATCCGCTTTAAGCAGACACCGGAACTTTGGCCTGTTTAGACATATATTTCTTTAATTTCCTGATCGGGAAATAGGTGAAAACTATGGAGTAAACGGCCGCCAGCGCGCCATCCAGATAAGCCATTACCGGCCCGTTGAATTTATAATGGGCAGGTAAGCTTAACTGCGCTATGAACATTACAGCTAAAACAAACAGTAATGTACCCACGCCATTGATAATAGCCGTTTGCATGGCAAACCTGTTCTTATTCAAATCATCACTGATAGCCAGATCAAGGGCTCCCTGTTCAACTGCCAGTATCGTTTTTTTGAGTATATCAAGGGTGAGGATAAAGGGTAAAAATAACGACATGGGCAGCGTAAGCCTGGCCAGGCTTTGTTCACCTTCAAACAAATGGGTATAGCCTAATTTAGCGAAGCTGGCATAGGCTATAATGGTATTGAAAAAAATATTGGGTATAATGTATTGCAGCAGTTTTTTTTGTGCAAACCGTCGTAACGTAGTTTTATGTATTGGTTTATCAGGCATGCGATAATTGCTGTAAATTGGCAAACAATAGGTCTATTGTGGCGGCTTTTATTTTCAAAGCTTCAGCTTCATCAAGAAAATTGTCGTTTGACATAAAAGTGAAGTCCATCCTGTTTTTAAAAGTGGTTGTTACCAATGTATTAGGGTTGCGCCATGGAAACGCTACCGTAGGGCTATAAATAGTTTCGAGTTCAAATGACTGGTAAGTTTCAGGAATAGAAAGCCGGCCCATGTTGGATAGGGTAACATCGTGGGAGCCATCAGTAGCCTTTAAAAATTTGATCATCCTGTTTACTGTCGCGTGCATGTATTCGCCCATCCATAACATTTCATAGGCGTTCATGGTTTCAATTTTGGCAGTAAGATCGGTTTTTATTTTGCGAGCCTGCTCCCAAAAATCTTTGTTGGGATCTTTATCAATGGTCAGCTCCACAATAGGCGCGAAGGCAAACATGCTATCCTGTTTTATTTCGGGAATAAAGCGCCTGATATCTACCGGGCTAATTACCTTGCCGCGGGCTTTAGTACCCCTTACTTCCTGAAACGCTTTTAAAAACGCCACGCATAAAGCGGCATGTACCGATGTGCCTGCATTTTTAGCGGCTTCGGCTATAGCAATGGTTTGCTCTTCATCCAGTTTCCAGTGAATAGCATAGTTTCTGCCGGTTCCAAATCTGTTCCGGGTACTTTTAAGCAGGAAGAATAGCTTGCCCAAAAAGGAATAGATCCGTCCTTTACGCTTGTTTTTAGCGATATCAAAGCTATCAGGCATTAATTCCTGTACCGAATTGAAAGGAGTGTAGGTATCTAATTCCTGTGCCGGGTTATCCAGTAAGTTCAATATCTCGCTAAGCAGGGCTACACAGGTGCCGCCATCGCAAACACAATGCGGCATCACCAGCAAAAGCTCTGATACCGAGGCCGATCTTATCCAAACTACCCGGGCCAATGGTACATTGTCGCCATCAAATAACTTATACCATTCTGTTTCCGATTCTTTTAACCAATCATCGTCGGTAAGCCGTTCTGCAATACGAACCGGGATCGATCGTACATGCTCGTTGGTAATAAAATAGGGGCCGCCTTTCTGTTCCTCATCTATACGAACCCGTAATAGGGGGTGTTTTTGCTGAACCTTGGTAAGCGCTGTATGAAGATTTTCCGGATTGATACTCCCGGCTATTTTTGCCGTGAATACACAATTAAGCGGCGTAGAAGCATCTACGTGCATAATTCTTTCCACCATCATTAGTTTTCTTTTCATGCTACGGCTACCGCTATGTTACCAATCTGTTCTTTAATCATTGATATTATTTTATCCTTTATAGCCAAAGCATCTACATAAGGCACAAATCCTTCGCTGGCGATAAACGAAAAGTCCATTTGGCCGCGATAGGTAGAAGTCACCATAGTTGTGGTGTTACCCAGCGGACCGATCACTGCAGGGCTAAATATAGTTTCCAGCTCGAACGAACGATATTGATGCGGGATATCTATCTTGCCAAGGTTAGAGAACATACAATCGTTAGTTGATTTTCCGTTTTTTAATAAATTGGTAAAATTATCCATAGCGGAGTGGGCCGATTCCATCATCATCATGGTAGCATAAGGATCGAGCTTAGCCGATTTTTGATCAACATCTTTTTGCATGGCTTTGATATTATCTAAAAAATTCAGGCCAGCATGCGCCGAAAGTACAATCATCAAACCAAACGCAAATATCTGGTCTTTCTTGATCTCCGGTGCAAATCTCCGGATATCTACCGGGCACGATACCTTGTTATGCGCCTGATCTTTCCTAACCTGTTTAAAGGCACTTAATAATACCCCGCATAACATGGTGTTTACCGTGATACCTGCCGATTTACAATAAAGGATGAGCTCTTTACTTAAACCTTCATCAAATTTCCAATGGATCAGGTAATCTCTTTTCCTGTCTACCGGGTTTTTCTTTACCGGCATCAGCTTCAAAACTACCGCGGCCAAACCACCAATCAGTTTAGCCTTTATCTGTTTCGCTTTATTATTCAAAATAGCTGGTGGAATAATATCTTCTACACCTTTTATTGGGTCTTCTTTGCCGATATCCGCAGTCGGATCATCCAATAACTGTAGCAATTCGGCTAATATACTCATGGCCGAACCGCCATCGCATAAGCAATGATGGATGGTAATGATCATGTCAGACACGGTCTCATCCTTTATCCATACCAGGCGTAATAGAGGGCCTTTAGCTGTATCAAACGGTGTAAGTAACTCTCTGTGCGACTCTGTTTGCCAATCGTTATCACTTAACCGGTTCTCTATTCTTACCGGGATCTTAACCGGTTTTGCTTCATCGATGATAAACCATGGCCTTTGTTTATCGTCATTTTGCACAAAGGCATTCAGCCAGGGATGTTTTTCCTGCACTTTTCCTAAAGCGTAATGCAGGTCGGCCTCAGCAAAAACACCACGCAGCCTGAATGGTATCACGCCGTTAAAAGGCAGTGTACCATCGCCGTGCAGCATTCTCTCGCCAAATAATAATTTCCTTCTCATACCAGACTAAGTTCTTCAGTTCCTGTTAACGATGTAATTGTTTCCATCATTTTATCTTTAATAGCCCAAGCATCTTCATAAGGCAGGCTCCCTTCATTGCTGATGAAAGAAAAATCCATTTGTCCGCAATAAGTAGAGGCCGTAAACGCAGTAGCATGCCCTTCAGGTACCATAACAGAGGGACTAAATATGGTTTCCACTTCAAATTGTTTGTACTGCCGTGGAATATCCACCTTTCCCAAATTAGAAAACATGCAGTCATTACTGGCTTTCTGTTTTCGTAAAAACCGCACAATTTTATGCAGCGATCCGTGAGCGGCTTCCAACAGCATAATGATCTTATATGGATCAAGTTTGGCCATTTTGTTCTCAATATCCTGTTGCATGGCCCTCGCATTGCTGAAAAAGCCAAGACCCGGATAAGCTGATACCAGTATCATTAAAGCAAATGCAAAGATGTTGTTCTTTTTTATCTGCGGGTTAAAATTGCGGATATCAACCGGGCACATTATTTTATTCAATGCTTTTTCTTGCCTAACCTGTTTAAAAGCATCCAAAATTATGGCACACATGATGGTGTTTACCCTGATATCTTCTGTTTTACAGCAAGCTAGCAAGGCCGAGCTGATCTCTTCATTCAGTCTCCAGTGAATCAGGTAATCCTTTTTTCGTTCCACTGGCTCATCTTTGGATGGCATCAACGATAAGGTTAATGACGCTATGCCTACTACCATCTTTGCTATAACCTTGTGTACTTTGTTATTCAGCATTTCTGGCGGAACAACTCCCGCAATACCTGTTATAGGTAACTCGGCTGAAATGTGGGCATCCGGGTCATCCAATAGTTGCAAAAATTCCCCCAGGATAACCAATGCCGAACGACCGTCAAAAAGACAATGATGCATCACCAGTATAAACTCCGAAACAGGTTCGCCCTTTATCCATACCAGCCGCATCAACGGTTCCTGGTAACTATTAAAAGGTACCGACCATTCTTTTACCGATTCTGTTTGCCAGTCATCATTACCAATTCTTGTCAATGTACGTATCGGGATCTTGACCTTGCGTTTGTCATCAACTACAAACCAGGGTTGTCCATCCTTGTCATTTTCTACCACAGCATTCAACAGGGCGTGGCTTTTTTGTAAGCCCTCCAAAGCAAGTTGGATGTCTGTTTCTAAAAAATTACCACGTACTCGTACCGGTAGAAGCGCGTTAAATGCGTAGTTCCCATCTCCATGCATCATACGTTCAATAAAAAGTAGTTTTCTTCTCATAGGCTATTGGTTAACTCATAGTTTCAAGTATTTGCTCAGTTTTTGTAAAATCTTCTAATAATTGTACAGCTTTATCGTTGCCGCCGGCGGCTATAAAGGTTTCCTTTACTTTAACAGCTGCTTCCCGGTATTTAGGGTTTTGCAATAACTCAAAAACGGTATCACGCAGGTCCGCTATCCGCAAACGTTTATAGCGGATGCTTACACCGGCACCCGAATTTTCGATCAGTTTGGCTGTATGAAAATGATCATAAGCAATAGGGGTGATCAACATGGGTAAACCGTTGGTAAAAGTATCATTAACGGTATTAAAACCTCCATGACAGATCACCGCATCCATATGCGGCATCAGTTCAGTTTGTGGTACAAAGCCGTTTACGATAAAATTATCAGGCCATACCTCAAATATGTCGGGATTGGTGGCGGCTACTATCGTTACCGGTTGATCTGCAAAAGCGGTTATTAGTTTTTGGAAAAATTCTTTACGGATGTCAACCAGCAGCGTACCCAGAGATACAAAAACCTTTGGGGTAGTAGCCTTGGCCAGCCTTTCCCAGTCAAAAGCGGCATTATTAGGCCGGCCTTTTACCGGACCTACAAATTTCATATGTGGCGATACTTCATCAAAACCGGCAAAAGTCTGTGATGTAAATACGAGATTGAGTTTATGTGAGTGGATAACGATCTCATCGCCATAAACACCAAATTCCTGTTGCAGCCCTTTTACCAGGTTTTGCTGCCATTCAAAAATTTTAGGAGCGCTGTTGGCTGTGTCACCCATAACATCTGGTGGTACAGGTGTAGTTGTTACCGATGGGATACCTTTGATATGAGCGCATAAAGCGCCCGCAAAGGTGATACAATCGTTTATGATCACATCGGGTTTCCAGGCATCCACAAAATTACTTAGGCCCGGCATCATGATGCGGGCAAATGGCACGTATGTTTCTTCCAGAGCCAATTTCATAACCTCCGGGCCTGAACAGGCCGGGCCATCATCCTGGCGTTTCAGGATACGATTTATTTCATCCTGGTGCTGTTCCAGCTCAGCAGCGGGATATATGAACTCGCCACCTGCGGGGATATGTTTATCGGCCAGTGGTGTGATACCCAACCACTTTACTTCATGACCACGGGCGATAAGGCTTGCGCCGATACTTAATGTTGGACTGATATGCCCGAAAAATGGTGGAACAACGAATAAAAATTTTGCCATGGTAGATGGTAGCGTTAGTTTTTTAATACTTCGAAAGATTGTTTAATGACGGTTTGTTCAAGCATGTCTGCTGCAGTGCTGGTGCCGCCGGCTTCCAGGAATGACTGTTGTAGCTGCTCGGCAGCTGCTTTATATTCCGGGTTGTTGAGTACTTCGATGATAGCCTCTTTGAGGTGATTGGCCTTAAAGCGGTTAAAATTTAAGCGTTGCCCGGCCCCGGTGCGGACTACCCGCCCCGCAACATGTGATTGATCGTAAGCTATTGGGATCACCACCATCGGAAGGCCATTAAGCAGTGTTTCGCAAACAGTATTATGCCCGCCATGACATACCACGGCATTTAAGTGTGGCAGCAATTCCAACTGCGGCACATGTGATTGTACCATGAAATTATCGGGCCATTGCTCAAACAAAGCAGGGTCAGAAACTACAACAACGGTGATGTCCTCGTTGCCTAATGCTGCTATCACTTTTTCAAAAAAGCTTTTTTTATGCTCGTGATCAAAGGTAGTGCCGATGCTTACCAGTATTTTACGTTGGGTACTGGCCTGTAACCTTGCCCAGTCGAAACTAGTATTTTTGGCTATACGTCTGTTGATCACCGGACCGGTAAAGCGATAATTGGCCGGTAACTCCATTTCGCCAAAGAATTCCTGTGAGGTAAGTACCATGGTCAGCAGGTTGGAGCAGGCTATTGACCTTTCGGTATCAATGCCAAACTCTTTTTGTAAACCCACAATCTGATTCACTTCCCACTCGTGTACCTTGGGCAATTCATCCATTACTTTAATAGCAGCAGGGGCGGTAACCGACGTAGCGTAAGGCAGACCCTTGTTGGTTGCTGCAATGGCTCCGGCAAACATTTGGTGATCGGTAATCACCAGGTCTGGTTCAAATTTATCAAGCCAGGAAGCAATACCTTCATAGCTGTGTCTGTTTAAAGGGATCAATACCTCTTCGTACAGGAACTTAATACTATCTATACCGTAAACTATCTTTTTGGTAATGATATCCAGGTATTGTTCGCTTTCCTGTTTCTGCTCATCATTCTCATCATAACTGATGTGCAGCAGTTCTCCGCCAGTGGGGAGTTTAGCTGCTAATGATTCGTCGAGCGTTATCCAGCCTACCCTGTGGCCGCGTTCCAATAAAACAGCGCCCATGCTTAAAGTAGGGTTAATATGCCCGGTTAAAGGAGGTACAATAAATACAAACTTTGCCATAGGGTAGATGTTTTCGCAGGTAATGTTTTAATTCATAAAAAATGTGTTGATCATATTAGCTATCAGTACCGGTTCCTGTATCGGGATGTTATGATCGCCGGGAACAGCCGTCAGTTCTGATGTTTTTATTTTTCCGTTCAGCTCTTTGCCGGTTTCCAGGCAGTTGGAGTCTGATCCGTAAAGCAGCAGGGTATCCTTGTTCAAAAGCATGATCTGTGGCTCGTCCAGGAAATCCTTTTCGGCTATCATATCGCTTTTGATGCTGGTTTGGTAAAATAAGTATTCATACATGCGGTGGTTACGCTCCATCTGCCGTTTACCCATTTTTACTTTGGTAGTATCTGTGAAATTCTCCACATAATGCTCCAAAAACTCGCGACTGTAATCGTCAATGATACCACGGGCTTTCTCATCTTTCGGATCGGGTGCTTCGATAACCACCAGCTTTTTTACCTTTTCAGGAAAACGCAAGGCCATTTTCAAGGCGATCAACCCGCCAAAGCTATAGCCGGCCAGGTGCACTGCGTTTAATTGCAATGCTTCCATCAGGGCATTCAGATCGTCGGTCATGCTGTTCAGATCATAGCCGTGGAGTGTGCGCTCGCTCATACCATGGCTTTTCAGATCATACATCACCACGTGGAAATGTTCGGCCAAAATGGGTGCTATATTAAAATAATAAACAGAGAGGTTACTGAACATACCATGAACCAGCAGCACGGTTTCGGCCGCGCCTTTGTTAAGCTCCTGGATATGTACATCC
>Ga0207671_10005688_pt1 | contig 11397 bp, 9 predicted proteins | sample KBSC24metaG_FD_184352 | JGI IMG/M metagenome (GOLD analysis project Ga0207671, IMG submission 184352) | Corn rhizosphere microbial communities from Kellogg Biological Station, Michigan, USA - KBS C2-4 metaG (SPAdes) (version 2) | ecosystem: Host-associated > Plants > Roots > Rhizosphere > Soil... | reverse complement strand
TGGTTATCAGAAAAAAATAAATTATGAAAAAAATCTTACTGATTACATCACTGTTGATCTCAACATTAGCTGCTTCAGCACAGAAAAATACCCCAACTTCTTACATAGAAAAATTCAAAGATGATGCCATCCGCATCATGCACGAAACCGGCATCCCGGCAAGCATTGTTTTAGGTGTAGCCATGCATGAGTCGGCCAGCGGAAACAGTACCCTAGCCCAACATTTAAATAACCAGTTTGGCGTAAAAGGCGGCGGCGGCACGGTTTTTTACAAAGGCCATAAAAAAGTACGTACAGCCTATAAAAGATACGATTCGGTACTGGATTCTTTCCAGGATTTTGCCCGCATCATGACCGAACGTAAACAATTCAGTCACCTGGCCGACGCGCTCACCCATTATGATTACCTGGGCTGGGCTAAAGGCATACAACGCGGCGGTTATGCAGGCAGCCGTAAATGGGCTTCGCAGGTGTTAGGTATCATTAAAAAATATGACCTGCATGATCTGGACGAAAAGCCCGAAGAGCAACCCAAAGCGGCTGATAAACCCCAATTAGCAGAAACAAATTAATCAATTAAAGAGCCAAGAAATTAGAGTCAAGAATAAAGAAAAACCTTTGTTGGCTATTGGTGTACCGAAACATTTCCTGATTTTTTCAGATGATTATTCAACATTTAGCTATTTTCTTACCTCTTGCTTCTCGATTCTTGATTCACATTTGTAATTTGGCATATTTAAACCCATGTAATAAGGTTTAACCGTATGCAAAAACAAATCTATCTACTACTCGTAGCGGCTATTTGCCTTGCCTCCTGCTCGGCCAAAAAGAAAACCATCTCCAACAGACAGGTTCGGCAGAATAACAATACCATCAAAAAACAGAACCAGGATGCTATTGCCAACTACCAGTCATATACATCCCTTTCCTATATCGAACGGTTTAAAGGCATAGCCATACAGGAAATGAACCAGTATGGAATCCCGGCAAGTATTACCCTGGCCCAGGGCTTATTTGAGTCGGGCAGCGGCAACAGCGATTTGGCCAAAATTGCCAACAATCACTTCGGCATTAAATGCACCAGCGACTGGAAAGGTAAAAACTATTTTAAGGATGATGACAGCGCTAACGAATGTTTTAGGGTGTATGATAACCCCGACGATTCCTATCGTGACCACTCCGCTTTCCTGAAACGTAAAAACTACGCCCGCCTGTTTGAGCTGGATAAAAACGATTACGAGGGCTGGGCCCGCGGATTAAAACAATGCGGCTACGCTACAAACCCCAAATATCCAGATCTGCTGATCAATATTATTGTACGCTACCATCTTGATCAGTATGATCGTCCGGAAGGTGAAATTGCCAAGATCAAACGCGAAGATCGGGTTCTGACGCAGATCAACAATAATATTGGCAAAGCCGATACTGACACCATTGCCAAAACCAAACCCGACGATAAAATATATACCGTTAAACAGGGCGATACACTATACAACATATCCAAACGTTTTGGAATAACAGTTGATGAGTTAAAAGGGCTAAACAATATAGTTGATGATCACATCGCCATTGGCCAAAAGCTGGTAGTGGTGAAGTAGTAATAGAATCGTGAAATAAAATATAAAAGCGTCATTGCGAGGTACGAAGCAATCTCTACGTAAGCAAATCGGGTATACAAAGATTCTCTGTATAGCATAGAGATTGCTTCGTACCTCGCAATGACGCATTTGGTGTGCCTCTTACCCCTCTTTCTCAAAAAGCTGTTAATTGTTGTTAAATAATATGACCAGGAACGGCCGAACGTTTATTTTTGGCGTCAGAATGAAAATATGGCTGCTATTGTTTTTATGTACGTTATCTGTAACGGTTTTTGCCCAGCAAAAAACCGTTGACGGTATTGTATTTGATAAGGATAGCAAAGGCCGTATTGCCAAAGTGAATGTGCTGAATGCCACAACAGGCAAATCTGTTTATAATACCTTTAAGGGCGAGTTTAATATTGAGGCCAAACCCGGCGATGTGCTTATTTTTACCAAGTCTGATCATTACGCCGATACCCTGCATTTGCAAAACAATGCTTCGCTGGCCGTTTACATGAAACGCTCGGCCATACAGCTTAAAGAGGTTTTTGTGCGCGATACCCTGCTCAACCCTCAAAAGCAGCTGGAAGCCACAAAAAGAGATTACACCAAAATTTACGGGTCGCTGGATAATCACGATCTGCTTACGGTTGCGCCGGGCATGGGTGCGGGCCTTGGTATTGATGCTTTGTGGAACTCCTTAAGCCGTAGCGGCCGCAACGCCGAAAAACTGCGCGGCATTATTGAACGCGATTATAGGCAAAACGTGATCGACTTTAGGTTTAACCGTACCTATGTGGGCAATATCACCCATTTGAAAGACCAGCAGCTTACCGATTTTATGCAGCGTTACCGCCCCGGCTATTACCTGGTAACCACCGCCAGCGATTATGAGTTCATCTCTTCCATCAAATCAAATCTGAGGCGCTTTTTACGTTCACCCAGGGCATTTGCTTTACCTCAGTTGGTTACACCAAAGTCGCAAGACCTGGCAAATTGATCTTATACAATCATCAATATCATAGCATATTAAATAGCTGTTTCTGAAATTCATATCCTCATTAGGTAAAATAATAGCCAAACTCAGCACTGGGTTTAACCAGCGGGCTATATTTTTTCTTTTTGTGTTAAATAATAACATAATATTATCCATTAATTAACGGGCATAGTCCATTTTTGGGGTAAATATATTTACAGATATTAGTGTAATATTTAACCTATAATATAACCAAACCAATAACCTAAACCAATGAGTCACCTTATCCTGAGGGCTTTATGTCCTGTTTTTATTTCGGTGCCCGGCCGGTTGGTTCTTTGTAAAAAGCATCAATTAATCAACTAATAAATAAATAAAAACAAAAACTATCTAACCATGAAATCAAAATCACTATTGCCAGTGCTGCTGGCCATGATCGCTATGCTGTTTACCCAGTGTAAAAAACAGGAAGACCTAATTGGCGGCCCAAATGCAGGCAAAGCAGCAAAACAAAAGGTTAACACAGTAATGTGCGCAGATTGCGCCGAAAGTCCGTCCAAGATCACCGGTTCGCAGGCCCAGGCATTAGCCGCTACCTATGCCCCAACTTTAAAATTCGACCGCGCTACGCCAGATTATCCAACCAGTGTGGAAGATGTGTGGGCGAGTACAGATCCTAATAGCATTGCCTGCAACGGAACATTGGTGCTGGTTAACCGCGACGCTCCCCGCAGTACCAATTTCCCCACTTATTTCGAAGTGCAGCAAAACCCTAATGATGTGAATAAAGTTTTTATTGATTACTGGTGGACATACAAAACCCAGTCGACCTGTTTCGAGAATCTGGGTGGCCATGATTATGATTGGGAACACATCGTTATACAGGTAAATACGCAAACTAACCGCATTATTACCGTAACGTACTTTCAGCATGCCGGATGGTATACCCGCGATTGGAGAAGCGTAACGCCCGGCAACCGTGTACAGGTATACGTAGCTAAAACCAGCCACGGTAGTTTCCACTTTGGCAATTCTATTTCTTTCCCGGGTTATGCCTGCTCCTACTATGGCGATTACCGCAACCCTAATGGTACTGCAAACGATGTACCTACCGGCGGTAACCTGGTTGAAATGAGCTGTAATGTTACTCAATTGAGCTTTAACGGTTTCTGGGGTACTGGCGTAGGCAAAGGGCCTCTGTACCGCAACCTGGCCTATTGGTCGTACTCAACCTGTAACGGGCACGATGGTATTACCGGTACCGATGGCTGCAGCCAAAGCAGTTTCCCGGACGGAACGATCCTGGGCGGTATTTAAGCTGAATTAAAAAATAAAAAGGGCCCGCTACTTATGGTGGGCCTTTTTATTGAAATGATCTGTGCGGCTAATAATACCTTGACAGTAATAATTGCAATAAATTTATGGCAGTAACTAAAGGAAATATAATGATTAAATAGGTGGCGACTGGTTTAAATTTGTGCAGTTTATTGGATAAGGTTGGGTTGATCAGGCCCCGCGCAAGGAAAGGAAAAATGGGTAACAGGTACCTCCCCTGCATTCCGTTTAAAACCGGGGAATCCAGCGCTGTCCAGGTGATATATTGAACAGACATTACAGCAATTAATGAAGCCAATACCGCGATAAGAAAGGCTATCCGAAGCGCAAAATGTTCATCTTTTTTAAACCGGCCATAAATAATGAACCCGACAGACAGGATGGAAAATGCCATGATATAATAAAACTGCGAAAAATTGGCATCGAGCCAGCCCAGGACACCAATAAACGATTTAATATTGAAAAGAACCGCGGTTTTATCAACATCAAAAAACATTGCCGCAAACCCGAAGGGGTGCTGAAAAATGTGTAAAACCTGTAGTTTTGCATTAATATGAAGTGAAGGAGGCGCGAATATTACACCTAAATTAATACGATCTATATAAAGCCACGCTATAATAATCAGAAATGGGATACCTAAAAGCAGCCCTTTTACCTTCGGGTTTAATCGTAGAAATAAAAAAACGATTGAAAATAGTGCGTAGGGAGGCTTTGCCATTCCTATAATACTCATTAGTATGATTAGGGCATAAATATTCCATGGCTGATATTGGGGGTTTTCGCCAAATTCTGCGTGATCAATAATGGCTACCAATAAAAAGGAGCAACTAATTAAAACAGCGTCCTGGCTAACCGACGCGAATAATTCGATGGTCATTGGAAAAAGCAAAACAATAAAAAGCAAAACATTACTTCGCCTGGCGAATAATAAAGCGAAAAAGCTTAGGGTTATGGCAAGCACCCCATTGAATAGTCTTGAAACAAAAAGGGTTTTAACAACCGACAGGTTAAGGAGCTTACCCAAAGCAACACCTAAAGCGGGCATGGTGTAAACTAAAGGGGTATAAATAGCGGTATTGCCAAAATTTGAATAGGCTATACCAGAACCCCATTTAACATCTTGGGCCGTATGAAACAGATGGTCGTTAACTTTAGCATTAGCGTTTGCTTGTATGGGGTAAAAATGAGCAACTACTGTGAGTATGCCTTTATCGGTTTTAAAGCCACCCGACTTAGGATATAGTATCGTTGAATCGGAGGGTATTGGTCTTTTATTCGTATCGGCTTGATGTTTGTAGTAAAAAGAAGGGACGAGCTCGCCTCTTGAAACCTGCTCCACCCTCATAAAATGGTTGGGTTCATCCGGGTTTTGAAATGGCGGGATCATAGCCGCGGCCATATAAACCATGGGGATGGCATAAAGCAAATAGATATAGTGTAATTGTTTACGGAGCTTTAAATAAAAAGTATGAATATTAATCATGCAGGGTAGTTCCACAACAGGTAAAAAGAGTTGGCGGCAAAGTTAATTATCTTAACAGTACATTTAACTTCTGATTAGCGCAATTGTTGTAATAGCTTACAGCTGAATGATGATACGGCTACCACAAAAAACACCCTGCATGGCCCGATTAAAAATTAGGATCGAAATTAAAATAGATGGGGTTTGATAAACCCACCATATTGCCGCTTAGTGCCATGGACCCGGGAACTTGCGGATACGCGGTTGGCGGACCCTGTACTTCTACACGGTAGTAACTGCGGCCCTGCGCCTGTGGCGTGTCGGTAAATTCCACTGAAGCTGTTTTGCCGCTTACCTGGAAAGTGCCGAATTTGTCGCCATTTTTTATGACGTTAACCGTATAGGTAGAATCGGCAACGGTTTTTCCGGTTAAGCGAACCTGGAATTTCACCGGCTTGCCCGTAGCTTTGGTGTTATCACCCATCATCATATCCATTTTACCGTCCTGATCAACATCGGCATAAAATTCAACCCTGGGCGCGTATGGGTTTGAACTTACACAAACCCGCCCGTTGGTAAGGGCGTCTATGACGGACTGTGAGGTGCGTGCTGTAGCAAATACCCAGGTGGTAGGTGTGCCTACATAATTAGCCTTGGCCTGGTAGGTGTTTTTGGTAGGTTGCTCTGTTCCTTCGGGTGTGCCATGATGTGCGTCGCTGCCACCCCTGCCGGTTAATTTACGACCGGAGGAAAGCATATCGTCCCAGATCATGATGGCGTTGGCATTTTTTGACCAGATAGCCGAGTTCCAAACCTCAATGGAGTTCACCATATCATATGAATATCCGAAATGGTCCTTCCCGCTTGGGTGATTGGCCGAAAGATGGATACCCAATTCCTTTTTCACCGCACCAACTACCACATCGCGCTGATCGCGTACATCATATAGTCGCTGATGATCGTAGGGTTTGGCCGAAAACGCGTTGCCATGGCCGCGAACGGTGGTCCACTCTGCACCATATAACAGCAGTATGGAGTCCGACTTAAACTCTGGGTCGGCCCAGGTATTATGCGCTACGTCGCCGTTCACATGGTTGTCATGATCGGTGATGCAGATATAATCGATACCCACCGCTTTAGAAAAAGCGAGGATCTTGGCAATGGAATTGTTTGACGACTCCTTGCTATGGCGGGAGTGTACATGCAATTCGCCTTTAAGCCATACCCCTTTACTCAGGCTGGCAATTGGAGGCAATACTTCAGGCGTAACGGGAGCCCAGGGATTACTGTGGTTTGAGGATGATGGAGTTTGTGCATAACCGGAACAGGCTATGAAAATGGCCAATGCAGTACCGGCAATGCGCTTAAACAGCGGAGTACCGGCATAAAATTTTTGTAAAAAGGTGTTCATTTGCTTTAATATATAACCATGTAGGGGTATCTGGCTGCCAAACTACCCCTCTGATATTAGCAAATTGTTAAAGACGGGAAAATGCAGTATAAATGTGACAAAGCGAGGAAGAATAAATAAACAGTGCAAAAAAAGGTGGTGTCAGTCTGAGCTCCGTCGAAGACTCGTGCGCAGAGGCCTGCCCATCATGGTTCGACAGGCTCACCATGACACCTCGCCTATAGTCGCAGTCTTTTTGTATGATTGCTCTCACAAAAGTTTTTGTTGTACGGCGGCCATCAACAGCTCCGCGGTGTTTTTTACGTCGAATTTTTGTAGCAGGTTTTTCCGGTGGGTATCAACCGTTAAGGGGCTCAGGAACAATTCGGTGGCAATAGTCGCGGTGGTTTTACCCTGGGCGAGTAATTGCAAAATTTGTTTTTCTCTTTTGGTAATGGATGCCACCTCATTAAGCCCGGCTTTTGACGGACGGCCCATAATCTCTTTGGCCTCCCGGCTAAAAGTGATGAGGCCATGCAGCGCTTCCTGGATACAGGTGAGCAACTCATCGGGCGATACATTTTTTAATAAATAGCCACTGGCCCCGCTCTGCAGCATTTGCAGCATAATGCTTCGCTCAGTTTGATTGCTCAGACCCAGCACAATAGTTTTGGGCGAAGTTTTCTTGATCTCTTTACACAATTCAATGCCATTGGCATCGGGCAAACTAATATCCAGAAATACCAGGTCTACCTCGTTCTGGCTTAAAAAGGAGATAAACTCCCGCCCTTTTGTAAAACTTACAGTGGTATAAATAGCCGTTTCGGGTTTTAACAATGATTTTAAACCCTCAATCACCATCGGGTGATCGTCGACAATGGCGAGTACAATTTTATCCTGCTGCATTCAATTCAATGTTAATAGTGGTCCCCTCGTTGATCACCGATTCTATATCCATTTTCCCTTTCATGTAATCCACCCGGTTCTTGATATTGCTAAAGCCAATTCCCTCGGCGTTTAAACCTGCTGTGGTATCAAATCCAATACCGTTATCTTCTATGGTTATTAAAAAGATCTCGGCATTCTGGCTGCACTGCAATATGATTTTGCTGGCCTGCGCATGCCTCACCGCGTTTGATAAAAGCTCCTGCACAACACGATAAATATTGGCCTGGATAACCGCGGGCATATCTTTCCGGATATCATATGCCTGAAATTTGATCTGTGTCTGCTCGCTCATCAACGATTCGCACAGATCGCGCAGGGCAGTTTCCAGGCCCAGGCGCAGCAAGCTTTCGGGCATCATGTTACGGGCTATGCGCCGCAGCTCGGTTACCGAATGGTCCAGCTGCTGTATCACCCCATCAAGTTCCTGGTGCCCACCCGCTTTGGCCTGCCCCGAAAGCTTTATTTTGATTCCCGAAAGCATTCCTCCCAGGCCGTCATGCAGATCCCGCGCTACGCGCTGCCGCTCCTGCTCTTCGCCGGTAAGCATGGCTTGCGTAAATTTTAATTGCTGCTGTTGTTCTATTTCTTTGAGTTGTTGCTGGTGATTTAACTCCTTCTGTTGCGCCAGTTTTTTACTGTTGCGATAATAATAGATCAAAAATGCCGTGATGATCAGCAGGGTGATACTGGCTATGCCGAGCAACCAGTTGGTGAAGGATGCTTTTTGCCTGTCGGCCTCCAGCTTGGCGATCTTTTTTTGCTTTTCGGCGGTTTGGTATTTGATGTCCAGGGCATTTATTTTGGCCTGCAGGGTGCTCCGCGAAAGACTATCGTTCAAAGTGGCGTACCTTTTCATCCAGTCATAGGCGCCGGCTTTATCTTTCAGGTCTTCGCTGGTTAATGCCAGGCAATAAAATAGCTGTGAACGGTTAGCCGCCTGGGTCATATACGGGTAACGGTGCGTAAGGTCGAGCGCCACATCTTTCGCTTGCTTAAAATCCTTTTTATTATAAAGGGCATAAAACTTTTGCATTAGCAAGCGCTGCTCGGGGTAAGCCTGCCCGAGTTTTTGCGCCAGTGCGATACCTTTGCCAATTACGGCAAGCGATTGTTCGTACTGCTCAGCTATGGTAAGCCGCATGCCTTCGCCGGCATAGTAATCAAGCCAGGCGTCGGAGTCGGGATAGGGTTGCAGTAAAACCCGCATACTATCCAACATGGCTGCGGCCTGCTTGGATTTGCCCGAGAGCGAATAGTTTTCGGAAATGGTATGATAGGCTGATGCCAGGTATGACGATGATCCGGGAGCGTTTTTCAATGTTTTAATAGAGAGGATCAGGTATTCGTCTGCCTTTTTAAAGTCGGTTAGGTTTTTAAATGCAAAAGCAACATCCAGGTAAATTTTACCAAGATAGGCCCGGTCGCCAGCCTGTTTGGCCAGTGGGGCTGCTTTGTTCAGCATGATGTTTACGTAGTCTTCAAGGTTGTCACTGGTAAATTGCAACATCCGGGCGTAATCATGCCAGCTCTTGGCCCGTATAGAAAAAGCGTCGACAGTTTTAAACGATTGCAGCTCCTTATCGGCCTGTAAAAACATTTTGGCGGCAGAATCTGCATAGTGAGCAGGCATGGCCCCGGCTCGATAAACCAACGAAACAGACCGCAAATATTTATTCCCTCCGGCGTACTTTATCCCTTGTTGTAAATTCTGGCGGGATTTTACAGTATCTGCCGTACGGATAAAATAATCGGATAGCAGGAAATAGCTCCGGGCCTTCGCGCTATCGGATACAGCGCTGTTTAAGGATAGGTGGATGCTATCGGCATAATGTTTTCCGTTGAGGGGGAGCTGCGCCCTGCTACCCATGGCAATAGCCATAAAAATAATAAAGCTGTAATATGTTTTCATTTGGTTTTGTGATAACCGGTGGTAGATGAAGGATTATTAGGGGCCTAAATTTAATGGTAATGTTTTCTTTTATCCAAATACCACCACGAAATTCCCTTTATGCAAAGTTGAATTATTTGCAAAGCATTAAAAATACCTAACTATAGGTATAAAAAAATACCAGATATACCCGATTGATTGGTTTTGCAACCAGACCTACTTTTGAAGCGCCTACTCCCTAAAATGGCACCCGCCGACAAAAAGACCGAAAACGCTTTGGAGGAATGAACTATAAATAATAACAAATAATACAATCAGGAAGAACAGGCATACCCATATCGAATGACCGGGATGTGGAAGATTTTACAAATAAATAATCACAAACAATTTAAAAACAACTCTTATGAAAAAAGCAATTTTATGGATAAACCTTGTCGTTTTTGGTTTATTGATCTTTAGCGGATGCTCCAGCAAAAAAAGCGATCCTACGCCTACTGAAACTCAGAAAAACATGAAATTCACCCTGACCACAACAGGTCTTCTGGCATCAGACGATTTTGATTTTGTTATTGTAGGCACTACAGTTCAGGGAACCGAGACAACCTTATTTAAAGTAAACGGCGTTGTGCAGCCCAATCAGAAATCCCTGTCTATTACAAACGCTCAGCTTAGGGCCGGGCAGGTGGTTATAGAAACAACAACACCTATATATGCAGCGGCTATTGCTACGGGTGGGTTTAGCGCCACTAATGGACATAGTTTTACTTTTAAAATGGAGCCGGTGGTTGACGGAGTTGCGCAGGCCGTTGTAAACAAAACCATTACCACTACGGTATATACGGGCGATTTTCAATATACAGCAAAATAATAAGAAAAATCCTATCCTTATCATCATCAACATCTTTATCTTAATTAAACCCCAGGGCGCGAGGCCCGGGGGTTTTTATTTGATGGAAAAAGCCTTTGGCGGATATAGGTCTTTTTTTAGTTCCCTTCCCAAGGGTGGGGTTTATTGAATTGTTGTTTGACCAGTTGCTGAGCCGACTCTTCCTGTCCGCGCTTTGCTGGACCGCCCTCTCCTCGCCTCTTTCTCTTCACGCGTCATTGCGAGGTACGAAGCAATCTCTACACAGGCCGGTCAACTATTCATGTTTGCTCTGTACAGCATAGAGATTGCTTCGTACCTCGCAATGACGCCCGTAATAATTTCCCCATCCCCTCGCTAAAATCTCACTTTTTTAAAACCATCATCCCGATTTTTTATTAATCTGTTATAAAAGGAGATTTTTTGCTTTAATTTGTTCACTATGTTTAAAACCCGACTTGTACTGCCATTTCTGGCATTAATAGCCCTGGGCATCAACGCCAAAGCACAACAAACCGACTCCCTGAAGCGCGACACCGTTAAAATTGATACCGCCCAGATCAATAAACTCCGGATAGATTCCCGTAAAAACGCCATCCCAACCCGCGTACGGCCCGTTCAGCTGCAAAGGGCAGAGGTGCCATTAACTATGCTGGATTATAAGGTGAACTATTGGAAAAAGGCTATCACCTTTGGGTTGAATTTTAGCCAGTCGGCTTTTAGTAATAACTACGCGGCGGGTGGCGTGAACGCGGTGGCCTTAGGAACCAACTTTATTTATCACACCGAATATAATAAGGCCCCCTTTAGCTATGTATCCGAACTGAACCTGCAATATGGCGTATCTAAAAACAAAGGTCAGGGCAAACGCAAAACCAACGACCGTATTTACTTCGATAACAAGATTGCCTCGCAATTATCCAAACATTGGTACCTATTTGGATCGTTAACCT
>Ga0207671_10005687_pt1 | contig 11398 bp, 9 predicted proteins | sample KBSC24metaG_FD_184352 | JGI IMG/M metagenome (GOLD analysis project Ga0207671, IMG submission 184352) | Corn rhizosphere microbial communities from Kellogg Biological Station, Michigan, USA - KBS C2-4 metaG (SPAdes) (version 2) | ecosystem: Host-associated > Plants > Roots > Rhizosphere > Soil... | reverse complement strand
TGCGATCGATAGTCCCGCCTCGATATCTTTCAACGCAGGTGCAAGTTGCGGGTTCGTGTAAGTCAGATAGGTTGCCAGGAGCCAAGCGCCGGCGACCATCGGCATCATAGAATCGCATATCTTGCCGACGCCACGGGTCAAGCTCTGACGGTTGATCATGTGCATGAGCCTACTTGCATTCGACCATTGCGCAAGATCGATCGAAGCGCCGAACAGTTCAGCGCCCAACATGCAATCGGCTAGACAGCCTAGGAGTGTCAAATGGACGACCAGATGATGATCGCGGCGTTGCAACTCCATTGGAATGCCTCTGACGCCGGTGACTTCGAAACCGAGCACGCAATCTATGGCGAAGACGCCGTGCTCGATTATCCGCAATCGGGCGAGCGGATCCACGGCCGGGACAACATCCGGGAGAGCCGGTACGTCCAGCCCAGCAAGAAGCGTTTCGAGGTTCGGCGGATTATCGGCAGCGGCGATCTCTGGATCACCGAGTTGGTCCTTACCTATGACGACACGCCGACCTATGTCGTGAGCATCATGGAGTTCCGCGACGGGCTGGTGGCGCACGAAACACAGTATTTCGCCGAGCGCTTCGAGCCGGGCCCCTCGCGCGCGCATCTCGTCGAGCGGATTGTGTGAGTCGACTAGACGGCTCAACGTTCAGCGTTGATGCCCGGTGGATGCCGGCACAAGGCCGGCATGACGAATTGGAGATATTGAATGTCGATCAACCCTAGCGGTTGAGGAACTCCCACACCTTCGAAATCACCACCGACCCCTCCCCCACCGACGACGCGACGCGCTTGACCGACCCGGCGCGGACATCGCCCACCGCGAAGATGCCCGGCCGCGAGGTCGCGTAAGGCGACGCCCCGCCGACCGCGTCGCCGGTCAGCACGAAGCCCTTGTCGTCGAGATCGACCAGGCCGGACAGCCAGCCGGTGTTCGGCGCGGCGCCGACCATCACGAACAGGGCGCAGGCCGGCGCCTGGCGATGCGTGCCGTCCTGCGCGTTGCGGACCGTCACCGCCTCCAGCTTCTCGTCGCCATGCAAGCCGGTGACTTCGACGCCATATTCGATGGTGACCGCAGGATCCGCTTCGAGCCGGCTGGAGAGATAGCTCGACATCGAGGCGGCAAGCGACGAACCGCGTACCAGCAGCCGGACGTGCGCCGCGGTGCGGCACAGGAACATCGCCGCCTGACCGGCAGAATTGCCGCCGCCGATGACGAAGGTCTCGGCTTCGCGGCAATAGCGCGCTTCCATCTCGGTCGCGGCGTAATAGACGCCGGCGCCTTCGAACTCGGCGAGCCGGTCGATCGGCAAGCGGCGATATTGCACGCCGGTGGCGACGACGACCGCCCCCGCGCTGACGCGGCGGCCATTGTCGAACGTCGCGCAGAAACGACCGCCCTCGAGCGTTTCGAGCTTCGCGACGCGGCGCGGCATCGCGAACTTCGTGCCGAACTTCATTGCCTGGATCTCGCCGCGCCACACCAAGTCCGCGCCCGAAATGCCCGTGGGGAAACCCATGTAATTCTCGATCCGGCTCGACGTCCCGGCCTGGCCGCCGATCGCGGTATCCTCGATCACCAGCGCATTGAGCCCCTCGGCCCCGGCATAGACGCCGGCGGCGACACCGGCCGGGCCGCCACCGACGATCAGCACGTCGAATTCCTGATCGTCGGCGAAATCATGATTGACGCCGAGCAGCCGTGCGATCTTGCCGGGAGTGGGGTCGGTCACCACGGTATCGCGGCCGAAGATCACCGCGGGCTGGTCCGCCGGAATCGAACTGCTTCGCGCGACGTCCTCGGCTTCGGGCGATCCCAGCGGCAGCGAGGTGAAGGGCAAGCGATTGCGGCTGACGAACTCGGCCACGCGGCGGATGTCGCGATTGGCATCCTCGCCGATCAGCACCAGGGACGCGTCGCGCGCCTCGAGTTGGCGGCGGCGGCGGGCCGACAGGACGGTGATGATGATGTCCGACATTTCGGGGATTTGCGACATCAGGCGCAGCATGTCGGCGCGCGGCACCTCGATCACCCGGGTGTCGACGACCGCACGGAACGGCATCGACCAATTGCCGCCGCTGAGCAAAGCGATCTCGCTCATGAACTGGGTGGGGCCGAGCGTGGAGGGAACGAGGCGCTCGCCGGTGAAGGCGTTGACCACTTCGATCTCGCCCGCCTCGACATAGACGAAGCGATCGATCGGCTCGCCCGGGCGGCACAACATGGTGCCCGCCGGATACTCCACCACTTGCCCCGCCGCGCGCAGTGCCGACACGTGCGATGGCGCGAGCGGCGTCCGCTGCATCTCCCGCAAGTCGCGGCCGATCGTTTCCATTACTCGCCCTCGTTGGTCGTCGTCTTGCCCCCTATCGGTTGCTAGACTTGCGGTTTCAACCCGCGGATCGCCGACGGTATCAGCCGGCCATAGTCGTCGATGAAGCGAGGGATCGGGCCGCGCTGCTCGGTAGTAGCGCCCTCGAAATCGACCTCGACCTCGTCGACAAAGCACCAGCCCCAGCCCTCCGGCGGATCATAGCCTTCGATGATCGGGTGGCCGGTGGCGTGAAAATGCGCGGTCGCGTGGCGGAACGGCGAATCGTCGCAACAGCCGACATGCCCGCAGGTCCGGCACAGCCGCAGATGCACCCACCAGCTGCCGTTCTTCAGGCATTCGGCGCAGCCCAACGTTTGCGGCGTGACCGTGGCGATGGTGTCGAGATGATCGCAAGTCGTGGCCATCGATTCCTCCCTGGCGATTCCTCCGCGTCCGATTCGATCATGGCGCGCTCCGGCCGCGGAGGCTACTGTTCGCGCGATGGATTCAACCCGATGACCCGATACGATGCCATCATCGTCGGTGCCGGCCAGGCGGGGCCGCCGCTTGCCGGGCGATTGACCGATGCCGGCATGCGGGTCGCGCTGATCGAACGCAAGCTGGTCGGCGGCACCTGCGTCAACACCGGCTGCATGCCGACCAAGACGCTGGTGGCGAGCGCTTATGCCGCCCACCTCGCGCGCCGCCGCGATCTCGGGATTATTACAGGCGATGTCGCCATCGACATGGCGGCGGTGGCCGCCCGCGCGCATCAGGTGACGATCAACGCCCGGACCAATAACGAGAATTGGCTCGCCGGAATGAAGGGACTGACGCTGCTGCGCGGCCATGCCCGGATGACCGGCCCGACCAGCGTCACGGTAGACGGCGTCGAGCTCAGCGCGCCGCGCATCTTCCTCAATGTCGGCGGCCGCGCGACGGTGCCGGACATGCCAGGTGTGGGCGAGGTGCCTTATCTCGACAATACCGACATGGTCGCGCTCGACCGCGTGCCGCGCCATCTCGTGGTGATCGGGGGCAGCTATATCGGCCTCGAATTCGCACAGATGCATGCCCGGTTCGGCGCGGCCGTCACGGTGGTCGAGCGCGCCGACCGCCTCGTGCCGCGCGAGGATCCGGAGATTTCCGCCGCAATCCAAGCGATCCTGGAGGATGAGGGGATCGCGGTTCGCACCGGCGCCAATTGCATCGGCTTTCGCCCGCATGCCGAGGGCGTCGCGGTGTCGGTCGATTGCGCCAGCGGCGAGCCCGAAGTCATCGGCAGCCATGTGCTGCTCGCGGTCGGGCGGCGGCCGAATACCGACGATCTGGCGCTCGATGCCGCAGGCGTCGCGGTCGATCAGCGCGGCTATATCACCGTCGACGACCGGCTCGCGACCAATGTCCCGGGCATCTGGGCACTGGGCGATTGCAACGGGCGCGGCGCGTTCACCCATACCGCCTATAACGATTTCGAGATCGTCGCCGCGAACTTGCTCGACGGCGGCGACCGCAAGCTCAGCCAGCGCGTTCCCGGCTATGCCTTGTATATCGACCCGCCGCTCGGCCGCGCCGGCATGACCGAGACCGAAGCCCGGGCCAAGGGGCACGACGTGCTGGTCTCGACGCGTCCGATGACGCGGGTCGGCCGCGCGGTCGAGAAAGGCGAGACCAAGGGGATGATGAAGGTCGTCGCCGACCCCACGACGCGGCGCATCCTGGGTGCCGCGATCCTCGGCACCGGCGGCGACGAGGCGATCCACGGCATTCTCGACGCCATGTCGGCGGACGAGCCGTTCGATACTTTGCGCTGGGCGGTGCCAGTGCATCCGACCGTGTCGGAACTCATCCCGACCTTGCTGCTTGGGCTGGAGGCGAAGGGCTGAGCGTTACCCTGTTTGTATCACGGCAGCGCAGGATAACATTGTGCTCCTGCGCAAGCAGGAGCCCAGCGTAGCGAAGCACCTGATTACCCTGGGTTCCTGCTTGCGCAGGAACACAAAACCGACCAAAATTCGGCTGTCGAATACTTAATGTCGACCCGCCTTAGGCCAATGCTCACTCGGCTTCGGGTTGCCCCAAACTCGCGAGCGCATCGCCGAGGTCGCCGCCGGCGCGTGCAAGCCGCTCGGCCGCGTCCTGCGGGCTGAGGCCGCGAGCAATCAGCACCGCCCGCCTGAGATCGTTGCCGGCGAGTTCGAGCGCATCCGCCGCCCGGGCTTCATCGATGCCGGCCAGTGTCGCCACCATGCGCCGCGCGCGCTGGGCGAGCTTTTCGTTCGAAATCCGCATGTTGACCATCAGCCCGCGATGGACGAGGCCGCAGCGCAGCATGATCGCGGTCGACAGCATGTTGAGCGCGGCCTTTTGCGCGGTGCCGGCTTTCATCCGGGTCGATCCCGCGACGATTTCGGCGCCGGTATCGGCGACGATCGGGTGTTCGGCAGCAGCCAGCAGCGGCGTGCCGGGATTGTTGGCGATGGCGATGGTCAGCGCGCCGCGTGCCCGTGCGGCTTCGAGCGCGGCGACGGCATAAGGCGTGCGACCGCTGGCCGCGACCGCGATCAGCACGTCGTCGGGGCCGACCTCCGCCGCCGCGACCTCGTCCCGCGCGACCTCGACATTGTCCTCGGCACCTTCGACGCTACGCGTCAGCGCGCTGGTGCCGCCGGCGACCAGGAAGACGAGCCGGTTCGACGGCCAGTTATACGTGGGCGTGAGCTCGACCCCGTCCTGCACCGCCAGCCGTCCCGACGTGCCGGCGCCGGCATATACCAGCCGCCCGCCCTTTCGCATGCGAGCCGCCGCCGCTTCGGCCGCGGCTGCAATCGCGCCGGTCTGGTCCTTGAGCGCGGCGATCGCGGCAAGCTGCCCTTCGAGCATCGTTTCCACCACCGACACGGTCGGCCAGCGATCGACATCGGCGAAGCGGGGATCAACGGTTTCGGTCGGCATCGGGGCCCTCGAAGGCAAAGTGCGGATGGGTTGTCGCGGTCCCAACTACCGGGACTGGCCCGGCGCGCAAAGCACGGCCGCTATAACCAGCATGACAGCACCTATAACCGAGGCGACCTTCCGGTCAGATTGAGGCTCGACACCGCCGCGCCCATCCGCAATGCCACGGGCATGCCAGGCACGAGTCCAGTTCGAGCGGCAAGTCACCATGATCCTGCCTTTCGGGGAAAGAGGGCGCGTGGCTGAAATCTATCTCGGCGTCGATGCCGGCGGCAGCCATTGCCGCGTCCGCGTGACCGATGCCGCCGGCCAGGTGCTCGGCAGCGCCGAAGCGGGCCCTGCCAATACCCGCATGGGGCTCTACCCGCTCTACGACCGCTTGCTCAGCGTCACCGGTGAGGCCTTGCAAGCTGCCGGCATTCCCGAGCAACGTTGGGGCGAAGTCGCCGCCGGCATGGGCATTGCCGGCATTCGCCGCGCCGGCATGTCGAAGGCGCTCGCGGCGCTCGACTTTCCGTTCGCGAGCATAATGCTCGACAGCGATGCCGCGATCGCCAATCTCGGCGCGCATAACGGCGCTGACGGCGCGATCCTGGTACTCGGCACCGGCTCGATCGGTTTCGCCCAGGTTAAGGGCGAACGGTTCACGGTCGGCGGTTACGGCTTTCCGATCTCGGACGAAGGCAGCGGCGCCGCGCTGGGATTGAGCGCCGTGCGCCACGCGCTTCGGGCAATGGACGGGCGCACCAAGCGCACACCGCTGTCCAAGGAAATCGCCGGTAAATTCAGGCACGACACCTTGCGCGCGATTGCCTGGATGGATCAGGCGGCGCCGGCCGACTACGCCGCCTTCGCCCCGCTGGTGATGAATTATGCCGAAGCGGGCGACGAAATCGCGCTGTCGATCGTCGAGGATGCGGTGCTGCATGTCGAGCGGTTCATCGCGACGATCTTCGCCCGCGGCGCCCCGCGCCTCGCACTGGTGGGCGGCTTGTCGGCGCGACTGCGCCCCTGGCTCCGCGTCCGCACCGCCGAGCGCCTGGTCGAGCCGCTCGGCGATCCGGTATCGGGCGCGTTGCTGCTGGCGAGGGGAGCCGCGGTGCATGACTGAGCGCAACACCGCCTATTCGCAATCCACGGTACTCCTGCGAAAGCAGGAGCCCAGGGTAGCGAAGTACCTGACGGCCCTGGGCTCCTGCTTTCGCAGGAGCACCTTTGTCCTCACCGCGGCCGCCGGCGCGTTTGTCCTGGCGGGACAGGCCGTTCCCGCCGGCACCTCGACCTCTGCCCCGGCACGGCAGCTGATCGTCGCGACGTCCGCGCAGGACACGCGCTTTGCGCCGGCCTTCGCCGAGGTGAACGCCTGGGTCGCGAAAAAGGCGTTTCCCGGCGCGGTGCTCGCGGTAGGGCAGCACGGTCGGCTGCTCGCGCTCAAGGCGTTCGGCCGGATCGATTCGTCGGCCGACGCGCCGCCGATGCCGGTCAACGCGATCTTCGACCTCGCCTCGCTCACCAAGGTGATCGGTACGACCAGCGCGGCCGAGATCCTCTACGATCGCGGCCGGCTCGATCTCGACGCGCCGGTCGTGCGCTATCTCCCCGAATTCGGGAGCACGCCGGGGCACGACCGTATCACCGTGCGCAACCTGCTCAGCCATAGTTCGGGCCTGCAGTCGGCGGACGGGCTATGGCGGAACGCCAAGGATCGGCAGGATCTCCTGCGCCAAATCTACGCTACGCCGACGCTGACGCCGCCAGGGACGGTGTTCGCCTATAGGGACACCAACATCATCCTGGTCGGGGAGATCGTGCAGCGCCTGTCCGGCCAGCCGCTGGATCGCTTCCTCGCGCGCGAGGTCTTCGGTCCGCTGGGGATGAAAGACACCGGCTTCCGCCCGTCGCGCGCGCTCCTCTCCCGCATCGCACCGACCGAGCAGGACGATACGTTCCGCCACATGCTGGTGCGCGGCGTGGTCCATGACGAGAATTCCTATGTGATGGGCGGGGTGGCCGGGCATGCCGGGCTTTTCTCGACCGCCCGCGACCTGTCGGCTCTCGCGCAGCTCTATCTCAACCACGGCAGCTATCGCGGCAAGCGGCTGATCAAGGCGAGCACGATCGCCTTGTTCGAAACCCCGCAAAACCTGCCGCCCGGCAGCTCGCGTGCGCTCGGCTGGGACATGCCGACGCCCGGCGGCTTTGCCGGTCCGCTCGCCTCGCCGCGCGCGATCCTCCATACCGGCTTCACCGGTACGTCGATCTATATCGACCCCGATCGCGACGCCTTCATCATCCTGCTGACCAACCGGGTCAATCCGACGCGCAACAACGCGCTGATCGGTCAGGCCCGGCCAGCGATCCACACCGCATTGCTGTCGATTCTCGACGGGGCCGCTCCGAAGAGATGATCCGCGGCCTCGTCCTCCTGTTGATCGCGCTGGTCGCGGCGACGCCCGCTGCCGCGCGCGTCCGCACCGGAATCGACGTGCTGGAGGATCAGCATTTCGCGCCGCTGCGCGCCATCGCTGCACGCCATGGCGGGCATTTGCGGATCGGCGTGCTCGCCAATCCGGTGAGCCGGGATGGCCAGGGGCGCCGCACGATCGACGTGCTGCGCGATGATGCACGCACTACGGTGCCCGGGCTCGAGGTGGTACGGCTGTTCAGCGGCGAGCACGGCATCGACGCCGCGACCGACGACACCAATATCGACGACAAGATCGACAGAGCGAGCGGACTGCCGATCGTCAGCCTGTACGGCAAGACCGACGCCGAACGGCATCCCAATGCGCAGCAGCTTGCCGGGCTCGACGCCGTGGTGATCGACCTTCAGGATGTCGGCGTGCGCTACTGGACGTTCCAGACGCTGACCAAATATTTCCTCCAGGCATCGGCCGCCAACAAGGTCGAAGTGATCGTGCTCGACCGGCCCAACCCGATCAACGGCATCGCGGTGCAAGGCCCGGTCTCCACGACGGGAATCGAAGATTACACCACGCCGTTCCCCGAGCCGATGCGTCCGGGCATGACGCTCGGCGAGCTCGCGCGGATGTTCAACGGCGAAGAGCGGATCGGCGCGCATTTGACCGTCATCCGCATGACCGGCTGGAAGCGCGGCGATTGGTATGACGACACCGGGCTATTGTGGATCAACCCCTCGCCCAATCTGCGCAGCGTGAACCAGGCGACGGCCTATGCCGGCACCGCGTTGCTCGAAGGGACCAACGTCAATATCAAGGGGCCGGGCGACGCGCCGTTCCTCCGCTTCGGCGCGCCGTGGATCAAGGGTACCGAGCTTGCCGCCTATCTCAACGCGCGCGCAATAGCAGGCGTCAGCTTCCCGCCGGTGAGCTACGTGGCAGCTACCGACAAACTCTACCCATTCGCCGGGCAGCGCGTCGAAGGCGTCGAAATCCTGATCCACGACCGCGCGCGGCTCGACGCGCCGGCGCTGGGAGTCGAGATCGTCGCCGCCTTGTGGAAGCTGTACGGCGCGGCGTTCCAGATCGACCGCGTCGACCGTCTGCTGCGCAATCGCGTGGTGTTCGATCAGATCAAGGCCGGCAAGGATCCGCGCGCGATCGCCGCGAGCTGGCAGGCCGACCTCAACCGCTTCAAGGCGCGGCGCGCGCGCTACCTGCTCTACTGATGGCGACGTCGCTGCCATTCGGCCTGCTCGATTGGGTCGTGATCCTCTTCTACATCGCGCTGCTCGTCGTCGGCGGCTGGTGGTTCACGCCGCGGCATACCGGCACCGCGAAGGAGTATTTCCTCGCCGGCGGCAACGTTCCCGCCTGGCTCGCCGCGATCTCCGTCCTGTCGGCGACCCAGTCGGCCGCGACGTTCCTGGGCGGGCCCGATTTCGGCTATCATGGCGACTTCACCTATCTCGGCACCAATCTGGGCGGATTGATCGGTGCGATCTTTGTCGCGCGCGTGCTGATTCCGCGTTTCTATGCCGCGCGGGTGACCACCGTCTACGAACTGCTGACGTTGCGCTACGGGATGCTGGCGACGCGCTGCACGGGCGCGATGTTCCTGGTCGGTCGCGTGCTGGCCAATGGCGCGCGCCTCTATCTGGCGGCGATCGCCGTCGCGATGGTGATGACCTCGACGGTCAGCGCGCAGGGTATCGTCATCGCGGCGACATTGCTGGTCGTCGCCAGTTTCCTCTCGACCTTCGTCGGCGGATTGCGCTCGGTATTGTGGATCGATCTCTTCCAGTTCGTGATCTTCCTCGGCTCGGCAATCGCGGTGCTGGTGTTCCTGCGGCTGTCGATCCCGGCGACCAATGCCGAGATCTTCCAGGGGCTCGCGCATGCGCCGGGGAACGTCGACAAACTGCGCCTGTTCGACTTCTCGCTCGATCCGTCCAAGTCCTTCTCGCTGTTCGCGATCGTCACCGGAATCGCGCTTCTCTATGTCGCCTCGTCTGGGCTCGACCAGGATACGACCCAGCGCCTGCTCGCCTGCCACGATGCAAAAACCGGCGCGCGCAGCCTGTACTGGTCGGTATTCGCCACGGTGCCAGTGGTGGCGATCTTCATCACCATCGGGCTGCTGCTTCACGTCTTCTACGATCGCGCCGAATTGATGGGCGGCGCCACGGCGGTCGCCGAACAAGCGTTCGACGGCGAGAAGATCAGCATCTTCATGCACTATATCCTGACGCAATTGCCGTCGGGGCTACGCGGGCTGGTCACGGCGGGCATCGTCGCCGCCGCCGTTGCTACGACCAATTCGGCCCTCAACGCCATGTCGTCGGTGCTGATCCAGGATTTCTACCGCCCCTGGCGCGAGCGGCGAAGCGCGGCGCCCGAATATCATTACGTCCAGGCCGGGCGCGCCGGGATGGGCGTCATCGGCGTGGCGATGCTCGGCGTCGCGGTTTTGTCCTTCTATTGGCAGCATTATGCCAAGCTCGGCCTGCTCGAATTCGCGCTGCAGGTGATGGTGTTCGCTTATGCCGGGTTGCTCGGCGTCTATTTCGCCGCTGTCCTGACACCGCGCGGGAACAGCAAATCGGTGATCGCATCGCTGATCGCCGGCTTCGTCACCATCCTGCTGCTCCAACCGGCGATCGCCACGGCGATCGGCCTGCCGGCGGCCTTGTGCCATCTGGCCTTCCCGTTCCAGCTCTGCATCGGGACAGCAATCGCCTTCCTGATCGCTATTGCCCCGCGCGGACGGCGCGACGCGAACGGCCGACCAGGCGCAGCGAGTCCTGACCTCTACCGAGCCTGAAGCACCATATTGAACGGGCCCTCGGTCACCCGCCGAACCGACTCGAACCCGCCTTGCCGGATGACCTCGGTCAGCTTCGCCTCGCCGGCCTGCGCGCCCAGCCCCTCGCCGACTTCCTGATCGAGCGACGTCGGGACGCAGATCATCGTCGAGGCATTGTAATAGAGCCGGCCAACCGGGTTCATGTTCTGCGCCGGCGCGTCGCCCGCAATCGGCTCGACGATCATCCAGCTGCCGCCCGGCGCAAGAATCTGCCGCATATGCCCGGCACAGCCGCGCGGATCGCCCATGTCGTGCAGGCAATCATACATTGTGATGAGGTCGAAGCCCTGCTCGGCGATATCCTTCGCGGTCGCCACTTCGAATCGCACGCGATCGCCCAGCTCGTGCTCGCCGGCATGGCGTCGCGCTTCGTCGATCGACGGCTCGTGGAAATCGTAGCCGACGAAGCTGCTGTCCGGATAGGCCTCCGCCATCAACAGCGTCGAAAACCCGACCCCGCAGCCGACATCGGCGACTTTGGCGCCCGCGCGCAGCTTGGCCTCCACGCCGTCGAGCGCGGGGATCCACGCCTGCACGATGTTGTTGACATAGCCCGGGCGGAAAAAGGCGCCGGTCGCGCAGAACAGGCAGCCGGCATGGTCGCCCCAGCGCACGCCCTTGCCGTGGCGAAAGCATTCCTCGACCTTGGGTTCGGCCTCGATCATCGCGGCGACCAGTTCGAACGCGCCGGCGAGATAGACCGGGCTGTCGCGGTGGTGGAACACCATCGCCTGTTCGGGCGACAAGCTGAATTGCTCGGTGGTCGGATCGTAGTCGACATAGCCGTTGGCGCTCTGGGCCAATGCCCATTCGCGCACATAGCGT
>Ga0207671_10005685_pt1 | contig 11398 bp, 9 predicted proteins | sample KBSC24metaG_FD_184352 | JGI IMG/M metagenome (GOLD analysis project Ga0207671, IMG submission 184352) | Corn rhizosphere microbial communities from Kellogg Biological Station, Michigan, USA - KBS C2-4 metaG (SPAdes) (version 2) | ecosystem: Host-associated > Plants > Roots > Rhizosphere > Soil... | reverse complement strand
CGTCGAGCGACTGACCGAGTAGGAAGTCGCGCCTTCGGTGACGCCCCATGTGAGTGCAACTTGTCCATCACCGGGAGTTGCCATGACCCCTGCCGGTGCGGCCGGTGCGCTTGTGCCAGAGCCGGTACCGCCGCTTGCGCCGGGAGCCCCATCAACGCCGGCAGAGCCACCTGCCCCACCGCAAGCTGTCAGCAACAGCGCGGCCAGGAAAGCAATCCCGTTGCGGGATATCGATGCACAAGTCCGCGCGCTCATATTTGAATCCGATCTCGTTCGAAACTCGAGCGGGACTTTAGCCTGCAAAGCAGATTCGAATTGGCATCGTTCACCCCTAGTTTTGGCAATCCGTGACACGGATCGCACTGCAAGTTAACAATACGAGTCGCTCAAACCTACGGCACCCAACGGCCGAACCGTGCTGCAATTTTTGGTCGAAAAACTCAGCGTGCTCCGGTGCTCAATTCAGGCAGCGCCCGACCCCGATGCATCTCATCCATCTCGCTCACACCATCGTCATGCGGGTTACCAAAACCGGGTGTCTGGTCAGCGGCGCTCACGTAACCATTGTTCAAGAACCCGTAATGCCTCGGGGTCACTGTGTGTTCCATGTCTCAGACTCCACGGGAAGAGAGGCTTGTTCCTCGTCACAGGGAGTTGCACGAACGTGACATTGGACTGATCCATCAGCGACACAGCCGCACGAATTTTCAATGCACTGGCAGTTAGTGCGAAACGCACGCCAAAAGGAATCATCCACAAAGCAATTCCTATGCTCAGAAAGACCGTTGGTATGAGGAGGGCTAAAAAAATCCATGTACGCAGACCAAGCGTTACACTCCCGACCGCCAATACCGCGGCTGCGACGGTGACGGTGCCCATAAGGAGGTATCGGCTCGACGGCAGTGCGCCGATGTATCTTGCGATGAGCAAAAGAACCAAAGTTGTCGCTCCAAGAACTACCATAGTCCCAGCAAGCCACTCGAGACCACGACTGACTCGCAGCAGCGCCTCTGCGCGCCTACTCCTGCGTTCCTTGCTTAGTTTCTCGTCCGGCATCGGCGTGCAGTCGACCACGTGACCCAAGAGCCAACTAAGGCCCTGCGACATCATGTGCGCTGTCCCAAGCACAAGCGACGCCTCGTCCGCGCGGCGCCTGATAATCAAAGTCGGGCAGGACAGGCCGGCAGGAAGTGTCAGACTCCGTACGAACTCCCGGCTCCAGTAATTCAGTTTTCGCCAGCCAGGAACCAGCACATATTTGGCCAGAAGCCCCAATGCCAACGCCGGAGGAAGCAACGCCACGAGGAACAGCCACATGGGGGCCGTCCGAAGAAACTGGTACACTTCTCGTGTTGTGTCCGGAGCGCAGTAGATCGCTACGAGAGCCGCCGCAATCAGGATGGAAAAGCTCCCGATCATTTCTAAACGTTCGCCAATGTACTTTGGAACACGTCGAAGATCTACGTACAGAAACGGCGTTGACAAGAAGGTCACGCTCGAGACCTCCTGTGCCAACTCAACATCTCGAAGCGCGTAACACAGAACATTTCCCGCGTGACTGTGCGCGATGACATGGATGGTCGCGCCCGGGTTTTTCTTGCGAAGCATACGAATGCGATTGCCAAGATCGATTGCAGCTTCGGTCCGAGCGGTGGGGCTATTGCGGCCGGACCAGTTATACACATCGATTAGAGTTTCAGTCTCGCCGAGCGCTGCCCGCACGGCGCCACAACAAACAGAATCCGAGCGGCACCATCCGGCGGCCTTGTTCAGCATTCGCTGGAGCAAGTGCCGGGCCCATGTTCCATGTACGAGAATCACAACCTGTTCGAATTCTGTGCCCACCCACAACCCACCCTGATTCGGAGCTACGAGCAGCGGTCTAGAGCCGCCTCCATCGCGCGCGCAATATCAGGCGAAGCGATTTACGGCTCCATGCCAACGCCGTTGCCGGCCAGATCCGTCGCGCTCAGGGACTGGCAACGCCACTAGGATTTTCGGGAACGGCAAACGACTCGATGTGCGCATGCAGCATTCCACAGCTGCACTTCAGCTTCTGCCAAGGAAGTCCATCTTTCCGAGCTCGACGCCATTGTGCCGAAGGATGTTGTACGCAGTCGTGGCGTGGAAGAAGAGATTCGGCAGCACGTGATTCATGAGATACGGCTGGCCTTGCATGCTTTTGGTGCTGCTGCGCGTCTGCCAGGTGATCGTTTTGTCTTCGGTCCCATCGAGTTGCTCCGGCTTGAAAGCCTCGAGCTGAACGAGGGTCCTGCGCAGCCGTGCGCCGAGTTCCGCAAACGAACCTTCGTTATTTTCGTGCACCGGAATGTCTGTCCCTGCGAGACGAGCTGCACCGCCGATCGCGGAGTCCGCTGCGAGTTGTATCTGCCTCGTGAACGGAAACATGTCAGGGAACAAGCGTGCGTTGAGCAGAACCGTGGGATCGATCTTTCGCGCCTCCGCATGGGTAGCACCCTTCTCGAGTATCGCAATCAAATTGTTCAGCACACGGGTGAAGGTGGGAATGGAAGTCAGATACATCGAGGTCTTCATTCGGGGGAGTCCTTGGTAGTGTCCGGCCCATTCTACAGGGTACGCTCAGCACGCGCGTCACCAATGGCCGGCCGGAACTCGTGCGCGCACCCCGGCGCGTGTGGTGAATGGCTGTTTCTTTACGCCGGAATTTTTGAGCGCGCCCCATCACGGGTCGCGCTCAGGCCGACCTTGCGAGTCCGTTCGGGCGGATCCTGTGGTTTGCTGGTTGCCCCGAGCGCCGCGCTCACCCGCCGCGCTGCGGCGACCACGGCCTCACTCAGCGCATTGCTGTCGCAACGTTTGAAACGGGTCAGCGGCATTGTCACACCGATGGACCCCGAAATAGCCCCGGCGCCGGAGAACACCGGCGCCGCGATACCCGCAATGTTCAAAACAGCGCGGTCTTCATAACGCGCGTAGCCCTGCCGCCGGATTCTGCGCAGCTCCGCGAGGATAGCGGCGCGCGGCGGCGCCATGACTCCGCTCAACGGTCCCACCTTCGACCGCGCGAGCACGATGTCGACGGCCTCATCGGGCAACCAGGCCAGAATTGACCGTCCGAGTGAGCCCCACGCCAGGGACAGCGTTGCCGCGGGCTCAATCACATACTGCAGCGGATGCACGCTCGCAATCGTGTCTATGACCCTGGCGCTCTGGCTGTCGGAGTCGTAGCTACACAGCGCACAAGTCTCCTGCCAATTGCTCCAGAGTTCCTGCAGGATTGGTCTGGCGATGGCGCGAATATCGAATCGCTGGGTCAACAGCGAGGCCATGCGAAACAGCTCGCGTCCGGGCCGGTAGGATTCGGCGCCTGATCGCTCGATCATTCCTGGGCCGATCAATGACTGCAATAGCCGATGCACGGTGCTGGGAGCGAGGCCAACCCGCTGCGCGAGGACGCTGACGGTGAACTCATCTTCCAGCTCCGCCACGCATTGCAGGATCCTGACAGCGCGTACTCCCGCCCCGCGATCCGGTTTTCTCATCATGACACTCCCGACCGGGCATCCCAGAATGGAACGGCCATTCCACTAAGCCCACGCTTTCCCGCAGCATATTACTCGATTGCACGGTGCCGGCACATGCTGAATTCCCCTGCGGATGCAGCTTCAGCTGCAGTCAGGCCGCGCTCACACGCTTGCAGCGCGCGCCATCCCCGAAAGCCCTGCTGCTGGACTGCAGCCCCGGCAGCCTGTTAGGCTTCCGATCAGAATGGAATGTGCATTCCATTCTGTATACGCGGCAAGAATGACATGGAAAACACCAACATTCCGGGAATCGCGTCCTGCGAACGGGCACTCAACATCGAATGCACGTGCCTGACAGACTGCGACCCGACACTCGAGGAGTTAGATCATGAATCCTGTCACTGCAGCACCCGAGGTTCAGGGCGGCACACTCGTCGCCGGCTTGCCGATGCCGCACTTCCGGCGAATTCAAGTGGCGCCGATCTCCGGCGCCTGCGGATGCGAGATCAGCGGAGTAGACCTGCGCGAGCCGCTCGACGCTGAGACTCTGGCCGAGATGATGAAGGCGTTCGAGCACTTCCTCGTCATTGTCCTGCGCAACCAGGACCTGACGCCCGAGCAGCACAAGGCATTCTCCCGCCACTTCGGGCCGATTACTCAGATCCCGCAGGCGCCGCTATATGACGGTCATGTCGATATGCAGGAGGTCAGGAGAGAGGCTCACGAGCCTGAGAACGTGGTGCCGTCCTTCGAGCACTTCCACACAGACAGCCCGTTCCTGCCTCGGCCGCCACTTTGTGTAGTGATGCGTGCGTTGGAAGTGCCGAAGTACGGCGGTGATACAGCCTTTTCCAATTCCTACCTCGTCTACGAGCATTTGTCCGCGGGCATGAAGAAGCTGGTCGACGGGCTGGAGATTGTGTATTCCGGCCGAGACCTCTGGTCGAAGAACGAGAATCTGCCACCCGAAAAGCGCATGCGCTTACGGGAAGATCATGGGTTTGCGCAAGACGAGCTCGAAAACATCCACCCGGCCGTGAGAGTGCATCCGGTGACCGGGCGCAAGGCGCTGTTCGCAACGACGGCCTACTTCAAACGCTTTGTTGGCTGGAATGCGGAGGAAAGCCGCGCGCTGTTAAACTATTTGCAGAGCCTGGCTCAACACCTTCACTACCATTGTCGCGTGAAATGGCAGAAGGACACGCTGCTCGTCTGGGACAACCGTTTCCTGCTCCACCGCGGCATCCATGACTTCAAGCATGAGCGGCGTCATCTGATCCGAACGACAGTCATGGGTGAACAGCCCCTGGGGGTCAAAGACCTGCCTCGTTGAGGCCTGACGCGGGGCGGCCTCGCCTCACCGCGACCACCGAGTCTGAAGTGAGGCTGCAACAGGAGCGTTCATGAAAGTAGCTGATGCGATTGCGGAGATCCTCAAGCGTGAGGGCGTTGATGTGATTTTCGGCTATCCGCGCAATGCAGTTCTGGAGACAGCAGCGGCTGCCGGTATCAGACCTGTGATCGTCCGGCAGGAACGGACCGGGGTGCACATGGCGGATGCACTGTCGCGCCTCACCCGCGGCCGCCGAATGGGCGTATTCGCCATGCAGCACGGACCGGGCACCGAGAACGCGTATGGAGGAGTGGCTCAAGCGTATTCGGAATCAGTGCCAGTGCTTGTACTTCCGCAGGGCTATGCGCGACGTCTGGCATTCGTGCCAGACAACTACAACGCCACGATCTCCATGCGTGCCATAACGAAGCATGTCGAGCCCATCACCTCGCCTGCGGAAGTTACAAACATCATGCGGCGCGCCTTCACGCAACTGCGCAACGGTCGCCTCCGGCCCGTCATCGTGGAAATGCCTTGGGATGTTCTCACCGAGGAGGCGGTTGAACCTCTCGACTATACGCCCGTCGTGCGCACGAGGTACGCGCCTGACCCGGCGGCCATTCGTGCCGCGGCTGCAACTCTCGTCGCGGCAAAGCGCCCGGTCATCTATGCGGGTCAGGGCGTGCATTGGGCCGAGGCCTATGATGAGCTCCAGGAGCTTGCCGAGCTTCTGGCCGCGCCGGTAGCGACCAGTCTCGAAGGTAAAAGCGCATTCGACGAGACTCATCCCCTGTCAATCGGCTCCGGTGGGGCTGCGATCCCCGGCCAACTGCGTCATTTTCTGGATCGCTCCGATCTCATTCTTGGCATCGGGTGCAGCTTCTCCGAGACGGCATTCGGTGTCCGAATGCCGGTCGGGAAGACGGTGATCCACGCGACCTTGGATCCGAACGATCTGAACAAGTCAGTGACCTGTACCCGAGCTCTGATCGGAGACGCGAAGCTCACCCTGAGCTCGTTGTTGCAGGCATGCGCAGAGCTGCGGGAAACGCCTCGTGATATGAGTGCGGTAGCGGCCGAGATCCGCGAAGCCGAGCGATGTTGGATGCAGGAGTGGCTACCCCTACTTACCTCCAATGATACGCCGTTGAGCCCATATCGGGTGCTCTGGGAGCTGCAACAGACAGTCGACGTCGCAAACACCATCATCACTCATGACGCCGGTTCGCCGCGGGACCAACTGACACCGTTCTGGAAATGCAAAACGCCACTCAGCTACATCGGTTGGGGAAAGTCGACGCAACTCGGCTACGGGCTCGGTTTGGCCATGGGCGCCAAGCTCGCGCGTCCCGATCGACTCTGTATTAATGTCTGGGGGGATGCGGCCATTGGTTTTACCGGCATGGACTTCGAAACAGCCGTTCGCGAACGTCTGCCCATCCTATCGATCCTGCTGAATAACGGTGCCATGGCCATCGAGCTACCCATCATGCCGATCGCGACCGAACGCTACCGATCGACCGACATTTCAGGCAACTACACAGCCTTCGCGCGCGCACTGGGAGGCTACGGTGAGCGAGTCACCAGCCCAGACGAAATCGGCCCCGCTATACGACGCGGTGTTGAGGCGACCCTTCGCGGCGAGCCGGCGCTGATCGAGTTCATCACCGCACGAGAGACTCGCGCGTCGAGGCTCTGAGTTCTTCCGGAGGGAGAAAGTAATGGCCAGCATCAGTGGGCGCGCGGCAAACACGGGTGATGTCTTATCAACCTCGCGGAAGGACTGGGCTGGACGCGCGGTGTTCAGTCTCGGCTTCCTGACACTCATCTCGACCTTTAATTACCTCGACCGGTCGCTGCTCGGACTGGCGCTGCCTGCCATCAAGTCGGAAATGCGTGTGAGCGATACGGTGCTCGGCTTGGTGTCAGGCCTGGCATTTGTACTCTTCTACTCCCTTATGGGTGTCCCGATCGCCTGGGCGGCCGATCGCTGGAACCGCCGGAACATCATTGGCATCGGTTTCGCATTCTGGAGCCTGATGACCATGGCGACGGGCTGGGTCAGCAACATAGGGCAGTTGACCCTGACGCGCTTTCTGATGGGAGCCGGCGAGGCGTGCGGCATCTCGCCCTCGAATTCCATGATCGCCGATCTGTTTCGCAGTGAACGCCGTACGCTCGCGTTCGCGATTTTCAGCACAGCCGTGTCCATCTCATCGCTCGGCTTTTTTCCGATCCTGGGATGGGTCGGGCAAGCTTACGGCTGGCGCCAGATGTTCGTGGTCGCGGGCCTGCCAGGGCTCGTCCTGGCCGCGCTGTTTGTTATTACGGTGCAGGAGCCGCAGCGCGGAGCAGCCGAGGTCCATAAGAGCACCGCCGAGCGTACACCTCTGTTCGAGACCTTGAAGTTCCTGTTCGCATCACGGGCATACCGGTGCCTTCTCGCAGGAGCGACCTTCATGGGTCTCAACGTGTTTGCCGCCAGTGTCTGGATTCCCACGTTCCTGGTACGCGTGCACGGTTTCCGGATGGGCGAAGTGGCCTCTGTCGTCGGGCCGGTCCGCGGCATCTGTGGCGCTGCGGGCGTCCTGTTGGGAGGGTTAGCCATGGACTGGCTCGGACGCCGAGCCTCCCATTGGCGCATGACCTTACCCGCCACGGCCTGCTTTCTCGCCGCGCCCGCGGAGGTGCTCTTCCTGTTGGCCGATTCCAAAGCGGTCTGGATACCGGCTTTCGCGGCCAGTGCCTTTCTCACTCTGGTGCACCAGTCAGCGGTATTCGCAGGAGTGGCCAACGTCGCCAAGGTTCGGATGCGCGCGGTGGCGACGTCCATCTTGCTTTTCTGCTCTGCCCTTTTCGGCCAGGCAGCCGGACCCCTGTTAGTAGGTATGACCAACGATGCTCTGGCGACGAGGATCGGCCCAACGGCCATTCGCTACTCGTTGCTGGTGATCGCCCTCACAGCGGTACTGGCCGGAATGAGCTTCATGCTCGCCGGGCGCTTCATCACGCGCGACGCCCAGCGCGCAGCTCAGAGTTAGCCCGTCCCTCGAGGCTCCGCTCCCATCGGGGCGTCTAGTCTCACTGTCGTGGCCGAAGCCCCACCGCGGTGGGACCCCGAAGTTGACGTTCAATCCCGCCAGCCAAACTCCTCTCGAGTGGGCGCCAGTCGCGCAAAACCGTGCACCTTGGCTCCATCCGAGAAGAAGCCGACGATATCGCCCCGTGCATTGACTCCGTTGATGAGCGTACCCGCGACGCCGAACGCGGCTGCTTGTGAGGAGCCCGTGGCATCGAACTGCGAGAAATGGCCACGGTGAAAGATAAAACCATGCACGTCGCCGGCAGCGTCCGTGAACGAGCCGACGATTCCTCCTTCGTCATTGCAGCCGAATGGTGAGGTGCTCACCGCAGTCGCGCCCTTGATCTGAACATTGAATGTCAGAAAGTGATGGCCGACTCGCCCAAAGAAGCCGTGGTTGTTGCCCTTCGCGTCCGTCCAGAATCCGCAGACGTTGCCTTCATTGGTGATAGCGCTCGCCTGGGTCGCGACAGCTCCATTGAAATCAGTCGGTGGAATCTCGGTGAATGTTGACGCAGCGGGGTTCTGAGCGTTGAGTTGGACCACGAATCCGTGCAGATGGCCATCCTTATCCGCCCAGAATCCAGCCGCCTTGCCGAAGTCGTTGATGGCGAGCAGATTCTGTTCCGGTGCCGTGACATTCGGTGGTAACCCGGCAGGATCATCCAGCGTCGTCTGCACACCGTTAGACTCCACGAAACCATGTGTGAAACCCGTGGCCTTGTCGGTGTAGAACCCGACAATGTCCGGCAGGCTCCTGCTGTTGATGCCGATGGCTTGGGTCTGCAAGGCGCTGTCCCCGGCGGGCAGCTGTGTGAAGTTGTCCAATGAGTAGTGATTCTTCGGCACCAGAACGTAGCCGTTGTTCGCCACAACCGTGCCGTCGCCGAAGTAGCCGACGGCGATCCGCTTGTCGTTGATCCCCAACAGTTGATTGAAATTCAGATCGCCGGGATTGTCGAGCACCAGAAACACAGGAGCCGCGGCCTGCGCGGGCTCGTTCATGTCGGCCGTTGCCAGGGCCGGCCATGCGATCGCTGCGGCTGTTATCAATAAGCTGTACATCGTCCTTCTCCAGTCTGAATTTGAACATGGCAACGACGTCTCACAGTGACGGGCTGCGCTCCCGAGCGACACTGTCGGCCGCATCATCCTCGGCTGCCTGCCCCTGAATTCGCTGCAGGATCGAGGTCAGAGCGGTTTTCCCCACCACGACGCTGATTGCAACGCCATTCGCGTCGGTCCTGACGCTGACCGGGTCCGCCAGGTTCACCAGGTTCTGGCAATCCAGCAGCTGGTATGCCGCGACGAATCGTTGGGCCAGGAACGTGTAGAGCGAGTTTGCAGCCGCTGGATCCGGGCTCGCGAAAGCCGCCAGCGCTTTCTGGTTCGCCACCAGTCGCAGCGGGAAGATCCGCAGCAGTTGCCGGCAGTAGCGCCCGGTATCGGCGTCGAACTCCGAGTCTACGGTGGGCATATCGACCCCCTGCCGATACAGGTTGGTCTTCGCCTGACTCGGATTGCCATTGTTGAGCACCATGGGATCCCCGATTGGAACCATGGCGACGGGCGCAGGCTGGTTGGTCCGAGCCTGCAGCTCGTTCAGCGGCAGTGCCGGAACCATCGCACCGGGATCGGCGAGATTCGGCGCAACCCAAGGCTTACAGCCCAAGGCGGGCTGTACAAACACATCGGTCAATCGGTTGTCGCTGGCGTTGCCCATGGGTTTGGAACTGGGATGCGCCGCCTGGTTCTTCGCGCTGAATTGCGAGATGTGTCCACGTGGGGACACGAGGTACACCGTCGTCACATTATCACTTTGATCCTGGTCGACGATGAAGAAGTCGCGCACCGTGGGACAAGGCTTTCCGTCGCTGGCGGTTCCTGAAGCGGGAACGGTCAACTTGCCGGCAGCGATGGCGGCGTTGGCTGCGGTGAAGAAGGCCGGAGCATTACAGTATGAGTACTGACCGAATAGGTTGCCATTCGAGCCGTTGACACACTTCGCATCGGCCAGACTACTGGTACCGGGCGCATTCCTGAGGAGCAGATTGTTGCCGTTGAATCCGAACCAGAGCGCCACGATGGCGCCGGCCGGAAGCGTCGGTACCACTGGGGGAACCAACGGATTGTCGCCTGCGTCCACGACCACCGGGTTGTAGATTGAAATCGCGCCGGAGGCCGGATCAAATATCGCTCCCTGCACAAAGGCGGCCTGCGCGGAATTGGACTCATTGCACGGGCCCTGACCGGGGTCTGTCGCCGTGAGCTGGAACGGGGTTGCCAGGCCGGCCGCAGTCAGAGCGTTCTTCGGTACGATCAGGGTGCAGTTGGGGTTGGGAACGGCTGCAGCGGCCGCAGGCTGAGCGCCAGCGGTTGCCGCTGTTGCGGCCTGCATCTGTGCATGCAGCCGCTCCGTTTGAGCAGGGTCGGTCGTCTGTGCGAATGCAGTCTGGGACAGAAAGATCATCGAGCCAGCCAACACGGCCCTCAGGCCGCACAGGGCCCGACGGCTGGTACCAGTGCGTAAGGCTTGCAACATCGTGAGAGCCCTCCTTGTTGGTACTGGAACGTACGCCAGCCGAACTCAGATTGCGATGTGTGCAAACAGTGACATGAGTGAGATCGATGCTGTCTAGTACCTTTCGTTATGCTTTCTACCGGACCGGTACTGACTCGTCGATAACCGCCTGAAGCAAACCCGCTCCCGGGTCGGCACGCTGGAGAACAAGTCCCGCATCGCGGAGGAGATCGTTTGCGATTATTCCAACAGCGTGTGCCTGATCAACGAAGTTGTCGGACTTCAAGAACCAACTCTGCGCTTACGACAATTGCGGAACTGATCTTCGATGCCGGAGTGAGCCGTGAATGACCGCAGATGGCGAAGGAAATGTGCGGCGAGCCCTCCCGACAGGGGGTGGCCGAATGTCAGTCGCCGTGCGCGCTCGAGGTCAACCACGCGGGCCGCAGAGAGCCAGGCGGATTCACACTACCGCATAGCAGCATCAACGCCCACTCTCGACCCCGAGCGGAAGTAGACAGATGAACCCTGCAGCGCCGCATGAAACCCCGCTGTTGGTTACCTCCAGATCAGCAACAAAATAGTTGCTCCATCTTCCCTTGGAGCGCATCCTCTGCGATCCGCCTGTCGCCGTAGAGGCTTCAGAACAATCGAGCAGGCACTCGGCAATGCTCCCTTCGGTCTCCAAGGGTCTAGGGACCTGAGTAATACAAATCAAATCAGGAGTCGCAACGATGAAAAAGCTCGCGCGAATTCATATCGGGCTGGTGGGTTTGGCACTACTGGGTTTCGGCGGCCAAGCACTGGCGGCGACGGTCTGTGATACCGGGCCTCTGGCGAGTCCACCGATTTCCGGCGCCGCCCTTTCCGGCACCGTCGTCGGCGGTGTAGTCGTTAACGCAGGCGCTACATGCCTCATCAACGGAGCGAACGTATCGGGGGGCGTGCGCGTGAAC
>Ga0207671_10005683_pt1 | contig 11401 bp, 12 predicted proteins | sample KBSC24metaG_FD_184352 | JGI IMG/M metagenome (GOLD analysis project Ga0207671, IMG submission 184352) | Corn rhizosphere microbial communities from Kellogg Biological Station, Michigan, USA - KBS C2-4 metaG (SPAdes) (version 2) | ecosystem: Host-associated > Plants > Roots > Rhizosphere > Soil... | reverse complement strand
TTTAGGATCGCAAAGCAGGTCCCAGGCCTCTACCGGGACACTTTGATCCAGAATCACCGGGGCACTTTAGACCAGAATATGCACCAGCTTTCTACCCACAATTTCTTAAAGGTGGAAATAAGGCCAGAGGCAACCAGGTGGTGGTAGTTTGGGTGAATCCCTTTGAGAGGGTTAAAGGCGATAGGGTGGTCAATGTCTTTAGGATTGAAGTAGATAACATCATTTACCCGCTCTTTGGGTATGTGGTTTAGTATGGCCTCTGCTATATCACCATGGGGGTCAATGACGCAGAGACCATTACCCCTCTGTATGTCAGATATCGCAAGGTTTAATAACAAAGTTGACTTACCCACACCAGACTTACCGATCGCATAGATGTGCATCAAGCGGTCAGCATCTTTGATGCAAAATCGTTGATTGTCGTTTCTCCAGTTTGTTACTCCGATTGGTGTGCGGTCATTCATATAATCATTCTACGCTTCCATTATCTATCTGATAGGCAGATTGGCTTGTAAAATTCGGCAAATAGATCTCACTTCCATGAAATTTTTTATTTGACATACTGAAAGAGTAGGAAAAATAGAACACTTTTAAAAATGGAACTCAAACCCGAACAAATACAAAAATTCATAGAACTACACAGAGATTTCCCTGAGTTCAAAAACTACTCAGACGCTGAGATTCGAGAAATCGCAAACGGTGTTGCAAATTACTACTTAACACTTTTCAAAATACATCAACGTCTCAAATCTGCAGATAAAAACTTCTCCGCAATTCCTAAAGAGTAACTAATGACATGAGCTTCTTAGCATGGTATATTCTACTATGTCTAGGTCAAATAAAGAGATGAACACTAATACCATTAAAGCGGTTATAATTTGCAGAGTTTCGTCAAAAGAGCAAGAAGATACTGGCTATTCTTTGGACGCCCAAGAAAAGCTATTACAAGAATATGCAGATAAAAACGAGTTCACTGTATTAAAGGTTTATAGAATATCAGAATCAGCCAGTGGGAAAGTTGTAAGGAAAAAATTCTTAGAAATATTAGAATTCATTTCAAAAACAAAAATCAATTTAATTTTATGTGAGAAAATTGATCGCCTAACTAGAAATCTGAAAGATGCCGCTGATGTCGATGATTGGGTGCATGAAGATAATGGCAACGAAGTACATTTCGTAAAAGAAAACTTTATCCTCAGCCAGAACACGAGAGCGCATGAAAATCTTGTATGGGATATGAAAGTGGCAATTGCTCGTTTCTATACCAATAACCTTTCTGAAGAAGTTCGAAAAGGACAAAAAGAAAAAATTGCTCAAGGATGGCTGCCACAAAAACCGCCTTTTGGGTATGAAACAACAGGAGAAGCAGGGCATAAAATTCATATTGTTGATGAAAGTTGTGGGTCATATATAAAACAAATGTTCCAGTTATACGCAACTGGCAACTATTCCTTACTGAAGCTTGAAGATGAAATGTATAAGTTAGGTATGAGATCAAGAACCGGCAAAAAAATATTGCAAAATAAAATTCATGTTTTTTTAAACGACCCCTTTTATTATGGATACATGAGATGGAACGGAGAAGTATATCCTGCCAAACATGAACCGCTCGTTAGTAAAGAGTTATTTGATAAAGTTCAAACCATTCTTAAGAGAGGGAACAGGAGCCCTGTTTTCACAAAACACAACCCTCTTTTCAAAAGTAAGATTTTTTGTGTCGGTTGCTCTGGTATGCTTAGTTGGGAAATACAAAAAGGACATTGGTACGGACATTGCAATAATCATCTAAAATCCCGTTATTGTCCCAAGAAAACTTATATCAAAGAGAAGACGGTAGATGAATATATTAATGCTGTATTTGGGATAATAGCACCTAAGAGTGGAATATTACTCAAGTGGATTGAAGAACAAATTATAGCGGACAACACAGAACAGGCTAAATGGCGATCAAATGAAATTCAAAGATTAAATGGCCTGCTAAAAGCCGCAAGAGAAAATAAGGATAGATATTGTGAAGCAACAATTAACCAAGAAGTTCCGCTTGAATACTGTAAAAGAAAAATTTCAGAGTGTGAGATCGAAGAAACCGCTTTACAATCAGCTCTTGAAAAAGTCATGAACCAAAACGATGAATTTCAAGAGCTAAAATTAATTATTCATGAATTGGCCTTTTGGGCACGTGAAATATATATAAGAGCTACTGTGAACGAGAAAAGATTGTTATTCGCGCAATTATTTACGAACTTTTCACAAAATGGTTATGAAATAAAGCCGAATTTCAATTTAGCTGCTGAATACTTACATGAATGGGTTCCTAAGCTAAATAACATCTACGAACGTCAAAAAGAGCTTATAGAGCAAGGCTTATTATTACAAAACATGTTTCTTGAACCAGAATTGCTGGCTTGGCAGGATAGCTTACGAACCACTAGGTGGGATAAGATATTTCCTTACCCTAGTGTATCTTCAGAGCAAATGAAATCTTTACTTAAAATAATTGCTAATAATATCAGCTAAGTAAACCAGTATCATTGTCGTAAGCAATCTATGTTAATGGTATAGGCACCTTTGGAAAATCAACAATCTTTCCAATGCTATTTTTAATTGCATCACGGCAGTTTTTTGCAAATACAGTATCTTTTGATTCCAAAACATATTTGGATATTTCAAAAAGGTTTATTGTTCTAATTAGAATGCAGTTAGATGTTTTTGCAACTGTAATACATTTTGTGGTGAATTGCTCTTCTCTCTTTGCTGGTTCTAGTAATCGGAAACCGTTGCCAAATAGGATTCCAATTGCGGGTTCTTCTATTTCTTCACGTTGTGCATCTTCATGGATGTTTAAAGAAAGCTGTCTGAACTTATCTATATTAATTGCAGTCGTATCCTTTCCTTCAGCTTCACCTATAAACCTATCCCCTTCTGGAGAAACGATTATTTGGTCCAGTTCCAATGTTCCATCACTGTAATTCTCCGCTTTATATCCTAATATAGTTAAAGAATATATTATTGCATTTTCAAGATTTTTCCCCTTTTCAAAAACTAAGTCTTTTAATTTTACAGCTTCATTTAATTCGATTAGTAATTGATTTTTCTCTGTCAACAAGTTGTCAATCTTTGCAGTTATTTCCTCAATCCTAGTTGAAAGAGTTTGTTCTTCTAAAAGCTTGAATTCATCAGCACTAACCCATCCTGGCGGTGGCGTCCTCTCGCCACTCTTTCTTAACACTTTATCAATCTCGACTAAGTGCTTAACAAGTCTTTTTCCAAATTTTATTGCTTCGGTTGTCCACAAACTTTGGCCATTAGTATTCTTTTTTAAAAAAACGGTATCATCATATGAAATTGGTGGCAAAAGGACTAAATTTCCACGACCTATCTTAAATAAAGAACCTATAGTTTTTTCACCGGTTCTAGTTAAAAAAAACGCCTCTGGTAATTTTTCATTCAAATACGATTTATAAACTAAATCGTCCTTAAATTCTTCAAAGAATGTCGAGAAAGTGGTATTTCCGGTAAAAGTTATACCGTTACCACTTTTGGGTATAATTGGTGGCAATTTTGCAGGGAAAAAGGTATAGTTATTAAATGATTCAACTATATTCGTAACCTTTGCATTTCTTCCAGTACCTGAGACTGTGTTCTTTCCTGTATGCACAAATACTTCCTCAAATTCGGAAAAGAAAACAAAAATTGTCTTTCCATGTTCTAATGCAGTTGATAGCTCCTTTTTCCAATGCGAGGTATGCTCCTTTAAGTTAAAAGATGAATCCTTGCTTAGGCATCTCTTACCCTGAAAATATGGGGAACCTGTATCATGATCTAGGGGATAGCCACCTATGTCAGGCTGAAAAACAATAATATCAGCATCCAATAGAGATTGATTTGATGAATATCTATGAAATAGATCGGGGTGTCCTGGCATTTCGTAACCGATACAAATTATTCTCTTTTCCATATAGCAAGTATACATTAAATAATTTTTTTTGCTAGTTTGAATTTAGCATTTATACATATCAAATATAAAATAAAAGCAACGATATATTTAATCATGCAAAGACCGAAAGAAGTTATAAACGAGATTTGTACAAGTTAGCAAATCCTTCTACCTTATAATCATACAATAAGATTGTCACAATACGGATAAAAGTATCATGGCATCTAAACAAAGAGCTAGGAATGCTTCTCTTGCACCTTCAAAAGGCAAATTCGCTGAGTCGTTATTAACCGTTAGCAACCGATTTTCGATTTTCACGGTCTTTGATGATTTCCTTACTATGTCTATGGCCGTGTGTACACAGAGCCTTAATACCAAGAAGTCCTGGTATGAAGATGAATATATGACAACAATTGATAAGTATAAAGATTCGGAGCTTCGGTTTGAGTTTCCTAAAGCCTTCGCATACATGATCACTGAGATGGAGGAACGATTTGATGATTCATTTGGTAACGATGTATTGGGAGAGTTCTTTGAACAGCACATTTCCAATGGGAGGAATGGTCAATTCTTTACCCCATATCCTGTTTGTCGCTTTATGGCCTCTATTACCGCCACAGACCGGAAACTCGAGGAAAATGCTATTAAGGAACGGCCACTCAGAATCCTAGATCCTTCGTGTGGTTCGGGTAGGATGCTTCTCGCTACTCACAGGACTATCGGGCCAGGAGATGAATATTATGGTATTGATATTGATCGGACGTGTGTAAAGATGACCGCTCTCAATCTTTTCTTCAATGGTGTTTGGAATAGTGAGGTCATGTGTGCGAATGCCTTGTCTCCAAATGATTTCGTAATTGCGTATCGTATTTCTTCTCTACCGTTAGGTATATTCAAAATAGAGGAAAAAGAAAAATCACGATTATGGGATTTAAACATTAACTCGTTCAATCGTGAAGAAAAGAAGAAATCATCTGATACAATTATCTTGGCCCCAACGCCCTTTAGTGAGCGGAAAAAAGACAAGGCACCGCAGTTAGATTTATTTTAGACTACCACCCCTCAATCGAGGGGTTTTCTTTTTGAGTTATCCTAAAAATTCTCATTTTCTTTTAAATTACTCTATCACCTCCTCTATTTATCTCTCTGACATATAGAAAGATAAGTTGATAGAATTTTGGAATGGAAAACAGTCGATTTCCAAACAGATTAAAAAGGCATCGGAGATTTTTCTTTCTTTCTCAGAAAGAAGTAGCTGCTCGGCTGGGGTTAAAAGATATAGGTCTCATCTCCCGATGGGAGAAGGGCAAAACATTACCCAACCTAGTACATTTATTCCAACTGTCTCGAATTTATAAAACCCTCCCAAGCGAATTGTATATAGAGATTTGGCAGAGTATCGCAAACGAGATCACAGTTAAAGAACATAATCTGTTGGCTCAACAAGAGTCAGTTAATAGTAACCAAACATTTTACATATGAAACAATAATGTAGGATCAGTATCGGCCAATAGTTAAGAACGTACACGCGCGTGCATGTTCTTTTCTATTGTCCAAATTTATTGCAGTCCATTAATTAAGACCTCCAAGAGAGGGGCCTTTATCAGTTCTTTAAAAGGGGTTTGAATTACTAATTGTATAAACAGTAAAACGAACGAACGATTTATATATATAAACGTACGAACGTGTGGTTTAGATGACTGTATTCAACAGGTTATTCACACACTTTATCAACAATGACAATCTACACTAAAGAAGAAAAAAAACTGGCTCAGGAATTTGCAGATGCTTTAGACGACCAGAGGTCAATAGCTATGCACCGTTCTTATGTACGCCTCTATGAAGAATGGTCGTTACGTGAGCAATTAAAAGAAGTACTAGAAACGCCAGACAATGAAGTTAGAACGAGTAGAGCTGCTTACTACAACTATAATGTTAAAACTAAAGGTGTGCTAAAAAGTTCACGACAGTAGCGTATGGAAAAAACAATACTCGGCCTTAGCATTAATACACGAATGACGAGCTTGGCTATTATTTCAGGAGATCAAATTCTCAATTATGACATTAAATTTAGGCCAGAAGCATGGACACCAATAAAAAAAGAATTGATCCTTGCCAACCTTCATTCATGGTTCGAACGGTATAACATTACAAGCATAGCATTAATTGTACCTTATGAAAATCAAATATCATCACAATCAAAAGAACTTTTGGAATCGCTTAAAAAGCATCTCAACAAAAATAACATTTCACTGTGTGTCTATTCTCCCAAAACGCTCCATGCGTTCTATCAAGAGCCAAAAACAAAAAAGGAAATAATGCAGGAACTTGCATCAGAGTATACAGAGCTTGTGTATTACTATAAAAAGGAAATGCAGAACAAGAACAAGTATTATATAAAACTATTTGATGCCGTACAAGTCGGAATAATTCATTCCCAAAGAATGAAATAAACAAGCACACGAACTTAGACAGGGCCATCATATGGCCCTGTCTAGTTTTTATTATATCCACATCACTTGCTATAATTACAAATTTTTTCTCTCTGACAATTGAAAGCGACAGGATCTATGCTGAGTATAAACATTCCTTCACAATTAAAACCTCAGTATGACATCAGCAACAACAGAAACACCAGTGAACATTGACGTGTATTCAATCGTCAGCAATCAGATTATGTCCTTCTTGCAGCAAGGTAGTATCCCCTGGCATCGTTCATGGCCTGACCGGAAACCGCCGAGGAACCTATTAAGTAATTTGCCATATCGGGGCGCGAATGTTTGGCTCTTGCTTTCTACCAAGTATGAGCAAAATCTGTTTCTTTCCTGGGATCAGTTAAAGTCAGTGGGCGGATCGGTTAAGCGGGGAGAGAAAGGGCATGTTGTCGTTTATTCCAAGAAATCTACGACTGATGAATTAGGTAAGCAAATTCCCCTCCTCCGTTATTACAAGGTCTTCAATATTGGTCAATGTACCGGTATCCCGCCCTCACTCATCCTTAATTCTGTCCCTGGAGAAGTAGATCCGCTTGCTTGTGCGGAGGCAGTGGTAAAAGAGATGCCAGCTTGCCCGCCGATTAAACATCGGAAGCAACGCGCTTTCTATGATCCTGGAACTGATATTGTGAATATGTTTAGTCTAAAAACATGCCCCAGTCCAGTTGCCTATTATCGAGCCTTATTCCGGCAGCTCGTCCATAGTACCGGCCATGCTTCACGGCTTAATCGCCCTACGATTGCAGGAATGTTGGAGCATGGTTCTGATCCGTATAGCTTGGAATCCTGTATAGCAGAATTGGGAGCCTGTTATTTGTGTTCCCTGTGTGGTCTGGGACATGCCGATGCGAAATTTGACCTGGTATATCTTGAACAGTGGACAGGGGCGCTGATGGGGGATAAAAGTTTTATCCTGTCTGCAAGCACCCAGGCACAGCGGGCAGTGGATTATATCCTGAATTATTCCCCTGGTGCATCGGATGAACAACAGGCAGAAGAGGGTGCAGGTGGCCAAAACGAGAAATAGCATGTATAAAAGTCTGACTTAGGTCGGGCTTTTTCTGTGGGTTTTAAAGATTAGAAATCTATTACTGCACCAAGTGCATTATCCGTATCCTTATTAGAAAAGTGAGATTGATAGCCAATTGTCGTAGTTATACTGCTGTGCCGGTATAGGCGCTGTAGGATTTGAACACTTACTTTATCACCGGCAATCTGGGCAAAACTATGACGAGCAATGTGCATTGAGATATTTTTGTTTATCCTCTCGGCCTTGGCAATCTCCTTTAAGGTCTTGTCCAGGCGCTTTCCTGCGTAGGAGATTTTCCGTTGCACTTCATAGGGGTCGAGGATGTCAAGAACTTTTAACTCCGGGAATATAAAATCATGTTTTGGAGCATCGCTTTTATACCGCTCTAGGATAGCAAGGGCCTTTTCGGGTATTTGCAAAGATCCAACCTTTTGGTTTTTTGTCATGGCATAATGCAGCCGGTTGTCTTTCAGGTCAGACCATTTGAGCTTCATCACGTCGGCCAACCGCATACCGGCAAAATAGAAAGAAATGAGCCATACATTGCGAGCATGATCCTGGTATCCAGACAGTTGTGCATTCTCCAATAGTTTAACTTCCTCGCTCGTTAAGCCTATTTTGATGGAATCGGGGAACTTTATTACAATCTTGCCCTTGCCGAAGGGATACTGTGTATTGTCCGTAACATTACTTTTAATGGCCTGATTATAAATCGTTCTGATAAGGAGCAAATAGTTAACAATAGTCCGTTCCTTTATATTGTAGGTGGACTTCAGATGCGCCCGAAATTTATTAAGCAGATTGACGGTTATTTCCTGAAAGGTGATATCCCCTTTTACAAACTCCCGAAACCGTTTAATCCGGCCAATGTCCGTATTGTACCGGTTGTACTTACCATTTAAGCGGAGATTTTCGGTAAATATGTCAGCTTGGGAAAAGAACGAGGTGCCCCCCTTGGGCTTAATATGCTTCTTAATGCCCTTGGACGAAACATCAGTATTATGAGTTTCCAAATCCAATAGGGTGTCGTTTACCTCAGCTCTCTTTTTCAACAAGAGGTTATTTAACCGGGCATGATTCGGGTGCGATTTCTTGACCTTTTGTCCGGTCTCATCCCATTCGGCATTTGCGATATGGTGTCCCAGGTGGATATATGACGCCTTTCGGTCTTTGGTAATGCGGATAGCCAGAGGGAAAGTACCATCCTTATTTTTCTTTTTCCGGAGTACGATTTTAACTGATGCCATGCACTGAAGGTACAACATAGGTACAACATTTCCCATTTTTATCCGGTCTATTTCAATGCTATATGGTGTATTTATTATTGATTTTAAACATTTTATAAAGTCTATTACATTGCATATATGCGATTTTTTTCGGATTCATAACCCGGAGGTCTCGGGTTCAACTCCCGATCTCGCTACACCTTAAAAAGGGCCGCATCAGATGCGGCCCTTTCTTATTGACCTTCAATTAGTTATGAAGGCTGTCGCTAGATATAAAAAAATCAAAATGCTCAAAGAAGGATTTCAATTGGAGAAGAAAATATGGACAGACGCGGATTTTCCTATAATGGGATGGCATGATGCGCCTGCGTATGGGATGCTTTTCCAAAGCGACGTCTCCGCTCTGTCTAATCAACTGCTTTTCGACCTTGACTATATCTTGCAATGGATCGACCCTACCCCGCCCGACAAGAATTTTTCCTTCTGGATCGCTCCGGCTACCCTCATATTTAAGGATGTGATCAATCTACATATTGATATTAATCAAGAGCCGCCTAACATTTTTGACTTTGAAATAATGGATATCCACCGTCTGGAAGAATTTACGTATCCCAATGGTGGAATTTACTGGAAATGGCAGATCGAACTAAGCAATGGCAACATCTATTTCAAAGCTGGTGGATATGAGCAGATCATTAGGAAACCACCGGAATTAACTACAAGGCAGGAGTATTCTAACCGAGGGGAAACCAGTTTCAGCCAAATGCCTTTTTAATCACAATTCGCTAAAGGACAGTAAATCAATGAGTAATTGGTTCAAAGATTGTCCCGTTCTGGCTACACGCCCCAAATAGATGATTTTCAACTATTTGGGGCTTTTTATAGGCCGTATTATACAAGCTTTGGAGCACCCGTTAACAAAAAAAAGTATTCGGCCCTTAAAACAGGGTGCTCACTTGCAGAATCCCATATTTTTATCTCTTCCTCAGTTCGTGTTATGTAAACTTTTTTAACCGGTCAGCTGCCTATCTCATACAAACAAAATATCCATTGTCAAATCTTTCTGAATCAATGAAGTCGAATAGCTATTCTTATTCAATCCGAAAGTCGTTATCATAGTAAGAAAAATTGCTTTACGCGTTTTTGTCTCCGCCTTAAAAATACCGACCTTATTTCTCAGTTCTTCAGCATATTTTTTATTGATTGTAAACTCGTTAATGGAAAACTTCATTTCGCAAATATTGATCACATGGTCCCGCCTGTCAATTACCAGGTCAATCTGAACGTTTGGCCCCGCCCCGGTCTTAATCCATGATGAAGTCGTCGTCTGAACACCACTAATACCCAATGCCTGCTTTATTTCTCTGATATGGGCGAGACAAACCTGCTCAAAAGCATAACCACTCCAAGCCCGCTGCTCGGGGCTATCCAACCCGTTAATCCAGAAACTTTCATCAAAGATGCTGGCCTTTTTAATAAATTTCAGATAAAATAAGGAATAAAAATCAGTAAGTTGATAGAGGCTGTTTTGCTCTTTTTTTCCATATGAGGTATACTTTCGGATAAAATTACTTTCCTCCAATTCTTTTAATATCCTGGTGACACTGCCTCCTGTGGATAGTTTAGCCTCTTTTATTAATTCACCACGGGTCAATCCCTTTGCTCTTTTGCTCAACGTCTCGATGACTGCAATATGCTTTTCAGCGTTGTCAAATAGAGATTTATACAAGCTATCGAATTCTGCCCGCAACAAAGCATTCCTGTCGAAGAAGAGCCTATTAATATTCTGAGCAGCACTTTCCGTTGGATCTACTTGTTCCAGGTAAAACGGAATGCCGCCCAAAACCATATACAACTGCACGATTTGGTATTTATCAAATATTCCCGATTTGTATTTCAAAAATTCCTCACATTCATTTAAAGTAAATGGCTCCAGTTTCATCCGGTGAGTCACTCTGTTATACAAACCTCCTCTGTTATGAATAAGCTTATTAATCATCCATCCCGCAGCTGAACCGCAAACAATCAATATGACATCATTCCTTGCACTAGCCCATGAGTTCCAAAAATGTTCAAGTGCTGACATAAAATTTGATTGTGCCGTATCTAGCCATGGAAGCTCATCCAGGAAAATGATTTTCTTTGACCGTTTGCTGGATTTTAATAGTGCAGTGAGTTGCTGAAATGCAGTAAACCAATCAGCAGCAGGCTCTTTCTCATTAGCCAGAGGATCGTATTGAATAAGAGCAACATGAAAATTCGCTAACTGTTGCGCCAAACTACCATTTGATATTCCGGTTAAATAAAAATCAAATTGATTATCAAAGGCTTGCCTGATTAAAAAAGTCTTTCCTACCCTTCTCCTTCCGTACACTGCTAAAAAGGCGGGCGATTGCCCTTCCTTTAATTTATTTAGCTGATCAAGCTCCTTTTTACGGCCAATAAGCTTATTCATCACCTTTACTTTGGCCATAAAGGTACTTATTACACCGCTTTTGGCCAAATTGCTTAATCACTCTGGCCAAAAATAATGCATTTAAGCTAACTATGGCCAAATTGACTATATCCGCTAACAAGAATTCGCCCGCGCTATTCAAAGAATATTCGTAAAACACAATTGCTGATCACCTTTTGTTTTCGGACCTGCCCCGAAGTCCATCCATCTTTCTTCACAATTTTCGCTATTTGCCGCTCGAAATCCCTTTCATATCTA
>Ga0207671_10005679_pt1 | contig 11404 bp, 9 predicted proteins | sample KBSC24metaG_FD_184352 | JGI IMG/M metagenome (GOLD analysis project Ga0207671, IMG submission 184352) | Corn rhizosphere microbial communities from Kellogg Biological Station, Michigan, USA - KBS C2-4 metaG (SPAdes) (version 2) | ecosystem: Host-associated > Plants > Roots > Rhizosphere > Soil... | reverse complement strand
TAAAATCCCCAATCTTCCTGATCAGGATAATTTTATGGGTCTCGGTGGCATGCTGATGTATGATCATGCAATGAACGGTGTTGTTAAAAGCACCTATGCATCGCTGAATTTTTCTTATAATATCAAACTGTATGAGGAAGGTGATATCAAACACAGGCTTGGAGCTGGTTTTGGTCCCAGCTATGGACGCCGCTATATTGATTTCAGCAGGGTGGATTTTGAAGAACAATTTACCGGCAATGGGTTTAATACAAATCTGCCCACCGGGGAAGCTGCTTTGTCAAATATGAAACCTTATATTTCGGTTAGCGCGGGCCTTTTATACAGTTTCAGTATTGAAAAAAGCAACCTGGATATAGGAGTAGCCGCCTTTCATTTAAACAAACCAAAGCAAACATTTTTGAAAGACGATAACCAGCAATTGCCCGTAAGAAAAGTGATACACGCCAACTTTGAAACCTATCTTAATGAAAAAGTAGTGTTGAATACAAACGGCATTTACCAATATCAATCAGGAGCAAGTTATTTTTCCATTGGTGGTGCACTGGGATACCATTTGGGAGATGATGATGGAACGCTGCTCAACGGAGGATTATGGTATTGGTCTGGTAATGCAATAGTCCCTTATATTGGCCTGGCCTATAAAAATTTTCAGTGTGGTTTTAGTTATGATATAACCATTTCAAAGCTCACGCAAGCCGCGAGAAGACCCAATACCTGGGAGTTTTCGATAATCCTTCGGGGAACAAAAACGCCTACAGGAATTATTCCCTGCCCCTGGAAATAAGTCTTCAAATGCTGCTAATATATGAAACGAAGTTATTATTCCCGGATAACTTTGGGTTTGCTTCTTACATCTTAAGTCATTGAATAAAGACAGAACTTATTGTTTCAGGGCTGCGGCCTGATTTTTTTTGGTCACTGCCGGAATGAATTTTTAATGAACGGCTATTCAGGCATTGCTGCTAATAAAAAAACTTTCATTTTACAATTAGTGAAGATTCAACAATTTTACATCCGGTAAAACGCCGGTCTTCCTGTTGCGTGATACTATTTATGGTGTAAGGGTTTCTTACTATGAGGTGTATAACGTTTTAACACATCCCAAAAAATACACAGCAAAAATATTTTGATGTGTAAAATATAATACAATACCTTTATAGAGAGCTGCAATTTTTTTTAACTGATTCTGCAGCGTTCAGCAACGTATCTTATCAAAATCAGGCCTTGCAGGAGCCGTACCAGACAAGCGTTTCGGATTTGGTGCAATAGAATATGCCGGCGGCATTGACGCTATTCTTTTATTCCCTTACTGTTATTTTTTATTGCTTTTTAAAGTAATAACGAATGCACTTTTATAGAAGCATTTACTTATGAAATATTTGCACATGTTTATATCGCTGGCAACTGTTGCTGCCGTATCCTGCAATGAATCAAATCGATCTGCAGAAACAGCCAATAGTAAGGATACCTCAAAAGCCATTGAAAACAAAATAATGATACCGGCCTCGTCTTGCTATTCCACAACAACCGGCAAAGACAGTATTTTTTTAAAAGTAGAAGTATTTCCAAACGTGGTTACCGGAAACTTATCTTATAATTTCCACGAAAAGGATTCCAACAAAGGCGAATTTGAAGGAAAATTGAATGGAGATACATTAATTGCGGAGTACAAATTTATGTCGGAAGGCAAACTATCCACCCGGCAGGTAATTTTTTTGATAAAAAACGATATTGCGGTTGAGGGGTATGGAAATATGGAAGAGAAAAATGGTAAGATGCTGTTCACCAGTATAAAGGAAATAAACTTTGGCAGGGGCCTGGTACTAAAAAAAGTTCCATGTGGGGCGCATTAAAAAACATATTCACTGTATAGTCAATCAATATTGAATTATTAAAAGAACGGCATGCACAAACACTTATTTAAATCGACATTGCTGGTTACAATTATTTTGCAGCTTGCAGGTTGCATTACATTCAACGCCCGCGCACAAACAAAAGATTCACTTTTACGGGTGTACAACAGCGAAACCATTCATACTTTTGGAAGATTTTATGTAAAAGGCAGTAAGCAACTAAAATTCCGGGATTTACAACCAGAATTTAGTTCCGGTATAACTATGGATTTATATCAAAAAGCAAAAAGCGACAGGGTTGTAGCCGATCTTTTTACAGTTACCGCAATAGGGGCCCTGGTTACCGGCATCATTGTTAAGAAAAATAGTAACACGCTGGGCAATGTTTTGTCCGGGTTTGCGATTGGATTAAACCTGGGCAGCATACATTTTCGCAATAAGTTCACCCAATTATTAGACAGGGCAATCTGGCACAGGAATAAGGAAATTCTGTTTGGCATTCAGTAATAATTATTATTTGAGCTTTGCTCCATGCCAGGGAATCCTGAACAGAAAATGCCAAAAAATATTCATTTGGCCAATGCCCTGATAGAAAGTACAATTTAAATCAGGATTCAGATAATTAAGATGCATTCATAATGAAGAAAAGCAGCTTGTTTTTTATTGCAGGATGTACACTGTGTATGGTTGTGCCGGCAAACGCGCAGGTAAAAAATAAATCTGCAGATAACCTCCTTGTAAAAACCGAAGCGGGAGTGGTTCGCGGAAAGTCTGTTAAAGGCATTACTGTTTTTAAAAACATCCCTTATGCCGCGGCCCCTGTTGGTGCTTTTCGGTTTGCCGCCCCTGTTAAACCTGCACCCTGGAATGGGGTTCGGGACGCAATAAAACCTGGGCCTACTGCACCATATCCCAAACCTAAAGAAGGAGATATTGACGAAAAGCCTGTATATCCAGGCTGGATAAAAGGAAATGAGTTCCTGACTGTTAATGTGTGGACTCCTGCGGCAGATACGGCGCACAGGCCGGTAATGGTGTACATTCATGGGGGCGCATTTATCCTGGGGGCCAGTGATGTGCCTTTATTTGACGGAACCAGTTTTGCGCGGAAAGGCGTAGTAATGGTTTCCCTTAACTATCGGCTGGGCATTGAAGGCTTTCTGAAAATAAATGGCGTTCCCACCAATCTTGGTATCCGTGATCAGATAGCAGCATTGAAATGGGTGCAGGATAATATTGCAGCTTTTGGGGGCGATCCGGGCAATGTTACCATTTTTGGTGAATCTGCAGGGGCAATCAGCGTGGGCGTATTAATTACAAGTCCTGCCGCGAAGGGCTTGTTTAAGCGGGCTATTATGCAGAGTGGGTCCGGGCAGGCCGCATTGAGCAGCGAGCAGGCCGACCGTATTGCCAACCAGTATGCAAAAACACTTGCTATAGAAAATACCAGGAACGCTTATCTTAAATACACGCCCGAAGAACTACTGGCCGCGCAGCAAAAAGTAACACCTAAAATGGTTAATCTTGAAACCGAATCACATGCAGATCCCACGGGAGGTGTAACCTTGTATTTTCCGGTAATTGATGGAGATATTATTCCGGAACTGCCGTTAAAGGGTGTACGCAATGGCGCCGCGGGAGATTATGATCTGCTTATTGGTTATAACACAGATGAAATGAATTCTTTTCTCGTTCCAACAGGGTTGTTAAAAAAAATAAAGTTCAATTTTATTTTAAATAAAGCCGTGCAGGTAGTGCATCCCGCCCCTTCAGCATTGATTGCAGTATACAAGAAAGTATACCCCCAAAAAAAGCTGGGAGAACTTTTCTCTGCCATTCTCACTTCTTACCAGGCCCAGGTGCCCTCCATAAGGTTTGCAAATGCACATTCGGCTTCCGGGAAAACATACATGTATGAATTTGCCTGGCGATCGCCGGTTGCTAATGGCGTATATGGCGCCTTTCACGGACTTGAACTTCCTTTTGTTTTCAATAACCTGGATATGGTTAAAGGAGAAAAAGGAATGGTAGGTGCTCATGGAGCGCCGCATGAATTAGCCGATAAAGTACAGGATGCATGGGTTCAATTTGCTGCAACCGGCAGCCCTGGTTGGGATGCGTACAATACTATAGATCGCAAAACCATGCTTATAAATAAAACATGGCAATTACAAACCAAACCGCATGATAAAGTGCTTACGGCATGGGATGGGGTAAGAGAATAGCCCTGGCTGTGGTAAGCATCCAAAACCTTATACCAGTAGCGCGTGCAATGATACCGCAATCAAAAAAGCAGCCTGCAATAATATTGGGCTGCTCATAGCCGACGGATATATGATTCAACTACGCTTGTTTTCAACGGCTGCATTTTCTGCAAGAAGGCCATCATCTGTGGCAGCGCCGGCAACGATAAAAGAAACCCGGTTCTGTATATCCATTACAGGAAATATTTGGATGAATTTACACCCGGGATCGGCCAGTATTTCTTCAAAAGTAGTGCGGCTGAAGACAACGCAACGGGGAAATGTATTGGTCCATTGAAATTGAGGCAACAACATGTTTTCTTTTTCAATCCGGAAACGTTCAATCATAGAACGCACTTCTGATAATGACGATGGATGATTCATGTAAAATGTTTGTAAGTTGATAAAAGTTATAATTGGTAAGAGCAATAGAATATCCCGGTGCTGTGGCTAATTATTTTCAAGCAGGAGCTGCCAGGCCTGTGACAGTTTGCCCTCATCGAGTAAGCGCGAAGCCTGCCGGTGAACATTGCAATTGGTAGAAATATTTCCACCAGGTATGGCTGTTATATTGGCTAGTTGCGCCAACTGATCGCGGTTAAACCCGGGACTGTTATACAGGACGGCGGGCAGTTTATCAGTTCCTGCCGGCAGGCCGACCGGTTTGGCCAGTTGAAACAAAGCGGCTGCCGTGGTTTTACAATACCAGTCTTTTCCCAGGCGGCCCACCAGCTCAAGTTTTTGCTGGTCAACGGTACCATCGGGTAAGATAACGGTATCGGCTATATGCATATTTAGTATTTCGCAAAAAACAAGATTGCCGGCGCCACCATTTTTCCCCAGTGGTTTCAATTCATTTACCCTGCACTCGAACTTAATTTTACTCTCCTTTACCATGGGTGGGCGAACCAGTGAGGCAGGCTCCATCGTTAAACCGCATTTAATAAATTCATTAACACCCTCCGCATATTCTGCCGACGCCAGGTTAACCCGGTGTATCATGGAATAGTCAACAATATTGATAACTACTTCAGGTACCTCGTATAAATTTGTAAAAGAATGTTTAACGGTATTGTCCCTGATCCTTCTGGCAGGCGAAAAAATTGCCAGCGGCGGGTTGGCAGAAAACAGATTGAAAAAACTAAAGGGCGACAGGTTGGGCTGCAGATTTTTGTTAACGGTAGATACCAGTCCAATGGGTCTTGGGGCAATTGCGCACTGTAACCAGTGTTGCCGGGCAGCAACGGGCATCGCGGCCATATCAAGTGTCATAAATTGCGGTTTGGTAATGAATAGGGCAGGGGATCTTTTACGATGGTATTGCTTAAAACGCCCAATTGTTCAATAGCAAGATCGATACGGTCGTTTTCCTTTAACCATTGATCGGGATGTGAAGGGTCAGCTAATTTTGCCGTGCCATTTAACTCCAGGAAACATCCTGTGCCAACGGTGCCGCTTCCAATAATTTCACCAGGATACAGCGTTACGCCATAAGAAGCACGCTCAATAATCTCTGCAAATGTCCATTGCATGTCTTTGAGATTGCCGCTGCTGACCAGTATGCCGTTTATATGTGCGATCATCTGCAGGTTCCATGCCGTGCCGGTATGGCCTTTTTGACAAGCCGTTTCAAATGATGTTAACTCATCGGGCGTAACAAGTGCAGGACCAATTACAGTGCTGAAGTCCTTGCCTTTTGCCGGTCCCAGGTTTAGTTTCATTTCATTCATCTGCAGGCCGCGGGCACTCATATCATTCATAATGGTTAGCCCGGCAATATAATCTCCGGCCTGTGAAGCGCTGATATTTCTTCCTTGTTTACCAATAACGATGGCTGCTTCAAGTTCAAAATCAAGCTGGTTAAAATGATCTGGCATACAAACAACCGGCCCCGGCCCCTGGATGCTGCAGTGATTGGTAAAATAGAAAACAGGAAACTGGTCATATTCCGCAATCATGTCTGCACCCCTGTTGCGTCTGGCAGTTTCAACATGTTGCCTGAAGGCATATCCATCCCTGCAGGAGACAGGCCTGGGAAGCGGTGAAAGTAAATGCAGGTCCGCTATTTTATGATAAGGCAAATCTTTGCCGCTGCCATTTTTTATACCTGCAACAATCTTTTGCAACCGGGCAAAATAATTGTCCCATTGATTCAATAGTTCCAGCATGGTTACCGGCCACCCCGGGCCCAATTTTCCAATTTCAACAACCTGTGTGTCAATAAGGATGCCTGCTGTTTCCTTACTACCCAAATAAAAACTTACCAGTTTCATAAGTTGCCCCTTTCCGCCTGTTCCCGCTCAATGGCTTCAAACAAGGCTTTAAAATTTCCTTTTCCAAAACTCTTTGCACCCTTTCTTTGTATGATTTCAAAAAACAAGGTAGGCCTGTCCTCAACAGGCTTGCTGAATATTTGCAGCAAATAACCCTCATCGTCCTTGTCAATAAGTACACCCAGGTCTTTGAGGGGAGCCAGATCTTCATCAATATGACCCACCCGGTCCAGCAAAGTATCGTAGTAGCTGGCGGGTACCTGCAGAAATTCAACACCCCGCCGGCGAAGTTCACTGACTGTTTCAATTATATTGCCGGTTGCCAGTGCAACATGCTGTACCCCCTCGCCATTATTAAAATCAAGGTATTCTTCTACCTGTGACTTCTTTTTACCTTCTGCCGGTTCATTGATGGGAAATTTTACAAAGCCATTGCTATTGCTCATTACTTTGCTCATCAGCGCAGAATATTCAGTAGAGATATCCTTGTCGTCAAAACTTAGTATATTTTTAAATCCCATTACATTCTCATAAAATTTTACCCAGTTATCCATCTGGTTCCAGCCAACATTTCCAACACAATGATCAACATGCAGCAGGCCGGTGGGCAAAGGATTATAAATGGATTCCCATTTCCGGTATCCCGGCATAAAAACACCATTGTAATTTTTTCTTTCAATAAAAAGATGAACCGTATCTCCGTAAATATGAATGCCGCTCATAACAAAATTTCCATTATCGTCAGAGGTGGTAACGGGCTCAAGCCAACTTTTTGCACCCCGGGCAGTGGTTTCCTGCCAGGCAAGGGTAGCATCCGGCACGCGCAACGCAATCGCCTTTACGCCATCACCATGTTTGTAAATATGTTGTGCTTTTTCGCCCGCCCGCAGCGGTGTGGTAAATACAAAAGTGAGCTGTTGCTGATGCACGGCATAGCTGGCAAAAAATTTTTGCCCGGTTTCCGGACCGGCATAAGCCAGCGATTGAAATCCAAAAGCAGTTTTATAGAAATGGGCTGCCTGTTTGGCGTTGCCGACATAAAATTCTATATAGTCGGTGCCCTCCAGTGGAAGAAAATCGGTGTTTTCCATGATAAATAAGTTACAAATTAGGAATATGCGAACCTGCAGAAAATAGCACTGAAACTCAGAAGCGGCGTGAACCCGTGGCGAGAACCATCATCAGCAGCGCATAGTTGTTGCGGCGATCATTGAAATATTTTGCTGGATAATCAGGTCTCAATGGAAATTTTTAATTAGAACAAAAATAGTGATAATTTTGAAATATGCTGTTCTGCAGAAATTTTATTTACTGGATTGATAAACGACGCTGGAAATTTTCCTTCCTCCAGTCGGCGCTTGATATGTCTTCGGCTGCCTGAGAGCGGGGAATTGTTTTATTTGTTGTTGACACATTTTTTATCTTCAAACCAACTTTACCATGCCTTACTATACCAGTGCTGGATCAATTCCGCACAAACGCCATACCCAATTCCGCGATAAGAACGGTAAACTCTATTCGGAGCAATTATTTTCCACAGAAGGGTTTAGCAACGACTATTCCCTCCTGTATCACCTGCACCCCCCAACTGTTATAACGCAGACAGAAAACCATGTTGATGTAACACCCAAGCTTGCAAAATTGCAATCGCTGCAGCACCGTGCATTCGAAGGATTCCAGGTGATACCCGTGAGCGATTTTATCATGAGCCGCCAGCCGGTACTGGTCAACCGTGATTGTCATATTGTTCTTGCAGCTCCTCAACAAGGCACCCCTGGCTATTTTTATAAAAACGCCGATGCAGATGAAATCATTTTTATTCACGAAGGCAGCGGCAGGCTGCTGAGCCAGTATGGAGAACTTGTTTTCAGTTACGGCGACTATATTGTTATCCCCAGGGGAACGATTTATCAAATTCATTTTGATACGGCCGATAATAGGTTACTCATTACCGAGAGCTTCTCGCCCGTACGGTTTCCGAAGAAGTATATCAGTAAGAACGGCCAGTTGCTGGAGAACTCGCCGTATTGTGAGCGCGATATCCGTAAACCGGTATTTGTGGAGCCAAAGGATGAGAAAGGTGATTTTATTATCCGTATTAAAAAGCAGGGGCTGTTGTACACGCTGCATTACGCCTTCCACCCATTTGATATAGTAGGCTGGGATGGATGCGCCTGGCCCTTTATACTTTCTATTCACGATTTTGAACCTATCACCGGGCGGGTTCACCAGCCGCCGCCGGTACACCAGACATTTGAAGGGAACAACTTTGTGGTATGCTCCTTTGTTCCCAGGTTGTATGATTACCATCCTGCGGCAATACCAGCGCCCTATAACCACAGCAATATCGACAGCGATGAAGTGTTGTACTATGTTGACGGGGATTTTATGAGCCGTAAACAGGTAACCCGCGGTATGATAACCTTACATCCTTCCGGTATACCCCACGGCCCTCATCCCGGTACGGTAGAGAAAAGCATAGGTGCCAAAGAAACAAAGGAGCTGGCAGTAATGATAGATACCTTTCATCCGCTGCAACTTACTGAGCAGGCCCTTGCCATTGAAAATCCCGGCTATGTGAAGAGCTGGATGGAGTAGCCACTTTTCTTTCCCGGAAGCGTCACTGTTCAATGTTCAGCAGCCCGGTTCCTAAAAATGGGCAGCCATACAGCATCCATGTATGTGGCACAAAGATTGGGCAAAGAAAATCGCGGGGCGATCATAGCGCATGTGGATCTGCCGCGTTTTTAATACCGGTTTGGCAGGTAAACGTGTAACTTTAGTGAACTTCAACCTGGTATACTATGAACAACATAAAAAAAGAAGATATCAAACAGGAAGTGTTTGATTTGTACGACGATTATGCGCATAACCGCGTCAACAGGCGTGAGTTTGTGCAAAAACTGTCTGCTTATGCAGTAGGAGGCATTACTGTAACGGCGCTTATGAGTTTTCTAATGCCGGATTACCGGGATGCCATCCAGGTAAAGCCAGACGATCCGCGAATAAAATCGGAATATATCAACTATTCATCTCCCAAAGGTGGTGGTACCATCAAAGCTTTGTTGTCGATGCCAGCCGGCACAAACAAGAAATTAGGTGGTATTGTGGTGGTACATGAAAACCGCGGACTGAACCCGCACATTGAAGATGTTGCCCGAAGGGCTGCCCTGGCGGGATTCATTTCCATAGCTCCCGATGCATTAACGCCATTGGGTGGTTACCCTGGCGACGATGACAAAGGCCGGGAAATGCAAAGCAAACGCAACCGCGATGAGATGCTGGAAGATTTTATTGCTGCGTATGAGTATCTCAAACAAAATAAAGATTGTAACGGTAAAGTGGGTGTAGTAGGTTTTTGTTTTGGCGGTGGAATTGCCAATTTGATGGCGGTACGCATCCCGGATCTGGCAGCAGCGGTACCATTTTATGGGGGCCAGCCACCGGCCGGAGAAGTAAGCAAAATAAAAGCACCGCTGTTGCTGCATTATGCAGAACTGGATACCCGTATTAATGAGGGTTGGCCGGCCTATGAAGCAGCTTTAAAAGCAAATAACAAGGTCTACACAGCGTATATCTATCCGGGCGTAAACCATGGCTTTCACAACGATACCACGCCACGTTACGATAAAGCCGCTGCAGAACTGGCATGGAAGCGTACGATTGATTTTTTCAACGCACAATTAAAGTGAAGAATGTTCTTCCTTAAAAAATCAGACAGGCATACCCGGTTACACGCTCATAAAAAAAGACCGCAATTTTACGGCCTTTTTATTTTGAAGACATTTCTGGTTGAATAAACGAACGGGATTTAAAACCGGATAATGGCAAATCCTTTTTGCTGGGTTCTTTCATACGGCACTGCTACTTCATTCTTTGTAATTTGAAGCGCTTGCTGGAAAAGCAAGGACTGGTCGGATTTCCAGGAGATAAGTTCTCTTTCATCAACCTGGTTGCCCTGCGCGTCAAGAGCCAGCGTGGACCCATAGGGAAATTCTTCGCGTTCAACACTGTTATACATCAGCACCAGTTTATCGGGCAGCGGAACAAACAGGTAAGATAGTGTGGGCGCGTTCAATTCTGTGATCTGTTTTTTATTGATAAACCCGCTCCAGCAACTGTCTGACGGACGGCCTGGAAAATAAAAAAGGCTCAGGTCTCCCCGGCTATGGTTATCGCGTGCCGCCCCGCTGTTGCTGAAACGGCTATACCCATTGGCATTGAAGGGGAAACGGGCCGGTGTATTGGCTGCCGGGTTACCGGTTAGCAATAATTCTGCATCGGGTAAGCGGTCATTATTATTATTTTGGTACCAGCCGTTAAACGTTCTGCCATATTCTTTCAGCAGTATAAAACCCATGTCGGGCACAGCAATAAAATTTTCTCTTACCAGGTTATTTTCCTTCGCCCTTGTGCCGGCCAATGTGCTAAACCGGTATGACGAATCAAAATCAAACGCATCTCCCGAAAAAGAATAATGGGTAACATGCACGTTTTTATTGGCCGTTTGCCGGTAGGCGCTCAATATACCAGCAAAAGCTTCTCCTTTTTCATTGTTTACCGATAAGGCAATGTCTTCCATCTTATACAATGACGGCAGTATGATTTCCTTATACGACATATTCGCTGTTTGTCCGTCGAAATGAAGCAACAGAAAATTATTACTGGTTCTGGAAGGTGCAGCCATCAGCCATTCGCCATTGTTGGCCAGTTGCACCGGTGCATTATTGGCAGCAGAAGGAAAACAAAAAAAATCGTCCTGGATCAATGGCTGGGTAATAAATGGCTGTATGTACACATGGCTGGAAATTTTTTTCCAGTTATCATCAAAGATAATAGCATGTAATTTGGGGGCAGATGCGGGAACAGGTTCAAAACCCAGTAAAAGAATTTTTGTTTTATCTGCAGAAACAGTAAGAATAAAACTATTTCCGGTTTCATTAAAAGGAAAATTGGCCACTATGCTGTCTGCAAGCAGGCGGCCATCTGCTGCGTATCGTCTTAGCTGTACATCTGTTTGCTGCTGTGCTGC
>Ga0207671_10005675_pt1 | contig 11407 bp, 8 predicted proteins | sample KBSC24metaG_FD_184352 | JGI IMG/M metagenome (GOLD analysis project Ga0207671, IMG submission 184352) | Corn rhizosphere microbial communities from Kellogg Biological Station, Michigan, USA - KBS C2-4 metaG (SPAdes) (version 2) | ecosystem: Host-associated > Plants > Roots > Rhizosphere > Soil... | reverse complement strand
GATCCGTTCTCGCCCTTGCGCCGTACACTTTCGGTTGAACTGCTCGGCGTGCAGGTAGATTACGTTATGGGTGACAAGCCCGCCCCGCAGCCATTGGCACAGGGCGCGCCGCTCCAAGCGGGCGAGTGGACGTTCCTGAAAATCAGTAATAACTCGTCCCAAGTGCTGAACATTACCGTACTTGATTTGCAGCCGAACTGGAGTATCGGCCAACTCTATCCGGCGGGCGCGGCCTTCTTCGAACCGCTTGATCCAGGCCAGAGCCTTGAACTGCCGCTGCGCGCCAGCCTGCCGCAGGGCTACGACGAGGGACGCGACGTGCTGAAAGTGATGAGCACGGTTGGACCATCTAACTTCCGTTGGCTCGACCTACCTGCGCTCGACGAACCGGACAAAGGCCACACAGGGTGGCGCGGCTCGTCCACTACTCCGCTCGATGAGTTTCTGGCGGCGTTCATGAATGGCGGCCCGGGCTTCCGCGACCTCACCGTCGAGGCGAACGCGAGCCACGAGTGGACGACGGTGCAGATCGAAATAGACGTGCGCAACGGCAGCGGGAAGAACTGAGTTCTGCGGCGCCGGCACCACAGTTATGTGGCTCTTGCCCCGAAAGGAGGATGCGCGGTGGGTGATAATTCTTAGTTATCCTTTATCTGTGGTTTCTCTACGGCCGGCGTCCACCATCGCCCATTGGAGATCTCTTCAATGCGCACACTGTCGACCCATGGACAGATGGGCAACGACACTTGAATGATTGGACGGTGAGTTCTGTTTAATTGATGGTTCGAGAAGAGGAACTACAGTCTGTATCTTACGATCAACGCAGGACCCGCATTACTTGGGCTCAAGCCTGTTAGGTGTGAGGGAATGGCTGGATCTCAGCGGAACTGCGTTACTGTTCGAACGTACAAAGGTTTGCGGTCGCAGCTGACAGTCGTGGCCACATTTCATGGCTTTGCAACCGTGGGACTTTGCGCAATTCCCTGCCTTGACTGCTCGATGATTTGATAAATCGCGTGAACGCTCGGGACGCATCCGTTGCAGTAAATCTTAAGCACAACACTGGTTCCGATGACTTCTTGCTGCAAACGCGCCTGCATGGGATGGAAGTTAAAATCCTTGCCACTATCTTTCTGCTTCGACGGATTACCAACTTTAATTTGCAAGCGGCCTCCTCGATTATCTTCAGGAATTACGCGGTAGACCTTGTCCAGGGGCACGCTAAATAGTTTGGCCCCAGCCAGAGTTTGAAACTCCAGGAGATTTTTTCCGATTAACAGGGTACCTGGTGTTAGCTGATCATTTTCGCCAACTAATCCGTACTTCGTATGACGTTGTAGCTTGATACTCACCATTTCGCCTAGTGATATCGCCTTAACTAAGGGAGCCACCGCTGCGTCATAATTCTCGCTATGAAAGTAACTCAAACCCAGCCAGAGGTTTGCTTTCGGATCGTTTGGTTGCACTTCGAGAATGTCTTTAGCAAATCCAATTGCACGCGGAAAGTTTCCGAGTCGAAAACTCTCGCCGGCGTTGGCTAACAACTCTTCTACCTTAATAACCTCAAATGTAACTGGAACATTCACCGGCTGTCCTGGACCAATTGTTACACTCTGGGAAACCGTTTTGTAGCCAGGCTTGGTGATTTTAACTCCGTAGATACCGGGCTCAAGAGTCAAATTTCGAACTGCGTCTGTGTATTCACTTCCATTCACGATAACCTTGCTTCCGGAAAGGTTGGGGACGACTGTCAAACTTCCCTTCAGAGGCGCTAGCGAGAAGCTTTCGTTAGTCTCAATTCCGGACGTTACTAAAATAGATCGCTGCTGCTCCTCGTACCTATCTTTCCTCACAACTACGCTGTACGGTCCGGCTTTGAGCGGACGCAGTCTGAGCCTCCCTTGAACGTTCGTACTCCCGCGAAGCTGTCCATTAATAAATACCTGGCAATCGGCTAATCCTGAATTAATCGTGACGGCCCCGGATCCTTTTGGAAGAGGTGGTTCGCGATAGTTGCGAACGATCGCTAAAACTACTTCCGGCTCAGCACCGGCTTCCCTGAGGTCAGCTTCGTCTGAGCCTGTAAGCTCAAAATCAACTCCGCGTTGTTCAATATATTGGACAAAGTCCTGTGCAGTGAGGCTATGGTCCTTCTGGTTCTTGCGTAAAGCATCTACCAACTGCTTCTTACTATATGGCGCCTTACTCTGAGCATCAGTTGTTAACGGATGGAGATTTGCTATAGTTAGTAGAAAGGCAAGGCTAAACTTCAAGGTGCGCCAGGGTGTGGAGGGCTTTCGTGAGTTCGCTTGTGGAGCCATGGCTTATCGTCCCCTTTGTAGCATCTGTTTTTTCAGTTATCCATAATACCCTTTGCGGTCGTGCGCGGTTTCTTAGTAGTAGGGCGTGGTCGTGCGCGTTTGGCTGACGCTTCAGTTTCAACAGAAGGCGCCGCCGGTTCCGAAACTGCCTGACTTTCCGACGGCGGCCGCTCTTTAAACTCGCTCGGCCCACTTTCGCCGTGTGTGAGAGGACTTGGCTCGCTTGCCTGAATCGGAGCAGCAGGAGTCGGGCGCTCGACCGGACTCTGTACCTGCGGCTGGTTCGTGATTTCAACTCTGCCTTTGCGGACTTTATAAACCACTAAACCACCAACGCCAATCAATCCAAAAAAGATCGCTAACACCCCTCCAGCTATGGCAACGTGGATCGGTCTAAACTTCGATAATGACTGCGAAGCTGTTACAGGCGCCTGCGAAGATGTCGTGGTGTGCTCGACTCTTTGGACGGGCGATGGATCTCCCAGTCTAGTTGCCTTTACGTATTGGCCGGACGCATGGGTACTTTCAGGCTCAGCGTAGCGGGTCGGTGGTGGGTATTGCTCTGGCCTGGTACGAGGTTCCACATTTCCGGCCACGTTGGCTTGGCGCGATACAACAATTCCTCCGCTCGATTGAGAAGAATGACTCTGCTTCAAAAGTCGACCAGAAGGAAGAGTGCTCAGCGTGTTACCCGACCGTCTCAGATTGATTTCGGAAAGCGTGCCGCTCGCAATCGCTGTCTTTACACAATCTTCGATTGCATCACAAAACGCAGCCGCTGTCTGAAACCGCTTATCCGGATCTTTTTCAGTCGCGCATAAAATGGCCCATTCAACTTGTTCGGGAATATTAGGAGAGAATTGTCGCGGCGGTGTGGGCAACTGCTCGACCTGCGCTTTCATAAGCTCAAACTCGCTATCGCTTTGAAAGGGAACCCGACCGGTCAACATTTCATAGAGCACCATCCCAAGCGAGTAAATATCTGACCGTGCATCTGTCTCGGAGCCGCGTACCTGCTCGGGCGACATGTACTCGATTGTTCCAATAAGATGACCTGCCCTCGTCAGCCTGGCGCTGCCGAGAGCACGCGCAATTCCGAAATCAAGTACCTTTAACACTCCTTTGTCGGTCAACATCATGTTTGCCGGCTTGATGTCCCGATGGATTATTCCGAAACCGTGAGCGTGTTCTATTCCTTCGAGCATTTGGCAAAATAGTGGTATTGCATGCTCACAAGCTATAGAACCGTGACTTTCGATAATGTTGTCGAGAGGAGTGCCTTTTACAAATTCGAGAACCATGAAAAAGGAATCAGCCTGGCGAACGAAGTTGAAGAGCGTAGCAATATTCGGATGATTGAGCTTGGCAAGAGTTACCGCTTCGGAGCGAAACCTCTCTACTACCTGTGGCTGGTTGGCTAATTCTGGTTTGAGTACTTTAATAGCTACTTCTCGTTCCAGCATCAGGTCGACGCCTTTGTAGACGGCGCCCATCCCACCTTCGCCGATCTTCTCTGTTATTTTGTAGTTTCCGATCAGATTTCCAATCATGTGACTACCTCAAATTCCCGAGTTTCGCGTACTACTCTTTGAGTTGTGCCGGCCAACTCAGCCTTGAGAATTCCAACCGTAATGTTGTCGTACCCCCCGCGTCTCTTGGCGAGATCAATTAGCTGTTGACATGAGGAATGAATATCCGGAGTGGCCGAAACGATCTCCTTGATTTCTAAATCTTCGACCAGATCGTATAGGCCATCAGAGCAGAGGATGAACTGATCGCCGATATGTATTGTCAGAGGTGCTTTCCAGGTTGAAACTTCAACAACAGCCGCAGTGCCCAAAGCGCGCAGGATTACGTTCTTGTCCTCGTGATGTCTGGCGTCTTCAAGTGACAGCAGTCCCTGTTTCACCATCTCCATTACCGCCGAATGATCTTCCGTCATGAGATAAATCTCTTGGTCGCGCAATAAGTACAGTCGACTATCTCCAACGTGCGCCACAACAGCCTGATTCCCGTAGATCGCGAGAGCCGTGCAGGTAGTGCCCATACCCTTTAACATCTCGTCACGGTTCGACGCTTCGTAGATTTGCCGATTAGCTTCGTCAAACGACTCTGTCAAAGCTTCAACCGGCGTGCTATTTGAAGAGTAATAAGCGCGGCCGATCACCTCCGTTGCCAAACTGCTCGCAACCTCTCCTCCGGAATGACCACCCATACCATCGGCGACTACGGCTAACACTCCTTTTCGTTCTCGTTGCGCGGCATCGGTAGGTCTGATGAAACGCCCACAATCCTGATTGGAACTGCGAACACATCCGACATCGGTTTGAATGGATGCGACTATTTCATTCTCTTTCAGTGCGCCGTCGTGCTTGCTCTTGGTCATCGTTCCACGCCCTTAACCAATGGACATATCAGTGATCTGGCGATTCAAGACGTTGCATCACAAATGTCTTCGTCTTCGTCTGAGCAGTGACCGAGAATGTCTCGGAAAGAGTTTCATACCCTTCACGCTTCAGTTCGACGTTAACGGTTTCACCAATGTCCGCCGAAACGGGACAGGGAGTCTCGCCGACAAATTTGCCATCCCGGTAGACGTTGGCCTTAGCTCCGACGACGTCAATGGTAATCGACGTATTGTGAGCACCTGATTCCTCCGACTGTGTAGACGATGATCCAACTGCCAACTCGGAAGTTGACGGCGACGAATCTTTCGTTGGGTTAGTAGACCGATCGCGATTAGTTGACACGAGATAAATACCGGTGCCCATCGATATGACCACTACAATCAAGATTCCCATCACGCCCAGCAACTTCTTATCAATACTTGTAAGCGCAGTTCGGATCGTGTTGTTCCGGTTGTGCTCGCGATTAGGAATGCCTGGACTGATGAGTGGATCGTCTGTGAGAGCGCCTAATCGTTTTGTGTCTGCGAGTAAATCTTGCGCCACTCGATAGCGATCAGATGGATTCTTCCGTAAACACCGGTTGATGATGTTGGCAATCTCCGGTGGTATCGTGGGATTTAGTACGGCAGGAGCAACGTATTCCACCCTTTGGATTTTTCGGCATAATTCGCCAAAAGTAGTGGCTTCGAACGGGACACGCCCGACAGCCATTTCATATAAAAGAACACCAAGCGCCCAAATATCGGATCTCGCATCCGCGACTCCGCCCATCAACTGCTCAGGGGAGAGATATTGTAGTGTTCCGATAACGGCTCCTGTTGCTGTGAGCTGCTGGCTGGCTTCGCTCTTCGCAATTCCAAAATCCAGTAGCTTCACCTCTCCATTCGAACTAATCTTGATGTTATTAGACTTGATGTCGCGGTGTACTACGCCTTTATTATGAATATAGGCGATCGCCTCGACTACTGCCTCGAAAATGTAGACGATTTCGCGGAGCGGCAATGGACCAGACGGTCTGATTCGCTCGGCGAGAGTTGGACCATCTACATACTCCATTATTATGCAAGGCTGACAGTTGATCTCGGTAAAGTCGTAAAGCGTAGAGATGTTCGGATGGCGCAAACTGGATTGAATCCTTGCTTCGTTGAAGAACCGGTCCAATGATGCATCAGTGCCGGAGGTGTGAGTTAGAATCTTTACGGCGGCTCGGCGTCCGATCTTCGAGTGCTCGGCGCAATATACCTCTCCCATACCGCCGGCCCCTATAAAACCTGTGACGCGATATTCTCCTACTGTAGTTCCGACTTGAATGCCTTGTGCCACTATTTGCCCGAATCTGCGACGGACATGAGTTGCATCCCGTAGTGAATTGGGATTGCAACCGTAGTCGGGACTTCTAATCTCTTTTCAAGACTGTAAATGCCGATCACGCGTCCGCGATTATCGAAGACCGGTCCACCGTCGTAGCCGGGATCTTGCGTACTCACCGAAAGTTGGTAAGCATTCCCGATGTCGCTCACAAGTTTTTGACGAGCGGTTGGTGAATCTTGGATCAGAATCAAACGGCCGATATTGCCCGATACAACATTTGGATCGGGAATCTCTTTTTGTTGGGAGGCCCGTGCTGTCGTTTCCTGCTTATAGCCGAAAATGGGAATTGATACACGCTGGTATCCCATTACAAAAACAGCATCTCCTTGCTTGACGTCCTTCAAACTGTCGAACAGCTCAGCCTTCGCCAGGCCTGCGGGGAGATCTACTTTGATCATCGATAGATCATAGTCTTCATGCGATTTTTTTAGTTGGGCAACGTTTCGCTCCATCATGTTCGGAAAGAACACGTCTAAGCGTTCGTTTTGTCCATTAAATTCGCCTTCTTTTATCTTGTCCTTACCGCGAAGAGTAATAATGATTTGTTTGGTTTCAGAGGGAATCCATCTAACCGGGTCACGCTTAATGTTTCTTTTAGCATCTTGTTTACCCTTCAGGCTTTTAACTACTACGTCAGTAATATCCGGCGGGAACTCGTAAGGGGTTTCCCACGCAGCGGCAACGTGTCGGTTCGTTAAAATAAATCCGTCATTAGAAACGACCACTCCGGACGCACTAAATTTGCCCCCTATCGCACTCCGATTGCCAAATCGCTCTTTGTCATAAGAGAGCAAGGGCTCAATAGTTCCGTCTTCGAGCTCAACAAAGCACGGTAACAAGAAGCCATCTGGGCTGTCACAATACTGATGGTAAACAAGGCCTCCTTGAGGTGAGATAAGTTTCCATGAAACGTCAATTTTGACGACGGCGCTCTTATTTGCTTTAGCGATCGCGGTTGAATCCATCGGTGCGGCCGAGAGCTCTTTCTTGACTGCGCCAAGCTGGGATTCAGAGACGGAGCTTCGGGAGTAAAAGTAAGCCGCAACACCCAGAAAAAGAATCACAACTGCTGCCAGTGCTGCGCCCCCAACGACCATGTACTTTCGACCTTCGGACTTTTTCGTGATCGCGATGTTCTGTGAAATCATCCGCTCGACAGTTGCTTTACCAACTGTGCCGGTGCCGCTGCTCACTGGCCCGAGATTCACTGAACGGGTGGCTGGTACCTGCAGATCAATTTGCCGTGTAGATGGAACTGTGGAGGCTCCCTGAACCGTCGGTGCAAACGCATCAACAGCAGCGGACCGGGTTGGCTTAATCGCATTAGCGGGTCGTGGTTCCAGGTCGAATTGAAACTCGGGCCCACCTGGTCCGAGTTGGATGAGATCACCGGGCACTATTCTCGTTGGATCAACTATTCGTTGCTTGTTGACGTAAGTGCCGTTGCGGCTGTTGAGGTCGCTAACAATGAAATTATTAGCGTCCTTGGGATCTAGGGCAATCTTCGCATGCTGACGGCCGACCAAATCATCTCGATCCGGATCGTATTTTACAGATGACGAAGGATCTCTCCCGAATATGACCTCGTTAAAATGATTGAGTGGAAATTCCTCAACTTGATTGGCCTTGGAGCCAGTCAAGTGCCGGATAATCATACGTTGCATGGAGCCTCCTGAAGATGGGGGTTAGTATGGAGACGCACCTTGGAGAAGGATCTAGGCGCTTGGGGCATAAGCATTACCAGATCTGGTTAGAGTCCAACTGCAATTACGTTCAGTAAGAACCCTGAGGCAGCGAGTTCAACAATTATAATTGGTATTTATCTCCGACGTTAAGGCAGCAAGAATTCCGAACTTGAACGCGCTTGCAAGGTTGCGGACATTATACATGACGAAGCGGTCATAGCAAGTCAAATTGGCCGTATTTCTCAGCACAACAATGCGTTTGATTGCCATAAATGAAATATGCCGGTTGGATGCACGTCCAGCCTCGAGTCGTGGCGATTGGCACCGCAAGGCTAGCCGAATGTGTGGGGAAAATTGTGTCGGTCTTGAATGGAAATAGGTGGTTATAGACGTAAACTGGTACACTCCTCACAGGCTGCGATCCGCGAAAAATGTTAGTAAATGTGGCCAAATCGTAATTGGCGCACTATCTCGAAGCCGGATTCATAACCCCAAGGTCGGCGGTTCGATCCCGCCCCCCGCTACCAACCTTCCGGCTTTATTTTCAAAGACTTACAACTAACTCGCAATCCGAACAGAAGTCTCCGAATCCTGATTTGTTGTAAAGTTGCTGTAATCCTGCTTGCGGTAATCAGCAATCGACTGCACTGCACGTAGTCTTGACTCCGCTGATGAGTGCGTGTAGTCGTCGCTCATTTCTACTGTGCTGTGTCCCAGGAGATCCCTTCTCGTAATTCCGTCGACGCCAGCTTCTCGCAGTCGTGAAGCGAAGGTGTGACGCAAATCGTGGAAGGTCAGATCCTGAATTCCCGCTTCCCTGCATGCCGCCCCGAACGCCTTACCAACATTCGTGTATGGCCGGCCGGTGTCAGGATTTGCGAACACGTAGTCGGATCCTGCTTCATCGCCGAGAAGGTCCGCGAAAATGTCCTTTGCTACATTGCTCAAAGGAATCGTTCGCGGCTTCCCATTCTTGCTCTTGGGAATCAGCACGTGATTTGGTCTCACCTCAACCTTCACGTCCTGTCCTTTGCTCCTCAACTTCACGGAGAAAGGCTTCGCACTGAGGTTGATGTCGGCCCGTTTGATTGCCATGAGTTCGCCAAGTCTCGCTCCAAGGTGAACACCGAGTCGGACGATCGGTCGAAAATGGGCACGCGAACCAACGAGTCCCAAATTAAATAGCTTGTCCTCTTCTTCAAGCGACATGAACCGATCGCGTTTGTTTCTGGCAGGGATCTTCTCCCTGACCTTTTTGCTGATCTTCAAACATGGATTACAGGCAGCAACTTCTTCCCGCATTGCCATGTTGAAGATCGATGAGAGAAGACTGAACTCCTTGTGAACACTTACAGGACTGCGCTTTGATTTGCGACGACTGTCGCTGTCGAGCCTGCCGAGAATGAATTTCTCGACCGACCTTGGGGTGATATCCCGAAACGCAGCCCTCCAAAATGCTCCTTTAACGTTTCACTTCTAAACAGATCGTGTTTCCACGTTGCCTTGTTGCTCTTGGCGTATTCCATGTAAACCTGATCGACAAACTCGCAGAAATCCTTTACCCCTGGTTCCTTTCCATAGCGCCCTTCGTAGACCTGGAGCCGCTTCATTGCCTCAACCTTTAAAGCTTCGGCTTTCGTTCGTGCTTCGGGGATCGAACCGAAATACCTCACACCCCGAATCATGAAACTGTAATACCAACGAGGCACGTCCGTTGTGCCGCGATTATCAACTGACATGGTTGTCCTCCTTGCGGATGACAGCCGTTTGAGCGACACAAATATACCATTGTCGGCTGATAATTGTTTTCAGCATTTAGCTGACTGCTCTCAGATGATTACTTGATCGTCCTTTGGTCCATTCGAGGAGTTCGGTTCGGAGAAAGGTAGTAACTTCACCGATCTTACGAAATGGTATTGGATTGTCACCGATTTGCCGGCGAGCGCTGTCGACAAGATTGTGAATGTGACGTTCTGAACAGTTGAGTAGTACAGCGGCTTCTTTGGCAGAGAAACTCTTTGGACATTATCCGCTGAAGACATCGTTGTAGTTTTATCGCTTCCGGATCGACAATAACCGAATCTTCGCAGATTTGGCGCTTAGCAAATTCCTCTTCGATCACCTGCTTTGAAATGCTTCGAATATGCTCATCGAAGACATTGCTGAATCCGTTTGTATCCAAATCCTTCATAATGTCGTTATAGCTAATAGTTTCGTTTGATCGCTGAAGGTTCATCCGTTCCGAACGTTTCTCCACGATTCCTCAGTATTAAGTAAATCGGTGGCTCCTTCGCTTGGGCCAATTAGATGACCATGTTTCGCAAAAGAGTTAGATTGATTAACTGAACTCATAACGTTCAGGCCAATAACAATCTACGTGCCGCATTGCGGCAAGTGCTTTCGGTATCTAAAAGGATTGAGAATAGATGTGATTTTATTGCCTAAAGCGGCATTTGATTTCGTTGGTTCTTTAACCTGCCTAGATCACGGTTGTTGTAATAAGCAACGCCGTAAATGTATGTAAAAAGCGACGTCCAGTCTTGTGTCATGTAAAAGTGTGAGGCAAGTGCCGCCCAAAGAAACATGTTGTGAGTCACCGAGGTAGTGAGTAACTAGGAAGACGGAAGAGGATGCTCGAACGACGTCTGGAAGAATAATTCGCTCTTTCACTATGGCAGAGTGACGTCACTTCCGAGAGCCTCGATCTTCTCTGCGACCACTCGTATAGCGGCTGCGTTAAATCATCTATTGATTTCTGAAACCGCCTGTACTATCAGCGAGTCTTCCTCAAGCATAGGATGTACATAAACACTGTCGATAAAGCCAATGAGTGATTGTGTGTCATCAAGTTCGGGGTTAAGGGAAAGAGAAAATCCAGTTATGTTCGGATGAGGAACTTCGCGAGGACCGAGGGTGTAAATAGTTTTGTGTAAATGGTCATTCAGCGACTAACCGGTTAAGGTTAGCGCAGGAGAACAAATGACCATAGACAACGAGCTCATTGACAATCTGCTGAAAGACTACAAAAAGCCTGAGGACATCATCGGAGAGAACGGGCTGCTGAAGCAACTAACGAAGCAGTTGCTGGAGCGGGCGATGTCCGCAGAGCTGACCGAGCACGTCGGCTATGAAAAGCACGACGCGGCCGGACACAAAAGCGGCAACTCACGCAATGGCAAATCGGCGAAGACGCTCAAGGGCAGCTTTGGCACGATGCCGATCGAGGTACCGCGGGATCGCAACGGGAGCTTCGAGCCGCAGATCATTGAGAAGCATCAGACGCGCTTCACTGGCTTCGATCAAAACATCATTTCACTGTACGCGCGCGGCTTATCAACGCGCGAGATCCAGCAACATCTGGAAGAGATCTACCACGTTGAAGTCTCGCCGGCGTTGATCTCGAGCGTGACGGATGAAGTGATTGACGAGGTGAAGACGTGGCAAAACCGGCAACTGGACCCGGTCTACCCGATCATGTATCTGGACGCCATCCAGTTCAAGGTGCGCGATGGCGGGCACGTGAGAAACAAAGCGATTTACCTAGCGATTGGCATCACCGTGAGCGGGCTGAAGGAAGTCCTCGGGTTATGGATCGCGCAGACGGAAGGGGCCAAGTTCTGGT
>Ga0207671_10005673_pt1 | contig 11410 bp, 6 predicted proteins | sample KBSC24metaG_FD_184352 | JGI IMG/M metagenome (GOLD analysis project Ga0207671, IMG submission 184352) | Corn rhizosphere microbial communities from Kellogg Biological Station, Michigan, USA - KBS C2-4 metaG (SPAdes) (version 2) | ecosystem: Host-associated > Plants > Roots > Rhizosphere > Soil... | reverse complement strand
TTTCTGACTGTTTGAGCGCAAAAACGATCTGCGCCTCGCTGAATTTTGACTTCTTCATCGGGAAATTTTCACATTTAAGTTATGAATAATTACCCCGAATTTTCTAACCTATTTTACTACAGTTTTTTGGGGAGAGGTCAGCCCAGAAGCTACTATTTAATTGATTATTATGGATTTTTTAATTCAACCCCTACTTTATTCAGATGAAGGTGTTTAAATGCTATATTCTATAGACTATCCTAGTTGTTGACATAACAACAGGAATAGGACATTTAAATACTTTATATCATGAGAATGCGTGTTTTCGGATTAGTAAAATGCTTGATATGTCTGCTTTTTTTTACAGGTAAAAGCGAGGCTATTTATCCGGAAGTGGGTAAACGTTGTCCTGACTTTGTATTGAGAAACATAAAATATTTTCCGAAAAAAGAGGCTGTTTTAAAGGATTTTAAAGGCAAATGGCTGATACTTGATTTTTGGAATATTGGCTGTGGAGCTTGTGTGGCGAGCTTTCCAAGGATCAGTGCTATGCAAAAGAAATTTAGGGAAGATGTGCAATATATGTTAGTGGGGATACAAGACGAAAATAGACGAATAGAGCCAATGTATGCAAAGCTTCGAGAGAAAGGAAAATTTATGATGCCATGTGCATTTGATTCGTCATTGGCGCAACGCTGGGACATCTATACTGCACCTTATATCATTGTGATAGATAGAGACGGAATAGTGCAAACAATAACCTATACTTTGGATGAAGAGGATATGCAGGGGTTTTTAAATGGAACACCACCGCGACTTCCCCGAGCTTTCCGAGTGCATGAGGAAGAAACTAACATGAGGATACCTTTCAATGAGAATAGACCCTTTTTGGTAAGCGGTAATGGTGGTATAGACAGTAATTTTCTGTTTCGTTCGCTGATCTCAAAACATGATTATTTCGAGCAACCCTATTATTTACCAGAAACCATTGATAAAGATGCGGCCCGAGGAAAAATTCAACTACTAGGCGTGTCACTGCAGCAATTGTATATCTACGCATACTACGGAGTTCAACGACGAGATGACCCTGCAGCAGAATATGAGCCGGTTTTGGAAGTGCGTGATTCCACGTTCTTTAAATATTCTGCTTCCCATAATAAGAATATGTTCTGTTATAGCTTAATTGTTCCAATGAACATGGCTAGCAAAGGAAGATTACAGGTTATCATGCAAAAGGATTTGGAGAGCTATTTTGGTTATACGGCAACAATAGAAAAACGAAGCTTCCGATACTGGCGTCTGGTGGCAACGGAAGCTGCAAAGCGACGGCTGCAAGGCAAAGGCGGGAAGGAACAATTGCACTCTTTGATAGCCCGGGCAGACTTTGAAGCGAGAAATCTACCTGTACATCGCTTAATAGAATTGCTCAGGACGCATAGTGGAGCGAATATTGTCGATGCTACAGGTATTACTGGAACGATTGATATTACACTACATTGCTTATTGTCTGATGTTGACGATGTGCGGCGAGCATTGCAATCACAGGGGATGGACCTAGTGCCCGATGAGCAACTCAAACCAATATTGGTGATACGAGAAAAGCCTTAGAAGTAATTAGATATGCTTCTACAAAGAGATTGTTGTTTAGTTTTTGTCTTAAGGAACGAATAATTCATACTGAGTATTCCGAGCAAATGAAGCCGACGGCAGTGGATAGGGTGATAGATGGTTTTAAAACATGAAATATAAGCCTTGCATTCGAAGGCATAGGCAAGATATGCTTGTCATGTGCGATGACGCTGATGATAACACATTTTCCACGTTATCAACGAAGAAAAATTTGCTGAGAAAGAGTAAATTTTGTTTGGATAGGGTTCATTCCTAACTGCAATGCATTTGCTTGGGCAGTATATTGTACTGGAACTTGCAAATTGCAGGTGTATGCGATTGATCACTGGGACGCGGCCATCATGGCAAGCAGAGTAGAGTGTCGCGTTATTGTTGAACTGCTAGGTTGAATTTCATAACAGACCGTCATGCCATAGACTTTAAGTTCTTTGAATTGCGCGAGTGAATGCTTCGTATTCATAAAACAAGTAATCGCTTAATAAGATGTATGTAAATGGTTAGTTGGAGGCAGCGCTATCGCCTCCAATATTCACTATAATAATCAATACAGTCACCTCATCTGACGAATTTTCGATCCCCTCTGGATTAGAATGTACGCATAGGAAAAACAGGAATAAGTTCATTTGTATATTTTAAAGTATTGATTATCAGTTCAAAAGGTGTGCCAAGCGTTTTATAAACTGAACATTTTGCATCTTCGTAATAACCTGGCCATCTGCCGATAAAGATTGACAGATGAATGAGATTGATCACTTCTGCTTTTGCCATTTTGGCAAGCAGGGTGTTGATATCGGGTTGTTGTTGAGCAGATGATTGAGTTAAATTTCATAGTCGGTCATGCTGTAGATTTAAACTCTTTGAGTTGTTCGAATGTTTGTTGGTGTTCGTAAAACAAGTAATTAATTTTAAGGAGTATATGAATGGTTATTTATAGGTAGTAGTGTTGCGGATATTTCACACGATGGTAAATTAAGGACGACTACTGTTTGTTGCTATTTACTGTAGTCTTGGTTATTGAGCAGCAGATTTTGGATATTTTTGTAGACTGTGTTATTGTTTTGCAAGGAGATTTAGTAGAACACATATACTGGGAGATAAGAATGATTAATAGTTAACTGCAATACGATGAAGGAGATCACGGGTTATTTGCTGGGCGAGATGTGCTTGATTATACAATCCGACTGACACAATTTTTTGATCATTATCTGAAGGGGGCGGGGGCACCAGTTTGGATGACGGAAGGTATTCCCGCGAGAGACAAAGGCCGGCGAACAGGGTATGAGATAGACAGCAGCGGGAAGGAACCATAAAAAAAGAGCTTGTCCGTGGTGGACAAGCTCTAAAATATACAGTATTAATTATAAATTTGTATACTTTAATGGATGTTGGCATTTAGTGCCTAGACTGTGATTGCTAGGATTAATCCAGGTTCTATAAGTATAGTACGTGAGAAGACCAAAGTCAGCTGTTTTACAAATTTTAGATGAGGTTGCATCTAATACACAGTTTGTATTAGAAACAGCAGGACAGCCTGCACCACCACTAGTAATATAGAACCCTGCTGCTTTTGTGAAATGAGTAGCCTTGGCAGCTACGACGCCAGCAATGGCAAGACAAGTGGTCGTAAGGCCGAGAAAGATCTTAGAGCGTGTCATAAAATGGTCCGCTTTTGTAAAGTCAAAAAGCAGTAAAAATTTTAATTTAAGAAATATACCTACTCTATTTTACAGGTTTTCGGTATCCCCTGAAATCCGCTGCGCTGGCAGATTTATATACGTGGCACGATTACGAGCAAGATAATGTGACATTATGTTCTAATCAATCCGATCTTTGTGCTGTTTTAAAGACCTCGAAATATAACTTTATCGCCGAGGAGAGAGAGGATGAGTAAATTCATTCTTTTTCAAATAATGCAACAAAAAATATAAAATGCCACTGTTGCCATTGAATAAATCTGCAGTAAGCACAAGGTCTGTTTTTATTATCCAGCACCCTGCCCCTTCTTCTATCTCCTGAAAAGAGTGGATAAAAACTTGTGCTACCCAGCCGGCCCTTTCCAGCCATTCTTGGTTGTCGAATACACGAAATGCTTCCAGATACAGCTCGCCTAGCCCTGCTAATCCTGTTCCAAGCGTAAAATTCATTAAGACCGGACGAGGATGAATCTCATGAAGTCGTTTTTCTGCTATTTCACGGTATATTGGATCCTGTAGGACCTCATATGCTTTTGTTAACACAAGCAGTATACCTAAAAGTCCACGCTCTGTATCCCATTCGACAGATGTAGGGTTCTTATTGCTTAATCCCCAATTATAAATGTCTTTTTTCTTGTTGGATTTTTGGATAAGCCAATTCAAACCCCTTCGAACGGTGTCTTCCACATCTTTATTTGGAAAGCGTTCAAAATAAGATAATAGGAACCATAGAATACCACTTACTCCATTACTTAGCGCGAAAAAATTATCGCCTTTTGGGGAGTTGAGTTGCTGAATTTCCCAAGCCCCATCGGTTAATTGACTATTTATGATCTTGAAGCAATAATCTTCTAAACGCTGTTTTACGAAATTTTTATCCAGCCACTCGGCGCAATTTAATAATGCTATTCCTTCTCCGGCCCAGCCATGAGAGAGGGTAGGTTGTTTAGAAGTAGTAGAAAAGAAAGTATACAGATTTTCAACTCGGATGGAATTGAAAGACAGCAAACCGCTATACAAGCTTTCTGACAAGGCGAGTGCAACACCCGATGAACCGAAATAAAGGCCTGATTCGAAAGAAGAACCATTCTGAGAAAGGTTTTCAAAAATATACTCCCAACTGGCATCGAAAGCCATCTGGGATAAAGAAACATCGTATCCTGCATTTTTGGCCTTTGCGACCAACCACAATGGTCCTGCTATGCCAGTGTGCCAGCCTTGGTACAAAGTTAAATTGATTTGATCATTTCCAAACTGTGGTAATTGGGTTTGTGCCTTAGAAGCCCATCGTTTCTTAGGGCTTAAAAAAACACCGGATGCTAATCCTCTAAGGCCTGCTTTAATAATATAATCTACGTCTTGAGTATGATTGGCATAGCTGCCTTGAAAATGGATCATATTGGGACATGACTTTAATATTTCACGGTAATTTTCAAGGACCCGCCGAATGTCTATTATCTGAGGACGATCGACTGGACTTCTCGAGAGACATTCTGTGATCAAAGTGCCGATGATTGACTCGCCAATAAAAAAATTAAGTTGTTTCTGCAAATTAGGATAGAGAAATGTATTGAATTTTACAGGAGTAAGGTTTGTAAAGAAGACGATCATCAGTCCTCCAATGCCAAACACATCTTCCTTGATGGTAGGTGTCATCGTATTAAGTTGTTCATACGACATAAATCCAGGTGTGCCTAGCCGGAACGGCGGATCAGGATGACCAGATATACTATGCCACGTTAATTCCATATCTATTAGGTGAATCTTTCCTTTTTTATCGATGATGAAGTTCTCGGGGGTAATGTCTCTGTGAATAAATCCGCGTTGATGAAGGCGTTCTATGATAGATATAATTTCGATAAGTATGTCCAGAAATTTTTTTTTAAAAGGCATGGGTAGATCATTCCAACTACGATTCTGGTAAAGAGAATAGAGCCAATGAGCCAAAGAACTACCTTTGATGAATTGCATTACTAAATATTTGTCTTGCCCATGCTGGAAAAAATCAAAGATAGGCGGCATGGGAATGTCTTTTGACAAATCTTTATATAGCTGAAATTGCCAGGCCAGACGATCTTGTATATCCCGGCTGTGGTCATCCGCAAACATATTGAATCGCCCTTGCTTTATTAGACATAGTTGAATTTTCCAGATTTTTTTGAAATAAATGCCTCTCATCACATCTCCTTTGGCATCTGACTTAAGGATACTGAGTGGATAATAAATATTGTTTAAAAGTTTCCCCTTTTTGGGAGTCGTTGACGGTACAATGTCTGCAAAAGGATAAGGAATATCCTTGGGCAACATGTATGGAATGGTATAAAGATCAGGTACCTTTTGCCCCTTTTGGTCGTAAATGTATTTTACTTCCCTCTGGTCGAGAGCATTTGCTGAGTCTTGGGTAAAGGCCTCATACCTAGCATACACAATGGAGCCCAGGTGAAGGTCTGTAAAGATAACTGGACCTCTGAATTTACTGGTCAACTCAATAAGTCTTCTGGCCCAAATTACCGCCTGCTGATCACTTTCCGGAAATACACTCACTATCTTTCCAATGTTGACGATGCCCATGCTGCCGTCTAGAAAGGAACCGGCAATGGAGTAATCCCTGAGGACCCTAAAAGCCAGTGAATGATGCGTGAGCTCCGGCAGGATCAAGTTTAGTAATTGAGCAATCTGCGCCCTGATGACAGAAAGGTGCAGGACCCATCCTTGCTTATTTTTTATTTTACCTATCTGCCAATAGAAGCCTGCCGGCGTATATGAAACATCGTGCAGCCTGAATATTTCAGAGTAGTCGTACAGAGGAGTATTGAGGAGTTGCGTCTTAATCATGGCTTCAGGACTATTCATTATATTTTGCTTATAATTGATATTAATAGTGCGGCACTGGCCTGGCCTTTGACTACCGCTCGTTGTTGTTTATATTTGTCGTAAACAATGGAATACGGAGGTATCACTCCCTTAAAATGCGCTGGGAAAAAGTAACTTATGTCTTTGCCTACTGTAATATTTGGATATATAGACAATTTGTAATACCCCTCAAAAACCTTCATTTCTTTCATTGGGTCAATTGTGATAAAATAAATATTAACTTTATTAAAAGAGTCTATTTTTTCCAGCAGATCGTTCGTCTCTGCCTGACAGTGTTCACAGTAAGGGCTAAAAAAGATTAAAATACTAGGTTTTCCTGCTGGAATATTTTTTGTGTTGAATACGGTGTTGCTGTCGGAAAGCAAGAGGTTAAAAGAAGGTAAATCTCCTTTTGGATGAAATCTACAGCCTACAAAAATCGCAATTATGCTTATGTAAATACCTTTTTTCATACGCTCTTTTCAAGATGGATAGGATAGTGCATCTGTTTTCAAAAGCTTCATATTTTTTATAACCTTATCGAGCCGTAACGCCAGGATGCTCAGCAGAGTGAAGGCTATGTTGAAATATAGATGCTGATGCCAATTCATGTATTTTATAATCCCTCCACATGTGCAGGGCCTATCCGAGCGGAAGTATAACATGAAAGCGATGTATACTGTAAATATGCTCATAAGTGCAAAAAAACCGTAGAGGCCTCCCCTTCGCAGCTGTGGTACTAGTAAGAACGTTCCGATTGACACTTCACTTAAAGGGATGAAAATCTTAAGAATAGGTGTTAGAGAGTGTAAAAGTGGTGACTTTAGTAACGCATCTCTAAAAACATCGTTTTCAACTAATTTGTTCAATCCTGTGTATAGGAAAAGAAGAGTAAATAAATAGCAGAGAAAGTCGAGAATAATTTCTTTTGTCATAAATTCATTTAACTGGGGTTAACGTTAGGCGATAAACTTTTTCAAGAATAATTAGCCCTATGCTGAAGCTGGTTAGCAGAGGGAATAGCTGATATCTAAGCACTATCGGAGATGAAAATATGCTGAACCCCAAGTTAAGGGTATATAAAGTGGCGAAAATGGTGGTAATCTGAAGTGGTATAATAGACCTTCTTTTGAAACCATTAAATGCCAGTAATGTTAACATTAGGATGCCGATCAATGTATTTACCAAGGCCGAAAAGACGACATACCAGGCAGTAAGCAGAATAGGGCCAGCCTTTTTACTGTCTTTTTTTACTTGGAGACTTTTATAGTTAAACCATTCTTTAGCGAGCGTACTTACACTGTCATGTCCCATATTGTATACGCCCAGAAATTCGATAGGGGGTATAGCAAATTTCACGGCATTTGGCGCCAAGAAGGTTTGTAGGAAAGGTATTGGGTACCGCTGGATTAGGTAAAGAGCATAATCTAGGTACAGTGGACCCTCTGAAGCCCAACGTTTGAAATAGGGTGTCGTACTATCTTTGCTCCAGTCTTTTTGGACATATTGCACTAGGGGGCCACGACCGCTCCACAGATAGAAATATGAGTTAACTGAATCCTCATGGCTCAATTTTACCTTTTTTAGTGTATCCATATGCTGGCGTACCATTGCCTCTAGCCTAGAGAAACGGGCTGGAACAGTACTTCTTTTCGACGGCGGAATATGCTCATACATATAAAGCGCATTATTCGCCAACTGCCACCCACCAAAGGCGGAGAATTGCCGATGGCCAGTGATGGTCTGCATTTTTTGACTGGTATACCAAATGGACACTATAACAAGTAAAATACTCAAAATAATTCCTCCTATTTTGAATTTCCAATTATACCGAGATAGTAAAAAAGTCAGTATTGTGATAAGAGGATAATAAATGGCATTATAACGAAGGGTAAAGCAAAATAGTAACAACAGCGCTTGCAGTAACAGCAATCTTGGACCAGGCCTATAAAGTATCCAGATCAAGCAATTAATCCATAGCAGGCTGAATCCCATGAATAGGGCATCCGCAGAAATGTAATTGGCTACATATAAAGGAACTGGGTTAAAAAGGAAGAATCCCAAGAGGAAATTCCGGATAGCCTTGCTGGGTCGCAGGAAATAAATCAAAGTATACAGGAATAGTAATGTGCCTGCCTGTATGAAGAAATATTGAATTCCTACTACAACCTTATCTGAATGTGTAAAAACGCTAATCAGCCGGAGAAATTTCGAGTAGGCCACAGGCCACATATTGACATCGGCATTGGTATAGGCTGTTTCCAAATAGGAGTAAGAGTCCGGCATATAATTGGCAAAAGGGTACTTAAATTTGAATATAATAAACTGTATTAAAAAGATTGTCAATGCGAAAAGGCAATAAACTCGATTCCATGGATTTTTACATACAAAGTTGATAAATTCAGGAACTGCTCTCTTCCTGGGAATATGGGCTTCTGCAGGATGAGATGCCGGTATTTTTTCTTCGTGATACTCCTGCTCTGTATTGATAGACCAGATATTTTCCTTGGAAAGTATACCGCGGCATATATTATCTACGGACACCATAGCTGTCAGCATGGAATGATCAGCATTGTTGTACTTATGCATGCCGTTACGACCTACAAGAAAAAGATTTTCAAATTTATCGGTGAACTTTCTTATTTCTGAAAACCGAGTATATGTACCGAAATAGGCAGGGTAGGTTTTCTCCATGCGCCGCACAGTGATATCCAAAACGTCAGCAACGCGAGCAAGCCCCATCTTTTCCAGTTCCAGAATAGCTTGCCCCTGGATAGCTTCATCATCTAGCGCCCAGAAGTCATCCATCTTGTTACAGAAATATTCCATGCCAATCCAAACAGTATTGGGATCTTTAATCATCCCTCCACCCCAATTATTATATATCATGAGCCTCCCTACTTTCACGTCACGCTCCTGGATATAGATCCAGTTGTCTTTTAGCTCCAGTTTTTCATAATTACCGAACTTGCTAGGCGTAGATAATTGACGAAGTAAAATTCCCACGTTGATAAAGTCACGGTATTGAAGACCGGTTGCTACTTCGCGTACGTTTGCTGGCACATTTTCGCCCATGCCGACGATCAATTCCTGTACAGGCATAGATGAGAAGAAATAATCTCCTTCCCATAAACGCATCTCTCCAGTAGTGGCATCGAGGGTGTGAATGGAACATACAGATCCTTTTATCGTATAAACGTCCTGCACCTGCTGATTCAGATAAATTTTACCGCCCATTTCTTGTACTTGTCTGGCTACTTCTTCCCATAGAGAGCCGGGACCGTATTTGGGATAAAGGAATTGTTCGATAAGACTGGTTTCCGTCTCTTTTTGACTGAGGTCGGACCTTTTTCCTTTCCGCAGGCTCCTAACAGCTTCGGAAATTGCTTTGCCCAATGATACTCCTTTGATACGTTGTGCTCCCCATTCTGCTGAGATTGCCTGGCAAGGCACCCCCCATACTTTTTCCGTATAATCCTTAAAAAACAAGAGATAAAGTTCTCGTCCAAATTGGTTAATGATAAAATCCTCCAGACTTTTTGCTGGTCGGGGCAGAAGCTTTGCTTTCAGGAAGGATAATAATATCTTAATAGTCCTAAGGATTCCCAGTACCTTCAAAGTGCTGACAGATAGCTGAATAGGATAGGTAAAAAATTTCCGAAGGAAATAAATCCGGGTCAGTCGTTGAATGACGAGCATACGTTTGTCCGGGTCTTTTGACGCTTGTTTGGCAGAGATTCCTTCTCGTATAACAGAATGAGATTTGTTTTGGTAGTTAATGACGAATTCCTTATCCTCCATTTCTTGCAACGGCATAATGTTCAACCACCACTCCATTACCCTATCCGACTTTGAGAAAAAGCGGTGCGGACCCATGTCCATCCGGTTACCCTTATAATCGATAGTTCGGGATATCCCGCCGATGAACTCGCTCTTTTCCAATATGATAGGCTGGATATCGGTTCTTTTCAGAAGTTCATAAGCCGCGGTCAGTCCAGCAGGCCCTGCGCCGATGATGATGGCTTTTTTCATGCAGACAAGGTTTTGAATTAGGCTGTTAAAACGACCGGCCTGGGAACAACCTGTATCCAGGCTGCTCCCAGCTATCCGATCGTATATATGGGATTGCTAATAATCATGATGCCTTAGCCTATACACAGATGTCGACAATATCTTTCTTCATGTAAATTATTTCAGTGTAATGTTCCTTTCAACCCGATTTATGTTCTAATTTATTGTTATTAGGCAGGATTTATTGACAACGCCATTGAAGCCAGTCCTTCTCCACCATGATCTTTCCGTGTCTTAAAGTCCCACTCCAAGTAGTCCGCCAACAACATAAAAAAAGCAAGAAGTACTATCATGGGAAAAATCTGATACCGGATGACGATGATATTGGCGAAAATGCTGAATCCGAAATTTAGCAAGAGAAATGCGACTATTGTTAATAAGGTATAATCGAAAAGACGGTCAGTTTTTTTCCAAACTTTTCTTCGAAGAAAAAGCAATAAGGCGAATGTGAAAAAGAGATTGAGGATCGCAAATAAGGCAGTATACATAAATAACAGGATACCTTGGAAGCCCTTTGAGAAGGAAGTTATCTTTAGGCTATGATAGTCGAACCAATATGCACCAATCGGCCAGATCTCATCCAACCCTAAGTTGTAGATTTCGAGCTTTTCTAATGGAGGGAAAAAATAGTTTTTTGTATTCACGAGCAGGTAATGCCTTGCATAAGCCAAAGGATGCCGCTTGATCAGGAACTTTCCATATTGTTCGAAAACAGGAGCAACCCTTCCCCATTGTTCCACGCTGCCGTATTCTTTACTTCCTTTATATTTTTTTTCCATGTATTGTTTTAAGGGAGCTTCCGGTTGGCGGATGAAGAAATTGGCAACATAGGAGGATAATTGATCCTGTGGCCGCGAAGGCTGACTAAAATATTGGCGGGCGATACGGTCTAACTCTGTTGTTTCGGGAGTTGGGAACGTGGTACTATCCTCCTCGATGAACCCTCGCATATAAAGAGCATTATTCCCCCATTGCCAACCACCGAGTATCGGAGGGAACTGAGCCGTTCCCGTCAATTGCTTCGCAGCATTGGAAGAAAAAATAATAAATGGTATGACTAGCAATGGACCTGACACTACGCCTATCACCTTCTGCCAGATGCTTTGACGGGATAAGAAAAAAGCAAGCGCTGCGATCAAGGGATAATACAAGGCATTGTACCGGAATGTAAAGGCTATGAAGAA
>Ga0207671_10005672_pt1 | contig 11413 bp, 10 predicted proteins | sample KBSC24metaG_FD_184352 | JGI IMG/M metagenome (GOLD analysis project Ga0207671, IMG submission 184352) | Corn rhizosphere microbial communities from Kellogg Biological Station, Michigan, USA - KBS C2-4 metaG (SPAdes) (version 2) | ecosystem: Host-associated > Plants > Roots > Rhizosphere > Soil... | reverse complement strand
CGGTTGACGCGCCGACGTCGATCGCCACCGCATCCGCGACGTCCCAGCCCCATTGATGGAGCGCGTGCGCGAGCTTGATCCCGCCGCGCGATACCCAGGGATGATCGCGCCCCTTCAGGGTTATGGCAGTGTCTGCCGGCAACTGGTCCCCAGCTTTGGCGATCTTGCGATCGCCGGCATAGGCAAGCCCAGCCAGGATGAGCGCCTGCGCCCGGGCGCGGCTTTCCGCCAACCCCCGCTCCACTAGCAACTGATCGGCACGCATCTTCCTGGCCATGGCAAGTCCATGGCGGATCAGCGACGAAGAAGGAAGTCGGCGGCGCGCGGCCTTGCAAGGCCGGCTTTACTTCCGCCCGAACAGCTTTTCGATATCGCCATGGCCGAGCTTCACCCAGGTCGGCCGCCCATGATTGCACTGGCCGGAATGTGGCGTGACCTCCATCTCGCGCAGCAGTGCATTCATCTCGGCAACCGACAGGATGCGCCCGGCACGCACTGATCCATGGCACGCCATCGTCGCCGCGACATGATCGAGCCGTTCCTTGAGGGTCACCGCAGATTCATATGCCGCCAGTTCGTCGGCCAGATCTGTCACCAGTCCGCGGATATCGCCCTGTCCCAGCAGCGCCGGGGTAGCGCGCACGAGCATCGCCTTCGGCCCGAACCGTTCGAGTTCGAGGCCCATTTCGGTAAGCTCTGCGCCGCGATCCTCGAGCCGGTCACAAGCCATTTCGTCGAGTTCGACTACCTCCGGCAGCAACAGCGCCTGACGGGCAACTCCGCCATTCCCCAGCGCCTTGCGCATCCTTTCCAGCACCAGCCGCTCATGCGCCGCATGCTGATCCACGAGCACCAAACCGTCTTCGGCCTCCGCGACGATATAGGTGGCGGCGATCTGACCTCGCGCAACGCCAAGCGGAAAGCGCCCATGATCGGGCACCATCTGCTCAGCTGCTTCGGCCCGCGCGGCAGGCATGGTGCGGAAATCGAGCGTATCTTCCTTCAGCACCGCCGCGTCCCGACTTGCTCGAATATCGGTCGCGAACGCCGGGCGCGAGCCGGCCGCTGCGAAAGCGCCCGAAGATCCAAGCTGCGGGAAGGTCTCGCTCGTCCAGGTCACAGGCCGCGCCGCCTGCGAACTGCGATGCCCGGCGCGATCGAGCGCATCGCGCAGCCCGCCAACGATCATCCCCCGGATCAACGCCGCGTCCCGAAACCGCACCTCGGTCTTGGCCGGGTGAACATTCACGTCCACCTCATGCTTCGGCAGGTCGATGAAAAGCGCCACCACTGGATGCCGATCCCGCGCAAGCAAATCCTGGTATGCGCCCCGCACCGCGCCGATCAGCAGCCTGTCACGCACTGGCCGGCCGTTGACGAACAGATATTGGTGATCGGCCACGCCCCGGTTAAAGGTCGGCAATCCCGCCACGCCGCCAAGCCGCACTTCGCCGCGCGCATAATCCACCGCCACGCTATTCTCGGCCAAGCTGCGATCGGTGAGCGCGGCCACGCGCTCGGCGCGCGATTCCCCCTGCGGCACCGAAAATATCCGCCGTCCATCCTGCTCGAGCGTAAAGCCGATATCCGGCCGCGCCATCGCCAGTCGCTTCACGACGTCCGCGCAAGCCGCATATTCTGCGCGCGCAGAACGCAAAAATTTACGACGGGCAGGAACGCGCTCGAACAGCGCCTCCATCTTGATCCGGGTGCCGGGCGGAAGCGCCGCCGGCCCTTCCTCGGCGAGCCGGCCATTGTCGATCAGCCGGGTCCAACCGTCACTGCCCCGCACCCGGCTTTCGATTCGCAGGGTGGAAACGCTCGCGATCGAGGGGAGCGCCTCGCCTCGAAAACCCAACGTCTCGACTGCCTCGATCGCCTCATCGGGCAGCTTGGAGGTGGCATGCCGTTCCAGCGCCAAAGCGATCTCATCGCGTGTCATGCCGCAGCCATCATCGATCACCTCGATCCCTGCGAGACCGCCCTCGGCAAGCCGGATGGCAATCCGTTCGGCACCCGCATCGATCGCGTTTTCGACCAATTCCTTCAGCGCGCTCGCCGGCCGCTCGACCACCTCGCCGGCCGCAATGCGGTTCACCAGATGCTCGGGCAGGCGGCGTATTGACATGGACAGGTCTCTAGCCCAAGCGGCGACTTCCCGCGACCCGCCATCTGCGCTCCCATATTTGATTTTTCCGTGGCATGAGATGCAGTGCGGCCGTGGTTGCGGCGGGGAAGGATAAGGCAGGGCTGAATGTTCTGGACGCGTTTTTTCAAATTCATGTCGCACGACATGGCGATCGATCTCGGCACGGCGAACACGGTCGTCTATCTGCGCGGGCGGGGCATCGTTCTCAACGAACCGTCGGTGGTCGCGATCGAGACGATCAACGGCGTGAAGCGCGTCAAGGCGGTTGGCGACGATGCCAAGCTCATGATGGGCAAGACGCCCCATCAGATCGAGGCGATCCGGCCTTTGCGTGACGGCGTGATCGCCGACATCGACGTCGCCGAGCAGATGATCAAGCACTTCATTCACAAAGTTCACGGCCAGCGCCGCTTTCCGCGCTGGCCCGAGATCGTGATTTGCGTCCCCTCAGGCTCCACCTCGGTCGAGCGGCGCGCGATCCGCGACGCCGCATCCAACGCAGGCGCCTCGCAGGTCTGGCTGATCGAGGAGCCGATGGCGGCTGCGATCGGCGCCGATATGCCGGTCACCGAGCCGATCGGATCGATGGTGGTCGATATCGGCGGCGGCACGACCGAAGTCGCCGTGCTTTCGCTGCGCGGCCTTGCCTACACCACCTCGGTCCGTGTCGGCGGCGACAAGATGGACGAGGCGATCTCCTCCTATGTCCGCCGCAACCACAATCTGCTGATCGGCGAGGCGACCGCCGAACGGATCAAGCAGGAAGTAGGCGTCGCCAAAATGCCGGCTGACGGCAAGGGCTCGACCATCCACATCAAGGGCCGCGACCTGGTCAACGGCGTGCCCAAGGAAATCTCGATCACCCAGGGCCAGATTGCCGAGGCGCTCACCGAGCCAGTCTCCCAGATCGTCGAGGGCGTGCGGATCGCACTGGAGAATACCGCTCCGGAACTTGCTGCTGACATCGTCGATCAAGGCATTGTTCTGACTGGTGGAGGCGCCTTGCTGACCGGGCTGGACGAGGTGCTACGCGAAGCGACCGGCCTTCCCGTCACGGTCGCGGACGATCCGCTCACCTGTGTCGCGCTTGGTACCGGCCGGGCCCTGGAAGATCCGATCTTCCGCGGCGTGCTGTTGACCGCCTGAGGCGGCTTTTCGGCGGATGGCGCCGCCCCGCAACCGGCGTCCGGGCTTCTCGCGTCGCATTCAATTCGGTCTGTTCATCGGCTATGTGATCGCCGTAATCGGTGTCGTGTGCGGGCTGGCGCTGGTCATGCTGAGCAGGCTCGACCCAGCCGGTTTCGGCCAATTGCGCGCCAGTGCGCTCGATGCCTCTGCTCCGGTTACATCCGGCGGACGAAGCGTCGTTACCGGCATGCAGGCGATCGGCCGGAATATCGGTGATTATTTCCAGGCAGGCGGCCAAAACGAAGCCCTGCGTGCCGAGGTGAAGCGAAGCCGCCACGCGCTGATTGAAGCGCAGGCAATTCGCCGGCAGAACCTTCAGCTCCGCCGGCTGCTCAAGCTGATCGACTATCAGAGCCAGCCGGTGGCAACCGCCCGGCTGATCGGCTCCAGCCTCTCGTCCGCGCGCCGCTTTGGTACCATTGCCGCCGGCGCAAGCGATGGGGTGCGTTCGGGCCAGCCCGTCATCGCCGCCGACGGCTTGATTGGCCGCATCCTGGAAACCGGCCATTCGGCCTCACGGGTGCTGCTGCTGACCGATGCGGAAAGTGCCGTACCGGTGCGGCTGACGCGTAGCGGCGTGGCCGCGCTCGCCCGCGGGCGCGGAGATGGCACGCTGGTGATCAGCTCACTGCTGCCGGGCGCAAGACCATTTCGCAAAGGCGATGTGGTGACGACCTCGGGAACTGGCGGCATCTATCCGCCCGACGTGCCGGTGGCGGTGATTACCAGCGTTGACAGCGACAGCGCGATCGGATGGCCGCTCGCCAATCCGGATACGGCCGATTTCGCCCTCGTGCGTCAGCCCTATCAGCCGGCCTTGCCGCCATCGCGCAGCGGGACACCCTGATGGCGGAACGGACGATCACGACCGAAAGCCTGCGCGTTGCCCGTATCCGGGTCCGCGTGGTGCCGGTTCTATCCACAATGATCGCGTCACTCGCGGCGCTCGTGCCTCTGGTCAGCACGGCGCCGCTGATGCCGCCGCTCGGCTTCCTCATGCTGCTCGCATGGCGGCTGCTGCGCCCCGAACTGTGGCCGGTCTGGATCGGGCTGCCGCTCGGTCTGTTCGATGATCTCGTTTCCGGGCAGCCGATGGGGACCGCGATCAGCTTGTGGACCGTGACCCTGCTCGTGCTCGATCTGATGGATTCCTACTTCATCTGGCGCGATTTCTGGATCGACTGGTTCGTCGGCGCCATCTTCGCGATCGTCTATATGCTTGCGGGATACTGGTTTTCTGGGCTGCGCGATTCGCCGATGGCGATCGAGACGCTGTTGCCGCAGATCGCTCTATCCATTCTCTGTTTTCCCGGGCTGGTCCGTATCTGCGCCCGGCTCGATCGGTGGCGACTGCCATTGTGAGCGAACCCGTTCCCGTCCTAATGGGCTGATGCGCACCGGCAAGATCGTCACGCAGAACTCGCAGACGTTCAGCTTCACGCGGCGAACCCTCCTGCTCGGCACGGCGCAGGGGGGCGTGGCGGCGATGCTGGCGGCGCGCATGGGCTGGCTCGCGATCGCGGAGAATGAGCGCTACAGTCTCCTCGCCGAAAGCAATCGCGTACAGCTCACGATCATTCCGCCGCGGCGGGGCTGGATCGTCGACCGGTTCGGCAAGCCGATCGCGATCAACCGGACCGATTTTCGCGTCGACCTCATTCCCAACCAGCTCCACGACGCAGAAGCCGCGATCCGCGAGCTCAAGCAGATCCTCGCGCTGCCGCCCGAAGAGATCGACCGCATCCACGAAGATCTCGCCAAGGCGGCCGACTATCAGCCCGTGCAGGTCGCCAGCAATCTGGACTATGAGCGGTTCGCAGCGGTGAGCCTGCGCACGCCCGAGATGCCCGGCGTCGTTCCGGCGAGCGGCACGGCGCGTTATTACCCGACCAGCGCAGCGATCGCGCATCTCGTCGGCTATGTCGGCGCAGCGTCCGCGGCGGATTATGAGAAAACGCATGATCCGCTGCTTGTCACGCCGGGCTTCAAGGTCGGCAAGGACGGGCTCGAACGCACCATGGAAAGCTGGCTGCGCGGCAAGCCGGGCGCCAAACGATCCGAGGTCACCGCGCACGGCAAACTTGTCCGCGAGCTGACCACCCGTCCTGAAACGGTTGGGCACACGCTTCAGCTCACTATCGATATTGGGCTGCAGGAATATGCGGCCCGCCGCCTTGGCCCCTCGTCCGGTTCGGTCGTGATGCTCGATACGCAAACCGGCGGCATCCTCGCCATGGCCTCAATGCCGGCTTATGATCCGAACAGCTTTTCGGATGGCATCAGCCACAGCGAATGGGACATGCTTTCGGCCAATGATCACAGGCCGCTGATCAACAAGATCCTGCAAGGGCTTTATCCGCCCGGCTCGACGGTGAAGCCGATGGTCGCGCTGGCGCTGCTGCGCGCCGGTATCAAGCCCGAACAGATGGTGGTGTGCTCGGGAACCCTCCGGGTCGGCACCGGCCTGTTCCACTGCTGGCGACGGCATGGCCATGGTGGCGTCGACATGAAGCGCGCCATCGCTCAGAGCTGCGACATTTATTTCTACACCATGGCGCAGCGGATCGGCATCGATGCCATTGCCCCGATGGCGCGATCGCTCGGCCTCGGGGAGCAATTCCCCCTGCCCTACACCACCCAGCGTTACGGCACCGTGCCGGACAGCGGGTGGAAGCTCCAAAAGTACAAGAGCGAGTGGACCGTGGCCGATACGGTGAACGCGACGATCGGCCAGGGCTATATGCTGGCCAATCCGCTTCAGCTTGCGACCATGGCCACCAGGATCGCGTCGGCGCGCGGACTGGTGCCGCGGCTGATCGTCAACCGGCGCTACCCGCCCCAGGGCGGCGATTTGCCGATCGATCCCGAACATCTCGCCTTCGTGCGCGACGCGATGCATGCGGTGGTAAATGGCGGCGGCACTGCCGGATCAGCCCGGCTGCAGGTTCCGGGCGTGGAGCTTGCAGGCAAGACCGGTACCGCCCAGGTGCGCCGCATCAGCATGGCAGAGCGCAAATCCGGCGTGCTCGGCGATGCCGCCCTGCCCTTCAAGCTGCGCGATCATTCGCTGTTCATGGGCTTCGCGCCTTATGAGGCGCCGCGCTACGCGTGCGGGATCATCCTCGAGCATAGCGGCCATATCGTGACGGCGGCGCCGATCGCGCGCGACTGCATGACCTACTTGTTCGATCCGGCACGCGCCATGGACACGCTCCTCAAAATGGAGGAAGGCTGGGGCGGCGACATCGCCGCGCGCATGCGCGCCGATGCGGCCCATTGGCAGGCGCAGCAGCTGCAGGCGGCCAATCCTGATCCGGAAGCCTCGGCAACGGTTCCAGTGGCTAGCAATCAAACCGGAGACCGGCCGGAATGAGCACCGCCTCGCTCGTCCCCGCTTCGATCGCGCGGCTGCCGTGGAAGCTGCTTCTGCTCGTGCTGGCGATCGGCGGCTTCGGCCTAGTCGTCCTCTATTCGGCCGCGGGCGGAAGCATCCGGCCCTGGGCGCTTTCGCAGGGCATCAAGCTCGTCTTGTTCCTCTTCGCAGCGATTGGGCTCTCGCGCGTGAATCCGGACCGGCTGAAGCAGATCGCCTTCCCGCTTTACGCGGTGCTGCTGCTGCTGCTGATCGCGGTGGAACTGCTTGGCGTCGTCGGCGGCGGCAGCCGGCGCTGGCTCGATCTCGGCTTCATCACGCTGCAGCCATCCGAGCTCATGAAGCCAGTGATTGTCCTCACCCTGGCCCGGTTCTACGATCTGCTCCCTGCCGGAGAGACCCGGCGCTGGAACGCGATCTGGCCGGCATGCGCGCTGATCGGCGTGCCGTTCCTGCTCGTCCTCGTCCAGCCCGATCTGGGCACGGCGCTGATGGTCATGGCCGGCGGGCTCACGGTAATGTTCCTGGCCGGGCTGCCGCTGCGCCTGTTCGTAGGCGGCGCGCTTATCGTCGCCGCCGCATTCCCCATCGCGCTGTCAATGCTGCACGGCTATCAGCGCGATCGCATCGAGATCTTCCTCGATCCGGAGAAGGATCCGCTCGGCGCCGGCTATCATATCATCCAATCCAAGATCGCAATCGGCTCGGGCGGGATCACCGGCAAGGGCTTCCTCCAGGGAACGCAGAGCCATCTCGATTATCTTCCCGAAGGCCATACCGACTTCGTCTTCGCGACTATGGCCGAGGAATGGGGTCTCTTTGGCGGCATCCCGCTCATCTTCGCTTACTTTCTGCTGGTGAATTGGGGGATGCGGGTCGCGCTGGCGGCACGCGGACGCTTCTCGCAACTTGCCGCCGCCGGGCTCTCCACGACGATCTTCTTCTATTTCGCGATCAATCTGATGATGGTGATGGGTCTTGCGCCCGTGGTGGGCATTCCGCTGCCGCTGGTTTCATTCGGCGGCTCGGCGATGATGACGGTGATGCTCTCGATCGGCCTCCTAATGGCCATCGCCCGCTCCGAACGGGCGCAGCCGAGCGGCGGCCTGTAACAATTCTCGCCTGCGAGGTTTACAGCACCCCCGCCACCTGCTACCCGGCGCGCCGCATCACGACCCCAGGGCCGTCATGTCGGTCAAGGCATCCCGCCGCGGCCATGGACGCATAGCTCAGTTGGTAGAGCAGCTGACTCTTAATCAGCGGGTCCCAGGTTCGAGCCCTGGTGCGTCCACCATTCCTTCCAATGACTTAGCGCCTTTTGCGGACCACGCCCAGTCTTCAAGGTAGCGTTCTAGGCAGCAGCCAATATGCGACACCGTGAGACGTTTTAGCGCCGACCCGATCGTATCGACTGACAGTTTGAACCGCGAATGCCGTTCGCAGCCGCTGGATAGTCTCACGAAAGCCGCCATTGGTTCAGCCGGGCAGACACAATCGCCGAGCGACCAGTTTTAGACCCTGCGGATGCCAGTAGGCAATTATGTCGGGCGCGGACATTCCGCTACAGCGTCGTCCAGCGAATATTTCCAAGGAAGTCCATTTTCCCGATCTCCACGCCATTGTGGCGAAGGATCGCGTAGATCATCCCCAGGTGGAAATAGACGTTCGGCAGGATGATCTGCAGGAGATAGTCTTCGCCCCCGAGCGCCTTGCCAGGGGCCCAAGGCAGACCAATCTTGCGCTCGCTGGCACCGACGAATTGTGCTTCCGTAACTGCACCTGCGAATGCGAGGGTTTTGCGGATGCGCGAACGAAGCTCCTCGAGGCTCTGCTCGTTGTCGGCATGCTTCGGCGGGGCTTCGCCCGATAACCAACCCGCCCCCGCCTTCACATAGTCGCAGGCGCTCTGAACCTGATAGACGAGACCTTGCATGTCAGGTGCGAGGCGGCTCGTCAAAAGGACGCCGACATCGAACTTCTTGGCCGCAGCGTACTGCTCCGCTTTGTCGAGCCACAGCTCGACGTTTCGCAAGCTCTCGATGCATTGAGAGATCACTTTGAAATACATCGCCATCCCCGCGCCGCTTGCCTTCACCCAACGCCAAATAGCCTACGCGAGAATATCTGCAATCGCCGACATGCCGTCATTCAGCGACCCAGGCCAGCTCTCCTATACCGGTCATTCGTTCATCGCACTTTCTAACAACGAAATGGCATATTCTGGGCCGTGTCCTGACTGTCCCTTTTTAGCGGCGTGCTACAAGAAAGCAGTCCTTCTCACCCACTTCACAGTGCGGCAGCTCGCGATCAAACCTGGCCGCTCGCCTTGCGCTTGCGGTACGACTGAAGTTGGGAAAGGCAGCTATTCGCAGCGCTGTGGCCGGTCAGTCGGCTACACGCCCGTAGCTGCCAATTCGGCTATCATGATCGGTGACTTCAAGCCGCCACTTGTGGGCGTCCGGGTTGTTCATGTCGCTCGATGGTCTTACCGCTTTCCATCGAAAGAGTTCAACCGATGCCGGCGAAATCGGGCATCGATGAACCGCCGGTGGCTCTGGGGGAACATACCGCCATGACCAAACGCCGCCGAGTTCTCCGCGCGTGACCGAAAAACCCGCATCGCCGCTGGCGCCTACCGCGCACATCCACGCAGTGGGAACCGCCGTGCCGTCGCTGAACGTCCATTCTATCTTCATCGGCAGGGCCGAAGACCATCGCTCCGACCGTCGCGACCCCACGCTGCTCGCGCGGATAGCGGCGCGATCGGTCCTGCCGCGGTTCGGGAATATGTCCTCAGCGACGTTAATGTTCCTGCTGTCGGACATCATGGAAAACCGCACCGGACAGGGAGGCATTGCACTTGCGTTGGGGCCCGGCCTCGCGGCGGAAGGCTTAGCGTTCAGGCATCTGTCATGACATCGCTCGCCGAACGTAGCCGCGTCTGCGAGCAGATGGACGCAGAGGACCTTGATACCGGCGTCTATGCCGAAGTCCTGCGCGACCTTGCAAAGGTGAACCGCTGGACCTTCACCGCTCGGCCGACCCTTTCCTTTCTGAAGCGCGCTGTCGCGGACGGGCGACCGTTCCGCCTGCTCGACGTCGGTTTTGGTGATGGAGATATCTTGCGATCGATCGCCCGGTGGGCGCACCGACGAGGCATCAATTGCGAGCTTATCGGGGTAGATCTCAATCCGCGCAGTGCCGATATCGCCCGCGCAGCCACGCCGGCCGATCTGCCGATCGATTTTCGCACCGGCGATTATCATGATGTCGGCGAAGCCCTCGACGTCATCGTGAGCAGCCAGGTAACCCACCATATGAGTGACCAACAGCTGTTCGCGTTCATCACCTTCATGGAGGCGCGGGCGGTGCGCGGCTGGCTGATCTGCGATCTTCACCGCCATCGCTTTGCCTATGACGGTTTCCCGCTGCTCGCGCGCCTCCTGCGGGTCCACCGGATCGTCCGCGAGGATGGCATACTGTCGATCGCGCGCTCGTTCCGCCCCCCCGAGTGGCGCGAGATCGTCGCCCGGGCCGGGCTGGCACCGGAAAGCGTGCAAATTGTCCGCCGCTTCCCGTTCAGGCTGTGCGTCGAGCGCATTCATGGCTGAGCCGCGCAAATTTCCGCGCACGATCATCGCCGCCCTGATGATGGCCGCGGAATTGATCGCCACTCACCCAGTCGTGGCATCGTCTTCACTCATCGAGGATCGCTGGCTCACCGATGATCGCAAGGCGGTGGTGCTGATCGCCTCCTGCGGCGCGGCCCTGTGCGGAACGATCCACCAGATTCGCGACAAGGGCCCCGATGTTCCGAAAACCGATGTCTACAACCCCGTTCCGGCATTGCGATCGCGGTCGCTGATCGGGCTGCCCATCCTTTTCGGATTCAGACCGAATGGCGGCAATTGGACCAATGGGCATGCCTATGACCCAAAAAGTGGCAAGACATACCGCGCGAGCCTGCACCTGGCGTCACACGATCAACTCGTCGTTACCGGCTGTATCTTCGTCTTTTGCCAGTCTAAATATTGGACGCGGTTGGCGCCCGATCGAGAACGATGATGATCTACCCACGGCATGATCGCGGCCATGCCGAGGTCGCCGATCATTATGACGAACTCGACAGCATCTATCGCAGGCTTTGGGGGGAGCATGTCCATCACGGCCTCTGGAGAACCGGCAACGAAACGCCGCGTGAGGCGGTGAACGCGCTGAGCGACCTGGTCGGTGAACGGCTGAGTTTCGTCCCGCAGGATCGCCTGGTCGATATCGGCTGCGGCTATGGCGCCACCGCGCGGCGCTTCGCCGATCGCGGGGCGATCGTCACAGGGTTCACGCTGTCGAGGGCGCAGTGGGGTGTCGCAGAGCCTCACCCTGAGGTCACGCTCCATTGCCGTGACTGGCTCGCGAACGGGTTGCCCACCATGGCGTTCGATGGCGCTTATGCCATTGAGAGTTCGGAGCATATGCTCGACAAGCCGCTATTCTTCTCCGAAGCGCGCCGCGTGTTGCGGCCCGGCGCGCGCTTCGTCATTTGCGCTTGGCTCGCCGATGAGTGCCCGACGCACTGGCAGCGCAAACATCTGCTCGAACCGATCTGCGATGAAGGCAGCCTGCCCTCGCTGGGCAGCGCGGCGGAGTATCGGGCGATGGCCGAGCAGGCTGGTTTCGCATGCCTCGACTATGAGGATATCTCGCAA
>Ga0207671_10005666_pt1 | contig 11422 bp, 8 predicted proteins | sample KBSC24metaG_FD_184352 | JGI IMG/M metagenome (GOLD analysis project Ga0207671, IMG submission 184352) | Corn rhizosphere microbial communities from Kellogg Biological Station, Michigan, USA - KBS C2-4 metaG (SPAdes) (version 2) | ecosystem: Host-associated > Plants > Roots > Rhizosphere > Soil... | reverse complement strand
GTGGCATCTTGCCTGGCGGGAGCCGTGGCGTTGGTGGGGGCGGACAAGCCATCCGATGACGGACCGCAGTACACCGCTGACGGCAAAATGGTGCGCCCGGCGAACTATCGCGAGTGGATCTTTCTCAGCTCGGGATTGGGCATGACGTACGGACCGCTGGCCTCGCCAGGCGAGCCGCGCTTCGATAATGTGTTCGTCAATCGCACCGCTTATCGTAGTTTTTTAGAGACGGGGAAATGGCCCGACCGCACGGTGATGATGCTGGAGGTCCGCGGCTCGCAGTCGAAGGGGTCGATCAATAAAAACGGACATTTCCAGGATGACGTGGTGGGCCTGGAAGCGCACGTCAAAGACCGGGGTAAGTGGGCCTTCTTCGGATTTCGCAAGGGCGAGCAGAGTTCGGCTATGATTCCTGCGACGGCGAGTTGCTATTCGTGTCATCAGGATAATGGCGCTGTGGATACGACGTTCGTGCAGTTCTACCCCACGCTGATTGAGACGGCAAAGGCTAACGGCACGATGAAGTGACCGCTCCCTGGCGGTCGCGGCTCGGTAGGGAGCGATACTAGTCGAACAAATCGGGCTGTTCGCGCGTGATCATCGCGTAGAGGGGCTGGAACTGGAACCAGCCTCCGAGTTCGTTGCCGACCTGGTTGCGCGCGAGAATGGCGTGGTCGTGCGTGATCTTGACGGGCTTCCCGGCAGACTCCGCCAGCAACTGGCACTGGCAGCTCCGATCCATCGTGATGAACCACCAGGCGGCGGACTCGATCGTTTCGCCAACGGTCAACAGGCCGTGATTGCGAAGAATGACTGCTTTCGTCTTGCCGAGCGCGTCGGCGATGCGGTCGCCCTCAGTAGTTTCGTAGACCACGCCAGTATAGTCGTCGAAGAGTGAATGATCTTCGTAGAAAGCGCAGGCGTCTTGCGTGATCGGATCGAGCAGGCGGCCGAGAGTCGCCCATGACTTCCCGTACATCGAATGCGCGTGCGCGGCGGCGACCGCGTCGGGTCGCGCGGCGTGCACCCGCGAATGGATCGCGAACGCGGACGTATTCACCGGGTGGTTGCCCTGGATTACTTCGCCTTGCTCGTTGACCAGGATGAGGTCAGAAACGCGAATCTGCCCGAAGTGGACACCGAACGGATTGACCCAGAACTGATTGGGGTGTTCGGGATCGCGCGCCGTGATGTGGCCGGCAACCCCTTCGTCGAAACCAAATTTCGAGAACAGGCGGAAGGCGGCGGCGAGGCGCTCTTTGCGATAGCGGCGCTCGTCTTTCACATTGGAAAAGACGGGCGGCATGGGAACGTTCTTGGCTCTTCCTGGCAGTTCGACGACGGCATCTTGCGCTTCGATCATAGGATCAGGATACAGAATTTTGCCCTTCTCTGTGTCACGCTAAAAGGATGCCCGAGGGATCGTACCTGTACTGCGACGTCAGCCTGCCGGTGCCGCTCGATCAGCCTTTTACATACGGGCTGCCCGAGACGTTGCGGCATCGCGTGCGGCCGGGCAGCCGCCTGATGGTACCGTTCGGGCCGCGCAAAATGACGGGTCTGATTCTACGATGTCACGATGACCGTCCGGAGGTGGCCACGCGCGAGGCGTTACGCCTGATCGATTCCGAGCCCGTGCTGAGCGCGGAGTTGCTGGCGTTGGGGAAGTGGATTGCGGGCTACTATTGCGCGCCGTTGGGCGAAGTGTTGCGCGGGATGGTGCCGCTGGCATCGGAGATTCGCCAGGGGAAGGTGTGGTCACTGACCGATTCAGGGCGCGATGCGGCGCGTCAGTTGCTGCTGGGATCGGCGCCGGACGATCCGGTAATGCAGATTCTGCGAATGCTGGAGAAGAGGCCCCTCTCGGCGGCCTACCTGGCGAAGACGCAGCCGCTAGCCGATAAGGCGATCCGCTCGCTGGAAAAGAAGGGGTTCATCGTCTCTGAGCAGGTGCAGACGGAGCGGGATCCGCTGCGGGCGCCTTCGGAACGGCTCCGCGTCGAACTGATCAAGACCGCACCCGAAGGGAAATGGAATAAGCCCGAACGCGAGTTGCGCGCTTTCCTGGAACTGCATCCGGGCTCGCATAATTTGAAGGAGCTGGAGGATGCGATCAAGAACGTCAGCATGGCGGCACGGTCTTTGGCGCGCAAGGGCGTGGTGTCGCTGAAGGCCGAACCGATGGCGATTAACGCCGGGCCAATCCGAGTCCGCCACGCCCTGAATGAAGGCCAGCAGGCGGCCAATGACCGCATCGTGGCCGCGATTCGCAAGCATGAGTTCCACGCGTTTTTATTGCATGGCGTAACCGGATCAGGCAAGACGGAGGTGTACCTCAGTTGCATCGAGGCGGTGCTGGTCGAGGGTCGCAGCGCGTTGCTGCTGGTTCCCGAGATCGCGCTGACGCCCGCGATGGCGGGGCAGTTCTTCTCGCGGTTCGGCGATCGCGTAGCGATTTTGCATAGCGCCTTCACGGATACGGAGCGGACCGATCAGTGGCGGAGGATCCGGTCGGGTGCGGCGTCGGTAGTGGTGGGCACGCGCTCGGGCGTGTTCGCACCGGTGAAGAACCTCGGACTGATTGTCGTCGATGAAGAGCACGACGGCAGCTACAAGCAAGAGGAGACGCCGCGCTATAACGGGCGCGATGTAGCGGTGGTGCGGGCGCAGGCGGCAAAGGCATGCGTGATTTTGGGGTCGGCGACACCGAGCCTGGAGAGCCGCTACAACGTCGAGCGCGAGAAGTATACGCTGCTGGAATTGCCGGGGCGGATCGAGGCGCGGCCGATGCCGAAAGTAAGCCTCATCGATATGCGCGTGGAATTCCTGGAAACGCGCAAGCAGGGCACGTTCTCACGCAAAATGTTGGAAGCCATCGGCGAGAAGCTGGAGAACGGCGAGCAGACCATCGTGCTGCTGAATCGCCGCGGGTTCTCGAGCTTCATCGCGTGCCGGGCATGCGGCGAGCGGGTGCAGTGCATCAACTGCTCGCTAACGTTGACCTATCACAAGCGGGATCGACGGCTACTCTGCCATTACTGCGGGTACGCGGAGAAGGTGCCGAGCGTGTGTCCGAAGTGCGATAGCGATCACATCTATTTCCTCGGCCTCGGTTCGGAGCGCGTGGAAGAGGAGTTGCACCAGGCCTTCCCGACGGCGCGGATCGCTCGCCTGGATCGCGATACGGTAACCGGGAAGCGGCAGTACGAGACGATTCTGCAGGAATTTCGCGAAGGCAGTTACGACTTGCTGGTCGGCACACAGATGATTGCGAAAGGTCACGATATCCCGAATGTGACGCTGGTGGGTGTGGTGTCGGCAGACATCGGACTGGGTATGCCGGACTTCCGCGCGGCTGAGCGCACGTTCCAGTTGTTGACGCAGGTGGCAGGCCGTGCGGGTCGCGGGAATGTGCCGGGGATCGTGCTGGTGCAGACCATTAATCCCGATCACTACGCGATTCAAATGGCGGCGGCGCAGGACTACACGGCGTTCTACCAGAAAGAGCTCGGCTTCCGACGGATGATGCACTATCCGCCGTTCAGCGCGATGGCGAATATCCTGGTGCGCAGCGAGAAGAAAGAAATGGCGATGCGGATGAGCAGCGACCTCGGCATGATTTTGACGGCTCCCATTGAAAAGTTGAAAATCATGGGCCCCGCGGAGGCTCCTGTGCCGCGGCTGAAGAATGAGTATCGCTATCAGTTCCTGATCAAGGCGGCCAGCCGGAAGACGCTGAACGAACTGCTGCAGCGCATTCGCAATTACGCGATCGATCACAAATGGGGCGCCACGGCGCTGGTGATTGATGTGGATCCGTTGACGCTGATGTGAATGTTACTGCCGGCCGGTCGCGGGTGTGTCGGTCGTGGCCTCGGCGACGATTTCCGTAACGGGCGGGGCAATGGTCTGCCGGAATTTCGCCAGCACTGCCGGCTCGAAAGCGAAACGCTCGGCCGTCAGGTCGGTCATATTGAAGCAGGGTTTGGAGACTCCATCGACGGTGTGATCTTTGGTGCCGACGATCATGTGATACAGCTCATGCGCTACGACTCTTGCCATTGCGCGTCCATAGAGAAAGTCGCGACGGGCTCCAGCTTCGGTCGCGAATGAGGAGCCGAGTGTGTAGTTGAGATTGGCGCAGTTCACGGTGGCGAAAGGCAATACATGCCCGTCCGTAATCGCGGTAGCTGCCAGTTGGTTCAGATCGTCGGATGCGGTCGCAGTCCCATTATTCAGGCCGCAGGTACCACGCAATTCCACCACAACCAGTTGATCGACGGACGGAACGGCGCCGGCGGTTTGCGAGTCACGCCACTCAACGCGGTATCCGGCCGACTGCATGAGAGGAGTGAGTTCGCGCTTCATCCACGCGAGAGGAGCGGGGGACTGTTTGGCATCTGCTCGTAGATAGACGAGCAGTTCCGGCTCCGACGGACCGTCGGACGCCGCCATGCCAACAGGCATAACGAAAGTAAACAGGCAACACAGGGCCAGTAGCCGCGCAGACATGGCGCAAACCTTACGGGCACAATCATAGCAGCTTAGAGGCCGTTGCGGCTGTTCACGTCAGTTATAACCGTAAGATATGTAGCATTCGATAGAGTAAACTAGTACGGTCGCCGGCTGTGCCGCAACCATCCGCTGTCCGCATCTACGAGTTCAAGGACGCCCTCCTCCGAAGTCCGCTAGTCCGTTTAACGATCCTTACGTTTCTCGCTGTTCTTACGCTCGGGTATCACTTGGGCGTGGACGATGCCGAGATTTACGTGCCCGCCATCAAGCGGGTAGCCGACCCCAGCCTGTACCCGTTTGGCGATGAGTTTTTCATGACGCACGCCCACCTGTCGCTGTTTTCGAACCTGGTGGGCGACTCTGCCCTTCTCACTCGAATCCCAATCAATCTGGCGATTTTCGCGTGGTACGTTGTGGGCATTTTCCTGCTGCTGTTCGCTTGCTGGAAATTGCTATGCGCCTGTTTTTTCAGCGAGGAGGCGCGATGGAGCGGCGTAGTCCTGGTGACCTGTCTGTTGAGCGTGCCGGTGGCGGGCACGGCACTCGCGATCATGGATCCTTACATGACGGCGCGTTCGCTCTCTACCCCGACGACGCTGCTGGCGATCGCCTGCTACGTCTCCAAACGCCCGAGAATGGCGATCGTCTGGCTGCTGTTGACGGCACTCATTCACCCGCAGATGGCAGTCTACGGCGCAGTCTTCCTGGCGTGCATGGAGATTGCGAGGCGCCTTCCGGTGCGCGTCGAGCCGGTGCCCGTATTCGGGGTGATGCTTGCCGGAATTCCCTTCCTCTTCGATTTTCAGCCCGCACAGGGTGCCGCGCGCGAAGCACTACTTTCTCGAACCTACTTCTTCGTCTCGAACTGGGCCTGGTACGAGTGGTTGGGAATCATCGCACCACTCGCGCTGTTATGGTGGTTCGCCTCCTTGCGCCCGAACGGGACGACCCCGGCATTCCGATCACTGGCGCGGACGCTGGTGCCGTTCGGCTTGTTGTTCGCCCTGGCTGGAATCGTGTTGACTATCCCTGCGAGGCTGGAAAACTATACGCGCCTGCAGCCCATGCGCGCGTTCCACCTGCTGTACGTGGTGTTCTTCGTGTTGCTGGGCGGACTGCTCGGCGAGTACCTGCTGCGAAAGAACGTCTGGCGGTGGTGCGCCTTATTCCTGCCTCTGGCTTGCGGAATGTGGCTGGTGCAGTACACCGAATTTCCCTCCAGCGCACATATCGAATGGCCCGGCGCTGCGTACCACGAGAATTGGACGTGTGCGTTTTTGTGGGTTCGCGATCATACGCCTAAGGACGCCGTCTTTGCACTCGATCCCAACTACATGGGTCGGCACGGCGAAGACGAACATGGCTTCCGCGCGATCGCGGAGAGAAGCGCCCTGGCGGATAATCTGAAAGACAGTGGCGCCGTTTCGTTATTTCCGCAACTGGCTAACCACTGGAAACAGCAGGTCGACGCGCAAGCGGGATGGGAACATTTCCAACGGCGCGATTTCGACCTGCTCGCGAAGCACTACCCGGTAACGTGGATTCTGACAGAAGGCCCCGGCCCCGCCGGTATGGATTGCCCGTACACGAATAGCGAACTGGCCGTCTGCCGGATGACGCCATAGGTGGGGCGGCCAATCCTGGCCGCAGCCGGCTTTTAGCCGGCTTTCTGGGGGCTGAAACAGCTAGGGTCGAGCGAAGAGCCGACTAAAAGTCGGCTGCGGCCAGGATTGGCCGCCCCACTATTTGTCTTTTCGCCAGACGAATTCGCCGTTCACGATCGTCGCCACTTGTCCGCCGCGGAACGTACGGCCATGGAATGGCGAGTTGCGACTGCGCGACTGCGACTGGTTTACATCGTAGGTCCAAGAGTGCTCCTCGTGGAAGATGGTGACATCGCCGGGCGCCCCGGGAGCGAGCGTACCGCGGCCCAGACGCATCACGGAATCCGGTCCCGTAGTGAACAGTTCGACCATCTTGTTGAGCGTGATTTTCGATGTGTGGACCAGTTCTTCGAGCGCCAGCGAAATCGCAGTCTCAAGTCCGATGATGCCGAACGGACAGCGTTCGAACTCCTGCATCTTCTCACTGCCGGGATGGGGCGCGTGGTCGGTAGCGATCGCGCTGATGGTTCCGTCGACGAGTCCGTCCACGACAGCATCCTTGTGCGAACAGGAGCGGAGCGGTGGCCTCATTTTGTAATTACTGTTGTAAGGCTCCATGTCCTCGTCCGTCAGTGCGAAGTGGTGCGGCGTTGTCTCGCAGGTCACGGGCAGGCCGTGCCGGCGGCTGTATTCCACCATGCCGATGGCGTTGCGCGTAGAGATGTGCGCGACGTGATAGCGCGCACCCGTCAACTGCGTCAGCACCAGGTCGCGAGCCACCATGACATCCTCGGAGGCGGCTGGAATTCCGCGAAGTCCCCAGCGGACGGATTTCACGCCCTCGTGCATGTCGCCGCCTGCGCTGAGATTGAGGTCTTCGCAATGTTGAATGATGGGCAGGTCGTAAGACCGTGCAAACTCCATGGCGCGGCGCATCACGCGCGCGTTCATGACGGGAAGTCCGTCATCGGAGATCGCTACCGCGCCCGCTGCTTTCATCGCGCCGATGGCGGCCAGCTCTTCGCCCCCACTCCCCTTCGTGATCGCTCCGATCGGGAAGACGTTCACTACACTCTTACTGCGGGCGCGCTCGACGATATAGCTGGTGACGGTCGCACTGTCGTTGACGGGCTTGGTATTGGGCATGCAGCAGACGGAAGTGAAGCCGCCGGCCGCTGCCGCTCGGGACCCGCTCTCGATAGTCTCGGCGTGTTCGAAACCGGGCTCGCGCAAATGGACGTGCATATCGATGAAGCCGGGCGCAACGATCATCCCGGTGGCATCGAAGATTTCCGCGCGAGGAGATGACAGATTGGGCGCCACCCCGGCAATGCGTCCGTCCACAATCAGCACGTCGGCGACGCGGTCGGTTTGCGACGACGGATCGATCACCCGTCCGTTCTTGATCACGATGGGCATGGCTTATCCAATGACCTTTTCGAGTACCGCCATCCGTACCGCGATGCCGTTTTCCACCTGGTTGAGGATGACGGAACGCTGGAAGTCGGCGACCTCAGAGGAGAGCTCGCGGCCGCGATTGATGGGGCCGGGGTGCATCACGATAGCGTCCGGCTTGGCGAGATCCAAGTGCTCCAGGCGCAGGCCGTAGAAGCGGAAATACTCGCTGGCGGGGAACGACGCTTCATGCTGCCGTTCGAGTTGCACCCGGAGCATCATGATGACATCGGCTTGGCGGATCGCCTCACGAATATCGGTCGTCAGCAGCACGCCGGGCGCTAGCTGCGCGAGTTCCTGTGGCAGAAGCGAGGCCGGACCGCAGAGCACGATTTCCGCACCGAACTTCGATAGCAAGTGAACGTTGGAGCGCGCTACACGGCTGTGTGCGATGTCTCCGATAATCGCCACCCGCAGGCCTTCGAGCGCGGTACGATGATCGAGAATCGTACGGGCATCGAGCAGCGCCTGTGTAGGATGCTCGTGCGTACCGTCTCCGGCGTTGATGATGGGAGTCGGCAGATGGCGCGCCAGAAAATGGGGCGCACCCGAAGCAGCATGTCGCATCACGATCGCATCGGGGCGCATCGCGGCCAGGGTGTTGAGCGTATCGACCAGCGACTCGCCCTTCGAAACACTCGACCCCGAAGCAGTGATCGAGATCGCATCGGCGCCCAAGCGCTTGGCAGCGATCTCAAAGCTGGTGCGGGTTCGAGTGGAAGCTTCGTAGAAGAGATTGACAATCATCTTGCCGCGAAGCGTGTCCAGCTTTTTCAGCGATTGGCTCTGAATAGGCTGAAAATCTTTCGCCCGCGCCAGGATTTCTTCAATCGCGGGGCGGTCGAGTTCCTCGATTCCGAGCAGGCCGGCGTTCATGTTAAGAGGGTCCTAAGCGGACGCGGCGGCGCGTTCCACCAGGAGTACTTTCTCCATTCCGTCAATTTCCTGAAATTTCACTTCGATGATTTCGATGTCGGTGGTCTGCACGGTGCGGCCGATAAACTTCGCCTCGATGGGCAACTCGCGGTGGCCGCGATCGATGAGGACCAGAAGCTGCACACGCGCGGGACGGCCATGATCGAAGAGGGCGTCCAAGGCGGCTCGGATCGTGCGGCCGGTGTAGAGCACATCGTCCATCAAGATGATGTCCTTGCCGGCGACCTCGAAACTGATTTCGGTAGCGCTCACCACCGGCTTCACGTCTACCGTGCTGAGATCGTCACGGTACAGATTGATGTCGAGAATGCCGACCGGCACTTTGCGGGCTTCGAGCGCTTCGATCTTGGCGGAGAGCCGTTGCGCCAGCGGGACACCGCGGCGGCGAATGCCGATGAACGCCAGTTTGTCGTGGTCCTTGGTCTTCTCCAGAATTTCGTGCGCGAGGCGTACCAGCGTCCGATCGATTTCGGATGCGCTCATGAGCTGAGCTTTTTCACGGGTGGTGGTCATTAGGGCTCCGAAGGACAGGGTATCACGCGGGGTGGCGCGGGTTACAATGTCGTTTGCACTCCGAAATCCTCCTTTTCCTCCTCTTAGGCGCGTCACTGGGACAGGCCCAAACTGCGTCGCCCCAACCTGTCCCGCAACACGAGACGATCGTGGTAACCGGCACGTTCGAACCGCTCTCGCTCGATGAAGTCGATCGGGCGCTCCGAGTCCTTCCGGTGCGCGAGAATTCTCTGGTCGTCAATTCGCTAGTGGATTTTTTGCGGCTCGATCCGTCGCTCGATTTGCAGGCGCGGTCGCCGGATGGCGTGCAGACCGACCTGTCGATTCGGGGCTCGAGTTTCGGCCAGACTTTGGTGCTCCTCAACGGACAGCGGTTGAACGACGCACAGTCCGGACACCACAACATGGACATTCCGGTACCGCTCGATTCCGTGCAGCGCGTGGAAGTGATGCTGGGCACGGGCTCGACGTTTTATGGTTCGGACGCAGTAGGCGGTGTGGTCAACATCATTACGGCGCCTCCGGAAGGCCTGGAGGTGCGCTTGCGCACGGCGCTGGGGAATTTCGGGACCAATCAGCAGCGCGGTTCGATCGCCGACACGTTTGGCAGGCTCTCGGAGCAGCTTACCTTCTCGCGCGATTTTTCGACAGGATTCATCCCCGATCGGGACTATCGCAATTTGCAGTTGAATTCCGGCACCCACTATACGAGCGGTTGGGGCGCCACGAATCTCACGCTCGCCTACATGGACCATCCGTTTGGGGCGGATCAATTCTACGGCAACTACAACTCCTGGGAGAACACCAAGACGTGGTTCGCCGGAATTTCGCAGGATTTGGGCAAGGACACGTCCGCGAGCTTCAGCTATCGGCGTCACAGCGACTTGTTTGTGCTGTTTCGAGATCGTCCGGAAGTCTTCACCAATCACCATTCCGACGAAAGCTATCAGGCGGATGTGCGCCGCCACCAGTCGGTCGGCACGGCGACCACCGTATCGTACGGCGTGGAGGCACTGCACGAATCGATCGAGAGCAACAATCTGGGGGACCACGCACGGAGTCGCGGCGCTGCATACGGGGCGCTGGATTTTCGTGCGCTGAAGCGCTTCTCCCTGATGATCTCGGCGCGCGAGGAGGTATACCGAAGCTTTTCCGCCGAGTTCAGCCCGACGGTGGCGGGCGGGGTGTGGATTTCGCAGCGGCTTAAATTTCGCGCGTCGGCGAGCCGTGGTTTTCGCGTTCCCAGCTATACGGATCTGTACTATCACGACCCTTCGAACCTGGGCAGCCCGAACCTGCGGCCCGAGCGTGAATGGACTTATGAGGGCGGCCTTGATTGGAATCCCTCCGGACGCGTACGAGGCTCTGTAACGATCTTCGAACGCCGCGAGCGCAATGGCATCGACTATTACCGAAGCTCCCCTACCGACATTTACCGGGCGCTGAACATCGAGAATTTGAATTTTACTGGTGTGGAAACGAGCTTACGGATCGTGCCCGCGCGAGGCCAAACGCTGGATTTTCGATATACCGGGTTGCGCGGCGTCGAGGACACGATTCCGGTGGGCTTTACGAAGTACACGTTCAACTATCCGACGAGCTCGGGCGTAATTGCGTGGAACGCCAGCCTGAAGGATGGGTTGGTGTTTCGCTCGCGGATTGGAGTGCTGGACAGACGCGGCCGCGATCCTTACGGGCTGTGGGATCTATACAGCGCGTACACCAAAGGCCGCGTCCATCCGTTCGTACAACTTTCGAATGTGACCAGCACGCGTTACCAGGAGATCCTGGGAGTTGCGATGCCGGGACGCACGATCATCGGCGGCATCGAAGTTTTGTTCCGCGGTCATTGAGTTCTGTGGGGCAGGCGGAAGTGAGGGACCGGATCGGCAGTATCGGGTTGGCAGGCCGAAGGCCTACCCCACTAAGCATCACATACCGAATCAGCGCTTAGGAAAAGCAAGAACCACTAGAAACCGGAACTGGCACGCCTGCCCATTCTTGGCGGATTACAGATGCGTCCGATGCAGCGCGACTGGGCAGGCGGAAGCGCCTGCCCCACAAACTCTAATACGCGATTGAAGAGACGGTCACCGATCTTAACAGAGCGGTGAACGTTTGATTCAACGCCGAGCTGCTTGCCGGCTGGAGCGCGCCGCCCTCTTCTGCCGCCAATGCGATCACATTCGCGTGCATCGCGGTCTGCGGCACCTGTTCGGTTGACGAGCCGAGTAACTGGCCGTCTACAAAGTAATCAACGCGGCTGAGCGACCATTTGATCGTCCAGTCATGCGCGGCAAGCGCATCGAACCCGTCGGGCAGGTTCACCGGTTCTGATTTGCCGGTCAGTCGAACCATCCCCGATGCAAATTCAATCCCGATCTTCCCCTGTTGGCCTT
>Ga0207671_10005665_pt1 | contig 11423 bp, 7 predicted proteins | sample KBSC24metaG_FD_184352 | JGI IMG/M metagenome (GOLD analysis project Ga0207671, IMG submission 184352) | Corn rhizosphere microbial communities from Kellogg Biological Station, Michigan, USA - KBS C2-4 metaG (SPAdes) (version 2) | ecosystem: Host-associated > Plants > Roots > Rhizosphere > Soil... | reverse complement strand
GGCCTTTGCGCCGGATACGGTTGTTGCGTTTATGGGACGCTGGGACCTTACCCTTCATCTGCCGAACCGGGATGTGCCATCCTGGCTGGAGATGCAGGCTTCGGGGCTAAGGACGATGGTAGGAAGGTTTGTCGGCAGTGGGGGGAGTGCGAGGCCGATCTCGAAGATCAGTTATAATGGTTCTTCATTTAGCTTTTCCATTCCGCCGCAGTGGGAGCGGGAAGACCGGGACCTGTCAGTCGAGGGCCGGTTGCAGGGAGATAGCCTGACGGGCACGATGGTGGCGCCGGATGGAAAGCAGTATACCTGGGTGGGGCATCGGGCTCCTTTGTTGCAGCGTTCGGGGGAGCCGGTTTGGGGACCTGTGGAGAAGTTGTTCGATGGGGCTTCCCTGAAGGGCTGGCATGCGATGGGCACGACCAATCAGTGGGTGGCACAGGACGGGATCCTGCGGAGTCCGCATAGCGGATCGAATATTATGACGGATGCTACATTCGGGGATTTCAAGTTGCATATCGAGTTCCGGTATCCGGCGCATAGTAACAGTGGGGTATACCTGCGGGGGCGGTATGAGTTGCAGATCGAGGATGAGGGTGGGACGGAGCCGCCGAATAACGAGATCGGGGCTATTTACGGATTCCTGTCGCCGAATGGGAAGATGGGGAAGCCGGCCGGGGAGTGGCAGAGTTATGATGTCGAGCTGGTAGGGCGGACGGTGACGGTGGTGTTTAATGGGAAGCAGGTGATCTGCCGGCAGGAGATACCGGGGATCACGGGTGGGGCGTTGGATAGTAAGGAGGGGGAGCCGGGGCCTATCTACCTGCAGGGAGATCATGGGCCGGTGGAGTTTAGGAATATCACGATCCAGCGGGGGCGGTAGCTTTGATGAGGGTGGCCTTCGTTGGATTAGAGCAGCGGTTTGAGGATTTTCCAGACGTTGTCGGCGACGATGCGGTGGCCGGCGGGGTTGGGGTGGATGCCGTCGGGTTGGTTGAGGCGGGGGATGCCGCCGACGTTTTGGAGGAGGAAGGGGATGAGGGCGCATTTGTTCCGGGCGGCGAGGGAGGGGAAGATGTTGCGGAAAGCGTTGGTGTAGGTGGCCCCCATGGATGGGGGCATTTGCATGCCGGCGAGGATGATCTTTGCCGTGGGATATTTGGATTTGACGGCGTCGATGATGGCCTGGAGATTGGCGGTGGTGCCGGCGACGGGAATGCCTCGGAGGCCGTCGTTGGCGCCGAGCTCGAGGACGAAGATGTCTGCGGGGGTGCGCAGGACCCAGTCGATGCGGCTGCGGCCGTCGGCGGAGGTTTCGCCGCTGACGCCGGCGTTGGCGACCTGCCAGGGGAGGTGGAGGGAGTCGATGCGGTGTTGGATGACGGCGGGGAAGGACTGGCCGGGGGCAACGCCATAGCCGGCGGCGAGGCTGTCGCCGAAGAAGATGAGATGTTTACGGGGCCGAGGCTGGAAGGCGGAAACCAGGGCCAGGAGCATTATGATCGTCGCGGCAGACGTAAGCTTGGTCGACATTTTCATGGTGTTTGCATCCGGGAGAACAACATTTCCCCGATATAGTTGTAAATTTTCCTTGTGGAAACTATCCTAAAATTAAACAATGTCAGCAAGACCTATTCGCTTGCCGGTAAAACGCTGCATGTATTGAGCGATGTGAGCTTTGCCGTCGAGGCGAGATCGACGCTGGCTATTGTGGGCCCTTCGGGCAGCGGGAAGACGACGCTGCTGGGTCTCAGTGCGGGGCTCGACCGGAGCAGCGCGGGATCGGTGGAGCTCAACAATATCCCGCTTGGCGAGCTCGATGAGGACGCCCGGGCGGAAATACGTAACCGTTATGTCGGGTTCATTTTCCAGAATTTTCAACTCTTGCCCACGCTGACCGCATTGGAGAACGTAATGGTTCCCATGGAGCTGCGAGGGGAGCGTCATGTGCGCACCCGGGCGAAGGGGTTACTGGAGCAGGTCGGGTTGAGCGACCGCCTGCATCATTATCCCGTTCAACTATCGGGAGGCGAGCAGCAGCGGGTGTCGTTGGCGCGGGCGTTTGCCAATCAGCCACGGATCCTTTTTGCCGATGAGCCGACGGGGAACCTGGATGCGGAGACGAGCGAGAAGATCACGGGGCTGCTTTTCGAATTGAACCGGCAGGCGGGGACGACGCTGATCCTTGTGACGCATAATACGGAGTTGGCGGCTCGTACGCAACGCATTATCCGGCTCGCAGGAGGCCGTGTCATCGCCGATGAGAAACCTTAGTATCATTGATGATGCCGGCCCCGGCGAGGACGGGGGTACTGGCTTGGGGAGACGGCCGGCGTTGGGCTGGTATCTTCGGATGGCCTGGCGCGATAGCCGGAAGAACCGGGGCCGGCTGCTGTTGTTCATTTCTTCGATCGTGTTGGGGATCGCGGCGTTGGTGTCGACGCTTTCTTTCGGACATAATCTGCGGTTAGCCATCGACGACCAGGCGAAGATGCTGGTGGGCGCGGACCTGGTATTGAGCGGGCCGCGGCCGATGGCGCCGAAGGTGCGGGAGATCGTGCAGTCGGCGCCGGAGAGGCATTCGGAAGAGCGGAGCTTTGCTTCGATGATCCTGTTCGAGAAGAGCGGCCAGAGCCGGCTGGTACAGGTGCGGGCGATCAGCGGGGACTATCCTTTCTACGGCGTGCTGGGCACCACGCCCGCGCCGGCGGGGATGAGCTTTCGCGAAGGGCAGGAGGCGCTTGTCGACAAGACCTTGATGCTGCAGTTTGGCGCCCATGCAGGCGACAGCGTGCGCATCGGCAACCTTGTCTTTACGATCGCGGGAAGCCTTGACCAGGCGCCGGGTCGCAACGAGATCTCGATGACGGTAGCGCCGCCGGTGTATATCCCGCTGCGTTACCTGGACCCTGCGGGACTGGCGCGGCTGGGCAGCCGGATGGAATACCGCTACTATTTTCAATACCCGAAGGCCGATATCCGGTCCCTGTTGGCGACAATGGGGCCCCAGCTGGAAAAAGCGGAACAGCGTTACGAGACGGTGGATTCGCGCAAGCGCCAAATGAACCGCGGTTTTGGGGACCTCACGCAGTTCCTGACCCTTATCAGCTTTATCGCGTTGTTGCTGGGTTGTGTGGGCGTGGGCAGCAGCGTGAATATCTATGTCAGGGAAAAGATCATGGACGTGGCGGTGCTGCGTTGCCTCGGGCTCAAAGCCTGGCCCGCCTTTTTCGTTTACCTGATCCAGGTAGTGGGGATCGGCTTGATCGGGAGTGTCGCGGGGGCGGTGCTTGGGGTGGCGATCCAGCAGGTGTTACCGGCCATATTGAAAGATATCCTGCCGATGGAAACCAGCTTTCATATTTCGTGGCCGGCGGTCGGCGAGGGAGTGATCGTGGGGCTGGTGATCTCGTTGCTGTTTGCGTTGCTCCCCTTGCTGTCGATCCGCCGGATCTCGCCGATGTATACGTTGCGATCGTCGGTCGAGGGGATGGGGCGCCGATGGGATGGGTTGCGATGGGGGGTGTATGTCCTCATCTTTGTGTTCATAACGGGTTTTGCGTTCCTGCGGATGCGGAGCTGGGGAAAAGCGACCGCGTTTACCACGGCGCTGCTGGTATCTTTTTTGTTCCTGGCGGGGGCGGCGAAGCTGTTGATGTTTTGCGTGCGACGACTGTTCCCCGCCCGATGGAGCTATCTGTGGCGGCAGGCGTTTGCAAATCTTTACCGGCCCAATAATCAAACGTTGATCCTGGTGGTGACGATCGGGCTTGGGACGACTTTTATCGGAACGCTTTATTTTGTGCAACAGCTATTGATCGACCGGGTGACGGTAACGGCATCGCGTGGCCAGGGGAATATGATCCTGTTCGATATCCAACGCAGCCAGGTGGCGGGTGTGGACAGCCTGGTGCGGAGTGCGGGATTGCCGTTGGTGGGGTCGGTGCCGGTTGTGACGGTGCACTATAGTTCGGTTAAGGGGGTTACGGCGGAGATGGCGGCGGCGGATACGGTGAGGGATACCGCGGCCGGCAGGAACGGGCCGCCGGAGCGGCGGATCTTTGGGCGGGAGGAGCGGGTGACATACCGGGACACGCTGATCCCGACGGAGAAGCTGGTTGCCGGGAGGCTGGGTAGACCGGTGCGGAATGCGAGCGAGACGATCTTTGTGAGCATCGAAGAAGACTATGCGCGACGGATCCTGCACGTCGGGATGGGCGATACGATCGTGTTCGATGTGCAGGGTGTGCCCCTGACGACGGTCGTGGGCAGCCTGCGGTCGGTGGACTGGCGGCGGATGCAGCCGAGCTTCCAGGTGCTTTTCCCTTCGGGCGTGCTGGAACAGGCGCCGCAATTCCATGTGGTGATCACGCAGGTTGGGTCGCCGGAACAATCGGCGCGTTTTCAGCAGGCGATGGTGCGGCGATTCCCTACGGTATCGGTGATCGATCTGCGGCTGGTGCTGAGCGTGCTGAACGAGGTGCTGGAAAAGATCGGGTTTGTGATCCGGTTCATGGCGGGCTTCAGCTTGCTGACGGGAGTGATCGTATTGATCGTTTCGGTGCTGATCAGCAAATTTCAGCGGATACAGGAGAGCGTGCTTTTGCGGACGCTTGGGGCCAGCCGGCGGCAGGTGCGGACCATCCAACTTTTAGAGTACTTTTTCCTGGGGGCTTTGGCGGCTGCGACCGGGATACTACTGGCCCTGGGATTGACGTTTATATTAGCGAAGCTGGCCCTGGAGAGCAGTTTTTCGGTGCATTGGATTGCGGTGGGCGGGATCTTTGTATTTGTCTGTGGCTTAACGGTTTCGGTGGGATGGTACAACAGCCGGGGAGTATTGACCCGGCCGCCGCTGGAAATATTACGCACTGAAGGCTAATGAGTTACGTGGAGCGTATTGCATTTGAGCCGGCTTTGAGATATATTTATGAATCCAATGGAAAACCCTGCAGGAATACCTGCGAACGAGGCGAGGCCCCGGATCGACAAACGGCGGTTCTGGCAGCTGAACACGTTCATCGTTCTTGCGATGGGCTGCAATCTCCTCAATTTCCTATTCGATATTGCCGACGGGATGATGAAAAGCGCCGTGATCGAGATCGCCGGCATCCTGATCCTGTTTGGGTTCATATGGTTCAATATCAAAGGCATGATCGATGTGCCCAAGATGCTGAGCATCCTTTTTGTCAATGCCCATTCCACCTTTCTTTGCTATTTCCAGGGGTCTTCGCAGGGGTCTTATCTGTATTTGTTCCCGTTTGTGATGGCGATGATCTATTTCCTGCGTGTGCGGAAGAACGATATAGGAGTCACCTTGTTCATCTTTGCGACGACGCTGAACCTATCGTGGATCGTGCTGATGATGCCCACGGTGTCCTCCCTGGAGCCGGTGTCCGAGGCTGTGCGTAACCGGCACTTCGTGCTGAATATCCTGGTGACCTTTCTGCTGGTGTGTATCTTCTTTTATTTCGTGCTCCGGTTGCTTGACTTCAAGGAGCGGCGGAACAAGCGGGATATCGCGGCGCTGAAGCTCGTGGAGATCGAACTGTTGTCGGCCAAAGACAAGGCGGAGAAGGCGGCGGCGGCGAAGGCGCGCTTCATGAGCAATATGAGCCATGAGCTGCGGACGCCGCTGAATGCGATCATCGGTACGACGCATTTGCTGATACAGGAACAGGAATCACTGCATGAGAGCGATCATTTCAAAGTACTGAAGGATTCGTCGGAGCATATGCTTCAACTGGTGAATGCGGTGCTGGACTTCAGCAAGCTGGATGAGGGAAAACTGGTGTTCGTCCAGGAGGCGTTCGACCTCGAACAGGCGCTGACAAAGGCAGCCGAGGCGTTCATTCCGCTGGTCCATTCGAAGAATATCCCGCTGTATCTCCTGGCCGATCCGTTGCCCGAGGGAAAGAAGGTGGTCGGCGACGAAATGCGACTGAAGCAGGTGTTGCTGAACCTGCTGTCCAACGCGGTCAAGTTCACGGAGTCGGGATCGGTGACGCTGCGGTCGAAAATAATTGGTGTTACCGAAAGCAGTGCGGAGATCAGACTATCCATAGAGGATACCGGTATCGGTATTCCGCCGGAGAAGCTGGCGATGATCTTTGAAAGCTTCACGCAGGCGGACGCCGAAACGACGCGGAAATATGGCGGCTCGGGGCTTGGCCTCAGCATCTGCCGGGAGCTGGTGCGGAAGATGGGCAGCGAGCTGCAGGTGAAGAGCGAGCCGGGCAGGGGGAGCGTGTTCTTTTTCGACGTGCTGCTGCCTTTCGAACAGCGAGTGATGATCGTTCCGAAGGAAAAGCTGCGGGGACTTCAGAAATTAACGGGTGTGCGCATCCTGCTTGTAGAAGACAATGCGGTAAATATGAAAATTGCGCGGAAGTTTTTACACAGCTGGGGCGCGAGTATCAATACGGCGGAGAATGGGCAGATCGCCTGGGATCTTTTTCAGCAACAGGCCTATGATCTGTTGTTGGTGGACCTGGAGATGCCGCTGATGGACGGAAAGGCGCTGCTGATGCAGGTGAGGAATGTGAACAAGGAAGTGCCGGCGATCGCCTTTACGGCGGCGGTGTATGAGAATATGTATGATGACCTGCAGAAGCATGGCTTTAACGGGTATCTTCATAAACCCTTCCGGCCCGATGAGATGCACCGGAAGATCTTGAGACATATTGTTAAGAAATAAATCCGTTCTTATGAGACACTTGTACATTCTGGGACTCTTATGCCTTGGCACTTCGTGTGGTTTGATCCCCAACAAAAAGAAAGTATTCGACTATTGTTATGTCAACAACAAGGGCCTTTATGCCGTTGCGTACGGCAAGGAGCCTACGCGCATTTTTGTGAACGGCACCGACCCGAGGCTCTCGCCGGATGGGCGGAAGATAGCCTATACCGATGTGGGCGGGAGGAACCATGATCGCAGGATCGGCGTTTTTGACCTGGAAGCGGGGAAGGTGACGATCCTGGACACGGCCTGTCACAATTGTTTCGGACCGGTGTGGTCGCCGGACGGCAATTATCTTGTCTACAATGCCTTTATGGGAAAGAATTGGGGTGTCAAGTATATCGACAAGGATAACCAGCACCCCGTGGAACTGGCCGCGCCTATGGACAGCCTGTTGGGATTTTCGTCGCCTACCTGGAGCTCGGATGGGAAGAAGATCGTCGTTCAGAATATGTCGGCCGTCTATATCTATGGATTGAACGGGCGGGTGTTGCAGAGCATTCCGTTCGAACAAATAGATACGGGTCTTGCTTTTTCGAGCTCGACCTGTTTTGTATTGAACAAGAGCGAGGACAAGCTGGTGTATTGGGCTGGGCTTAGCGAGGAGGGCAAGAATGGGGAGCCGCCGACCGCGGTGTTTGTGCATGACCTTGGGCAGGGGAAGAGTGTACGGATCTCTCCGAAGGGGTATGCCTGCTGGCAGCCCATTTTGAAGGGGGATACGGTGTATTGTAATGGGCGCCGTGGTATGGGGAAGGAGAATGTTTACCGGATGGATCTTAATGGCGAGCATTTTGCGCTGGCGTATAAGAATCGGGTGGATATGAGTTTTGCGGCGCGATAGCTTTGCTTACCATTCTCTTAGTCCGAATTCATTACCGTCGGGGTCGAGGAAAGAGGCGAATTTGCCCCAGCCGAGGTTGGCTAGTTCGTCTTTGAAGGCGACCCCGCGTTCTTTCAGGGTGGCGCAGGTGGCTTCGATGTCGGCGGTGTTGAAGACGATCGAAGGTTTTAGCTCCGCATAGTTGGGCATGAGCCGTTTGGGAAAAATGACGAGGGCCGTCTGGGCTCCCGGGGGCGCCACTTCCAGCCAATAGAGGCCGTTGCCCATTTCCTTTTTATTCTTCACTTCGAAACCGATCTTTTCGGTCCAGAATCTTTCCGCGGCGGGTTGGTCTTCGACGTAGACGCCGACGGTGGCGAGCTGTTGTATCATTTCTTTTTATTTCAAAGATACGGCCGGTTCTGGTGTTAGTCTTGTACAAAAACGACATCGTGGTCCTGGCCGGCGTTGTCGGTCTTGAACTTCTTTATTTTGGCCTTAAACTGGGCGGGGGTGAGGTCGAAGAGCTGGCGGAAATTCCTGCTGAAGTGCGCCTGGTCGGTATAGCCGGTCTCATAGGCAAGCGCGGCCAGGCCGATATCGGGGTTTTGGTCGATGAGGTTCCTGGCGTGGTTGAAGCGGAGGATGCGGGCGAAGAGCTTCGCGGGCAGGCCGATGTATTGGAGGAAGTTGCGTTCGAGCATGCGGGGACTTATTTCGAATTCCTTGGTGAGGGCGGCGATCTTTTGGCGGCCGTGCTGGGATCGGAGGGCTTGAGCGATTGCTTGTATCTTTTGGTGTTCGGGGGGGATCTGTTTCGGGACGTGGCCTACGAAGTGGTTGGTGATGAGCTGGAGTTTTTCATCGCGAGATTTGTTTTGGAGGTTTTTAGCGAGAGACTTAAGGGAATCGGGCAGGGAGAGGATGTTATTGACGAGGTCGGTTGCTTTTTGAGTCGAGAAGGCGGCGAAGCCTCCCGGAAGGAAACGGGCGGCGATGAAGCCGGTGATCCCGTCGGAATACAGGAGGAGCTGTCTGGTCTGGGGGCCGAGGAGGAAGTTTTGGGGGAGCGTGTTTTTGAGGTTTTCCTCGTGGCGGTAATAGGGTTCGCCGGTGGAGAAGATGAGCTCGGTGTGGGTGTCGGCCCAGAGGTGTTCATGGGTGTGGAAGGGTTCGCGGTAGTCGTGTTCCAGCATCCAGAAGCATTGGATGTAGGGTTGGAGGGGTGGCGGTGGGGGGTATTCGTGGTAGAACATAGGTGGAATGAATTTAAGCATTATCTTGCGGGAACCTTAATTTGTAGTATGAATAAAAGTTTTTTAACGACTGCCTGCCTGGCGATGGCTCTGGCTGCGGGGGCGCAATCCCCGCGGGTTATTACCGCCGAAGAATATGCGCATGCGGAGAGCATGCTGGCCTATAATACCGAGCCGTTGATCGATCGGGGTTCGGTTCAGCCGAACTGGCTGTCGGGGACCTTGTTCTGGTACCGCGTGCTGACGCCGGGGGGGAGCGAGTATGTGCTGGTGGATGCGGCGAAGAAGGGGCGGACGACCTACGGCGACCGGACGGCGCTGGCGCAGGCGATTTCGGCGGCGCTTGGAAAACCTTTCGAGGCTTCGCAGCTGAACGAAGGGCGGCGGGGACGCGGCGGCAGAGGGGGCGGCAACGAAGTGCTTTCGCCGGACGGGAAGCGCGCGGCCTTTATCCGCGACTGGAACCTGTGGGTGAAGGATGTGCCGACGGGACAGGAGATCCAACTGACGACGGACGGCGTTAAAGATTTTGGCTACGCAACCGATAATGCCGGGTGGAAGACGGGTGATGGCCCCATCCTCCGGTGGAGTCCCGATGGGAAGAAGATCGCGACCTTTAAAGACGATCAGCGACATGTGAGCGATATGTACCTGGTGACGACGAATGTGGGCAAGCCGACGCTGCATGCCTGGAAATATCCCCTTCCGGGCGACTCGGTGATCCCGATGATCCAGCGGGTGGTCATCGACGTAGACGCGAAGACGGTTACCCTACTGAACGTGCCGCCGGACCCGCATCGCGCTACGCTGAGCGACGATATCGCCAGCAGCGGGACCTTTGACGACGTGGACTGGACGGCCGACGACGCGCAGCTGGCCTTTGTCTCGACGTCGCGGGATCACAAGCACGAGAAGTTCCGGATCGCGGATGCCGCGACGGGTTCGGTGCGCGAGGTGTTCCAGGAGGATGTGGCCACGCAGTTCGAATCGGGGCGCGGAACGATCGACTGGCGCTACCTTGCCAAGACCAACGAGATCATCTGGTACTCGGAGCGGGATAACTGGGGCCACCTTTATCTATATGATGCAGGGACCGGAAAGGTGAAGAATCAAATCACGCAGGGCGACTGGGTGGTGACGCGGTTGGTGAAGGTCGACGAGAAGAAGCGGGAGATCTATTTCCTGGCCGGGGGCCGGGAGCCGGGCTGCCCTTATTTCAACCATTTTTATAAGATCGGCTTCGATGGTAAAAAGCTGGTGGCCTTGACGCCGGAGGACGGGAATCATACGGTAACCCTGTCGCCTTCCGGCGAATATTTTGTCGACAGCTATTCCAAGCCGGATATGCCGCCGGTAGCGGTTTTGCGCAATGCCGAGGGCAAGCTGGTCGCTCCGCTGGAGAAAGCGGATGTGTCGCGGCTGGTCGCGGCGGGCTGGAAAGCGCCGATGCTGTTCAGCGTGAAGGCGGCGGATGGGAAGACGGATATCTATGGACTGCTCTTTACGCCGAGTAAGCTAGACAGCACGAAGAAATACCCGATCATCGACTATATCTACCCCGGTCCGCAGGGCGGCAGCATCGGCGGCAACTGGGGGTTTGCGGCTTCGCGGGGCGATAACCAGGCGCTGGCCGAGCTTGGCTTTGTGGTGGTGGCGATAGAGGGAACGAGCAATCCGTCCCGGTCGAAGAGCTATCACGATATGAGCTACGGCAATATGGCGGAGAATACTCTACCCGACCAGATAGCGGGTATCCGGGAGCTGGCGCGGAGATATTCTTATATGGATCTCGAAAAGGTCGGTATCTGGGGGCATAGCGGCGGCGGATTTGCGACGGCGGGGGCGATGTTCCGGTATCCCGATTTCTTCAAGGTGGGTATCGCGGAGTCGGGCAATCATGACAACCGAAACTACGAGGACGACTGGGGCGAGCGGTATGACGGGTTGCTGGTGAAAAACCCGGACGGAACGGATAATTATACGGCCCAGGCCAACCAATTGTATGCGAAGAATCTTAAGGGGAAGCTGATGCTGGCGCATGGCCTGATGGATAATAATGTACCGCCTTATAATACTTTGCTGGTGATCGAGGCGCTGGAGAAGGCCAATAAGGACTATGACCTTGTTGTGTTCCCGAACAGCCCGCATGCTTACGGGCCGTATGCGCCGTATATGATGCGGCGGCGGTGGGATTATTTTGTAAAGAACCTGATGGGGGCGGTGGCGCCGCATGAGTACCTGATGAAACCGAGGACTGATCCAAGAAATATGTGATGGGGCAGTTAAAGGCGACGCTTGTATTATCGAAGTACAGTTTGCTGGCGACGTTGCGGAGCCCGACGTCGGTAGTATTCTCGATCGCTTTTCCGATCTTCTTTATTATTATTTTCGGGTCGCTGGTAGGGGATAAGGGCGGCCCGATCAAGATCGCCGTGTCGCCGGGGTGTGACACGGCGAATCCTATTTATACGACGGTGAAAGGGGTATCGGTGGTTCGCCTCGTGAAGGGGCTGACGGCGGCGGAGATCGCTGCGGAGATGAAGCAAGGGACGATCGGGACGGAGCTGGATATCGTTGCCGATGGAGGAATGGGCGGCGGCGGGCTTGG
>Ga0207671_10005661_pt1 | contig 11431 bp, 8 predicted proteins | sample KBSC24metaG_FD_184352 | JGI IMG/M metagenome (GOLD analysis project Ga0207671, IMG submission 184352) | Corn rhizosphere microbial communities from Kellogg Biological Station, Michigan, USA - KBS C2-4 metaG (SPAdes) (version 2) | ecosystem: Host-associated > Plants > Roots > Rhizosphere > Soil... | reverse complement strand
CCGGTTGTGCCAGTCGCACCGGTCAGGCCCTGCGCGCCAGTACTGCCGGTCGCGCCGGTCGGGCCGATCGCTCCGGTTGCACCGATCTGGCCGGTTGCACCGGTCGGACCGGTGGCACCTGCTGCGCCCGTGGCACCGGTACTACCGGCGGCACCGGTAGCGCCAGCAGCGCCTGTGGCGCCCGTTGCTCCCGCCGTTCCGGTGGCGCCAGTTGAGCCAGTGGCTCCACTGACACCTGTGGCGCCAGTCGCGCCCGTTGCGCCAGCGACACCCGTGGCGCCTGCCGAGCCAGTTGGACCCGTTGGGCCGGTCGGGCCTGTTGCGCCGGTGGCGCCTTTGGGTCCGGCAGATCCGTTCAGAGCAAACTGCGCGACCGGAACGGTGTTCACCAATTGGCGCGAACTCAACGCCGTGCCGTTGACGTCGATCTGCAAGTAATACTGCGTGCTGCCGAATACGAGGCCGAAGTCCAGATCCGTCGTGAACAGGCCGTTGACGACCTGTACGCTCTGAGTGATGGGGCCGGCAATGATGTTGTTGCCTGTCGGCGAGTCGTACAAGGTGAACGCCATTGTGTAGACGTTCGACGTCAACGCGCCGTGGTCGTTGAGCTGACCTTGATATGTGAACGCTGTGGTCTGCGGCGTTGCCGCAGCCGCTACGTCGGCGGTGCCGAAAGTCATCAACGCCGAAGCGATCAATGCATACATCTGATTGCGTTTCATGCTCAGCACCCCTCAAAACCGTCGAAAAAAAGTTGATCCTGCTGGACCACCGGCGCGGCCGACCAAAATCCGGCCAACACGGAATAGAAGCCGCCGCTGGAATAGCCAGGGGCGGTCTGCCCGGCCGCACCGTTCAGGACAAAACAGCTGTTGTGCAAGCGTCTGCCACCCGCGTGTATCACGTGGAAATCCACGCGGTACGCCGGCCCGCTCTGGGCGACGCTGTCGGACCAAGGAATGCCGGCCACGGAAATCAATGCGGCAGCCGTGACTACGCTGCGCGCGAGCCAGCGCCGCGTTCGAAAACGCTTGGATTTCATGAATTTCCCCGCAACATGCGAACCGCGTCACACAAAATGTGTGAATTTGCTCAGGCTAGCAAGTTTGATACCAACGATTTGATTGCGCCATAGGTCTATTCCCCCAAGGTCGATCTCCTGCTGGATGTGACCGGTCCGGGGTTCGTCGCGAGGCGCGACTTCAATCCATTTCGATTGCCAACGCCGCAGTGACCAACTGCGTCAGCTATTTTCGGATTGGGACAATCTCGAGTGGCCTGTTCAGGTTCCACTCGCAGGTGCATCAGGTCCGGAACGGATACAAAGCTGGCAGAACGCCGGCCCCGTGCTGCTCAGTCGCCGTCTCGAATGAAAGTCGACCGCGAAATGCCTCCGCAAGGGATTTGCCCAAATCGGCAGCGGCACCGGTGCCGTAGCGACAGCGCTCGAGAGCATCGATGGCTGCACGCTGGGCGGGATCCTGGATGCACGCTCGCAATTCGCCCAGGTTGCGCAGCAGCGGATTCGACTGGCGTCCCCAAGCCAGCAGCGAGCGTCCTGCCGCCGCGTAGTCGTTGCGCCGGCACGCATCGTTGAATGTCTTGCGCGGCGTGTCGTCGACTTCCAGCGCCGGGGCCGCGGTCCGCGCCGGATCGCGGCGCCTGACGAACAGCCAACCGCCGATGACGACCGTCACTATCCATAGCAGCGCCGCGAGCAACGCCAGAGTGCGCCAGAAACGCGCGCTTTCGTCCGTCGCGGTCGGATTGGACGCAGCAGTTGTCGCCGGTTGTGCCACGCTCGGCGCATTCGCGATCGTTGGCGCCGTCGCCGGTTGCGGCACGCTGGCCGCGGCGCCCGTGGCCGGCTGCACGTCGAGCGTGAGCGCCGGCACCGTTGCGGTTTCGGCGCGGTCGTGCGCCGTGTCCCACCATCCGACGCTGATCGTGGGCAACGTAAGCGTGCCGCCCCGCCGGGGCACGATCGCGAATTTTCTCTCGCGTTCGCCGAACAGCCACTCGCCGTCATTGCGATTTTGCGTGCTGGACTTGTCCGGATAGATATCGACGCCTTCGATCGCAGGCAGTTTCAGTTCCGGCAGCTGCTCGAATGCCAGGCCTTGCGCCTGCATGCGCAGCGTCAGCGTCAGCGGTTCGCCGGCGCGCGCTGTGCTGGTCGCATCGATGCCGGTCGCCGATAACGTCAGCGAACGCGCGGGCAGCCACGCGTCGTCGCCGGATGCCGCCGGGCGTGGACGCACATTGAGCTCGATCGGCGGCGAGCGAGCGCCGATTTCGCGGCCGCGATTGAAGAAGATGTCGATGGAATTGCCTTGCCCGGCGTGACCACGGAACGCGATCGGCGGCAACGTGACCGCACCGCTGCGCTCGGCCGTCAACGCGTAATGGCGTTCGACCACGTGGTACATGCGCCCGCCGGCGTTCGCCGTGTAGCTCGCATCCTGGCCGAGCTTGCGTACGGTCAGGCCGTCGGCTTGCGGGTCGGCCAGACTGCCATCGAGCAGATTCACCGCGTAGTACAGTTTCACGGTCAGGCGCACCTGCTCCTGCACGTAGGGGGCGCGCGGCTCGGCTGTCGCTTCCACGTAAACGTCGCCACCGTTGCTGGCCGTGGCAGCCGCCGGCTGCACGCTGAGCGTGAGCGGCGCGGTTTGCTGCCCGGCGACGGCAAGCGCCGGGATCGTCAGCGTACCTTCGTGCTTGGGTTGCAAACCGACGGCCCATAGCAGTTTGGAACTGCTCTGGCCGTTGATGATGTTCACCGAAGTCGAACTTTGCGTGCCGAGCAGATCGAAGTCCTGCGCCAGGGCGGCGAGGTCCGGCGGCGCAGCGCCGGTGTCGCCACTGACTTCGACGTTGAGCGTCACCGTCTCGCCGAGCTGCATGCTGTTGCGGTCGAGCCAGGCGCGCACGCTCGCGGCATGCGCGCCGGCGCAAAACCAAAATGATAACAACGCGACAAAGTATACGAAACGCGATTTCACCGGCCATCCTCCCGCGCCCTGCCGCCGTGCTGGCGCAGCTGATATTCGAGCTGGAACTTTCGCCGCAACAGGCCACCCGGATCGTCGGGCACGCGCTGCAGCCACTGCTCCACCGCCTGAGCATGTTCGTCTTGTTTTGCATCTCCCTCGCGGGCGCCGAGACGGATCGGCTTCTGCTCGGCTGGCTTGGCTTGGCTCTGCGCCAATTCCTTGGTCATCTTCTCGCGATAGTTTTGTTCGGCCTGCTGCGCCTGCGCGGATTTCTCGCTTTCGGGCTGCGCGCCGGACTGATCTTTCGAGTCACCGTGCTGCTGCGACTTTGCTGGGTCCTGCATCTTGTCCTGCGCGTTCGATTGCGCCTGCCGCGAATCGTTCTTCTGCTGATCGCCGGACGAAGCGGATTGTTGCTGCTGTTGTTGTGAATTCTGGTTCTGCTGGTTCTGGCCGTCTTGTTTGTTTTGTTGGTTCTGTTGGTTCTGTTGTTGACTCTGCTGTTGCTTCTTGAGCCAATCCTGTACGGCCTTCTTGTTCGTTTGCGCGTCCTCCATGCCGGGCTCAATGCGCAGCGCTTGGTCGTAGGCGGCGATCGCCTGCTCGTACTGCTTTTGTTTGGCCAGTGCATTGCCGCGGTTGTAGGCCGCTTCAGCGTCCGAACGGCTCGCGAAATCCTGTGCCGCCGCGTCGAAATCCGCAGCGCGATACGCCGCCGCGCCGCGCAATGCCGGATCGCGCGCGAGCGTTTGTGCTTGCTTGGCGTGGCCGGCGTCCAGTTCCGCGCGCGCCTGTTGATCCGGCCGCTGCCACATGTCGCGCCAAGAAAATGCCGACACCGGCGGGCTGTGTGCGATCAGCATCAATGGCAACAGCATCATCCAGCCGCGACGGAAACCGAACGCAACCAACGGCAGCAGCGCAAACAGCAGCCACGGACCGCGGTCGCGAAAGCGCGCAGTCGCAACTTCAGTTCCCTTTGCCGGCTCCGCGCTGCGTACGACTGTAGCGCCGAGCAACGCGTCGACGTCGCTGGCGGAATCAAGGTACCGGCCGCCGCCGGCTTGCGCCAATTCGGTCAGCGCGCCGACATCGAGTTTCGGCAGCACGATGTCGCCGGCTGCATTTTTCATAAAACCACCTTGCGGCAATGCGACCGGCGCACCCTGTTCGCTGCCGATGCCGAGCACGGACACGCGCACGCCCGCCTCGCGCGCGCGGCGCGCGGCGGGCAGCGCATCGGCATTGGCCGAATCGGCGAGCAACAGCAAGTCGCCGCCGGCAAGCCCCGCCTGCTTGATCAATTTCACGCCGAGTTCGATCGCGCGCGCAGTGTCGTTGCCGGGCGCCGGCATCACCGACGGATCCAGAGCATCGACCAGATTCGCCACCGTATTCGCATCATCGGTCAGCGGCGCGACGACGAACGCGTCGCCGGCGTAGGCGATCAACGCCGTCTGCAGGTCGCCGCTGCGCTTGAGCAGATCGGCAAGTTTGTAGCGGGCGCGTTCGTAGCGGCTCGGCTTGATGTCCTGCGCCGCCATGCTCGAAGAGAGCTCCAGCGCAAACACGCGCGCGGCGCGATTCTGAAACAGCGGCTGCGGCAATTGCTCCCACGCCGGTCCGGCCAGCGCAACGCAAGCCACGATCCAGGCCAGCGCCGCCAGCCAGCGCGGCGTCTGCGCGCGTGCACCATCGCCGCCGTCGGCGAGCAGATGTTCGAGCAGGTGCGCATCGACGGCGCCGCGCCACGCGCCGGCATCGGAGCCACGGCGTGCCAGCACGAGCCACAACAGCGGCAGCGCGGCGAGCGCGAGCAACCACCACGGGCGCAGGAAATGCAAATTAGCGAGCCCGCCGCTCACGGTTCCGCTCTCATCGCGAACACGCGCGGCAAGGACATCGCGCGCATCGCCGCGAACAACGCGATCAGCAGCGACGCGGCCAGCGGCCAGTGGAACAGTTCATCGATCGGCCGATATTGCTCTTGCGCATCGGCCGCGGGCTCGAGCTTGTCGATCTCGCCGTAGATCTGCGCCAGTTCCGCGGTGTTGCGCGCGCGGTAAAAATGCCCGCCGGTCTTGTCCGCCATCGCCGTGAGCAGGCGCGCGTCCAGATCGGCGGACGGGTTGACGACATGGCTGCCGAACAGGCCGTCGACGCGCATCGCCTCGGCGCCGATGCCGATCGTATAAATCTTTACATGCTCGGCAACGGCAAGCTCCGTCGACTTGTCCGGATCGAGTTCGCCCGCATCGTTCACGCCGTCGGTGAGCAGGATCAGCACGCGTTCGCCTTGTGGGCGCTCGCGCAGGCGCTTGACAGCCAGGCCCACCGCGTCACCGATCGCGGTCTCGCGGCCCGGCAAGCCGACGCTGGACTCCTTGAGCTGCTTGAGCACGGTGTCGCGATCGAACGTGAGCGGCGTTAGCAGATAGGCCTGACTGCCGAATACGATCAGGCCAATGCGATCGCCGACGCGGCGCTGGATGAAATCGCCGGCAATGGTTTTGACCGCGCTGTAGCGGCTCACCGCTTCGCCACCGATTTCCATGTCTTGCGTGCTCATGCTGCCCGATGCGTCGACCGCAAGCAGCAAATCGCGCCCGCTGCGCGGCAAAGCCTGCGGTTCGCCGAGCCATTGCGGACGTGCCGCAGCGGCGATCAACAATGCCCACGCCAACAACGCAAGCCACTTGCGCCAGCGTGGCACGGGCGCGGAGCCGCTCTCGCTATCGAGTCCGCTGAGCGCGTAAGGCAGGCGCAGCGCCGCCTCGTCGCCCGCGCGTGCCGGCGGCAGCACGCGCGCGACCAACCACGGCAGCGGCAGCAGCACGGCCATCCACGGCCACACCCACTCAAGCACGACGCGCTCCATCAGCAAGCGTCGAACGCGTCCAGCGCCGTACCAATGCGATCAATGCGACGCTGTCGTAATCGCAACGCGGACGGAAAGGCGCTTCAATCAGCACGCGACCGACGCCGTGGCGAAAGTCTGCAGCCGGCGCGCGTGCATCCAGGTATTCGAGCCACCGTTCGCCCTCATACGATGCCGCAGCAGGCGCGTCGCGCAATGCAATCCGCCGCAGGAACTGCGATAGCGCCGCGGCCAATGCGGCCGGATCGAGGCGCGCGGCATCGATGCAGCGCTCGAGTTCGGCGAACACCGCGGCGTGCTCGCGCCGGCGCGCGCGTGCGCGGCGCAGACGCACGAAAGCAAAAACAGCAAGAAGTATACAAATCGCGGCGAGTAGCCACCAACCGGGCGCCGGCGGCCACCAACCCGGCGGCGGCGGCAGGTGGATGTCACGCAGTACGGGGCCGTCGGCCGCGTTCATGCGCGCCGCACCGAGCGCGAATCGAGCCCGAGCACTCGCGCCAGCGCCGTATCGGGCTCGGCGCGCGTATCGAGCACGACCGAACGCAATGCGCGCCGTTGCAACATGCCGGTCAGCACTGCGCGGCGTTCGGCGAACCACTGCGGCCAGCGCGCGCGCGTACGCGCCGCGGCGAAATCCAGCAACACGCGGCCGGCATCGCTGCGCAGCGAATAGCGCGCCGGCGGCGGTGCGGCTTCCTCGAGCGCGTCGCTGAGCAGCACGGTGGCGACGTCGCAATGTTCGGCAAGCAGCGTCAACGGCCCTTCCGCCGCGGCGTCGGCGGAAAATCCATCGGTCAGCAGGATCACGCGCGTGCCCGGTCGCGCCAGCCGGTGCGCGCGCTGCAGTGCGCGCGACAACGGTTCGACCGGTCCTCCCGCCACAGCGGTCGCGTCCCACTCGACCAGCGCGCGCAGCACATGCAGCGCACCGCGCGGACCGCCACCCGGTTTGAGTTCAGCGGCAAGGCCAGGGCCGAAGCCGACTGCGCCGATACGATCGCCGCCCTGCACCGCAGCCCACGCGGCAAGCGCCGCGGTGCGTGCAGCCTGCACCGACTTGAAACGCACGCGCGTGCCGAAATGCATGCTCGGATTGCAATCGACGATCAGCAGCACGCTCTGCTCGCGCTCCTCCTGAAACAGCTTGGTGTGCGGACGCCCGCTGCGCGCAGTCAGGCGCCAATCCATCTGCCGGATGTCATCGCCGGGCTGATACGCGCGCGACTCCACATAATCGACGCCGCGGCCGCGAAAACGCGAGGCATGCGTTGCGGCGAAACTGCCGGCCACGCGCGCGGGCGGACGCGCGAAGCGGCGCGCGCGCAGGCGCATGGAGATCAGTTCGCGCAGATCGACGCGAACGCCGCGCGTGGACCCGGAAATCACGGCAACGGCACGCGCGCGAGCAGCGCGTCGATCACCTTGTCCGGCGTTACGCCCTCGGCCTCGGCCTCGTAGGAGAGCAGCACGCGATGACGCAGCACGTCGTGCGCTACGGCGTGCACGTCTTCGGGTGCGACAAAATCGCGTCCGCCGAGCCAAGCGTGCGCGCGCGCGCAGCGATCGATCGCGATGGTGCCGCGCGGGCTCGCGCCATAGGCGATCCAGCGACCGATATCGTCGCCGTACACTTTGCCGGCACGCGAGGCCAGCGTCAGCTGCACGACGTATTCTTCGAGCGCGGGCGCCAGGTGCAGGGTCAGCACTTCTTCGCGCGCGGCGAAGATCTGCGCCTGACTCAGCACGCGCGCGGGCGCAACGGCTTCGTGCAGCGCGGTGCGTGCGCGTTCGCGTGCCAAGCGCAGGATCGCGGCTTCGGCCGCGCCATCCGGGTAGTCCACGCGCACGTGCATGAGGAAGCGATCGAGCTGGGCTTCGGGCAGCGGGTAAGTGCCTTCCTGCTCGATCGGATTCTGCGTCGCCATTACCAGAAACAGTTGCGGCAGCGCGTACGTCGTGCGCCCGACCGTGACCTGACGCTCGCCCATCGCTTCGAGCAACGCCGACTGCACTTTTGCCGGCGCGCGATTGACTTCGTCGGCGAGCAACAAATTGTGGAAGATCGGACCACGCTGAAATTCAAAACTGCCCTGTTGCGGGCGATAGATTTCGGTGCCGGTCAAATCGGCCGGCAGCAGGTCGGGGGTGAACTGGATGCGATGGAAATCGCCTTCGATGCGTGCGGCGAGTTCCTTGACCGCGGTCGTCTTGGCCAGGCCCGGTGCGCCTTCGACGAGCAGATGGCCATCGGCGAGCAGTGCGATCAGCAGGCGTTCCACCAGCGCGCTCTGACCGATGATGCAGCGCGAAAGCTCGTCGCGCAGTGCGGCGAAGGCAGCGGCGAGCCCGCTGCGGGTTGTGGCGTCAGGCATGTCCATCGAGTTTTGTTTTGTTGATGACCAATGATCGCACGGACACCGTGCATCCGCGCGCAATTGTGACCACGCCGCAACGCAAAGGTTTCCGGCTCAGGCTTTTATCGCCGCGAGCGCTTCGTCCACGCTTTGCGGCTTGCCGACGAGCCAGCCCTGCGCGTACTGCGCGCCGAGCTCACGCAGTTGATCGAATTGTTTCTGCGTTTCCACGCCTTCGGCGACGATATCGCAATTCAGCGAGGCGGCCATGCCGACGACCGCGCGCACGATCGCCAGGCAGCGCGGGTCATCGAGCTGGCGGATGAAGCCCTGGTCGATCTTGATCGTGTCGAAGGCGAGCTTGTGCAGATGTCCAAGATTCGAATAGCCGGTACCGAAATCATCGAGCGAGACTTTCATTCCGGCCTGGTGCGCGCGCTCGATCAGCGTCGCGATCTGTGAATAATCGAGCACGAGACTTTCGGTGATTTCGATCTTCAGCTGCGCAGGATCGACCTCGTGCGTGCGCAGTTGCGCGAGCACGCGCGCAACGAAATCGGCGTCCTCGACCTGTCGGCCGGAGACGTTGAAGGCGATGAACGGCTTGACCTGCGGCGCCTCGTCGGCCAAGCGGCGCAATGCCGCGCAGACTTCGCTCAGCACGTATTCGCCGACCGGCACGATCAGCGAGGTTTCCTCCGCAAGCGCGATGAAATCCACGGGAGAAACGACGCCGCGCTCGGGGTGCGTCCAGCGCGTGAGCGCCTCGTAACCGGCGAGCTTGCCGCTGGCGATGTCCTGGATCGGCTGCAGGCGGATCTCGAGCTCGCGATTTTCCATCGCGTTACGCAGCTGGCTTTCGAGGCGTATTTTGTCGATGGCGTGCGCCGATTCGTTGCTGGCATCTTCGGTCGCAGGGACCGGGTCGTTCCCGGTGAACGTCGCCAGCGCGGTGCGATAACGCGACAGCTGGCTGAGCAGCAGCGCGCGCACCACCGGGTCGGCGGCCTCCAGGCGTTCGGCAAACTGGGTGCGGTCGATCGGAGTGAGTGTGCACGCGCCAATCGCAGTCGCCGTGGCGCTGCGCGGAGAGTCATCGAGCACGGCCATCTCGCCGACCAGCGCACCGGCATGAAGATCGCTGAGCAGCATCGGCGCGCCGTCGCGATCGGCGGTGATGCGCAGGCTGCCGGATTCGATCAGAAACGCCGTGGTCGGCGCATCGCCCTCGCGGAACAACACCGCGCCGGGCACAAGTTCGATCCGGTAAGCCGAAGCCATGCATCGTCCCCTTCAACAGCGGCATGCTATCAGGCCCGAAGCCAAAAAAAAGGGCCGCGTTGCCGCGGCCCCGGATGTACGGCTAGGGACGACTAAGGATTAATCGTCAATGTGCAATTGAGTGTGCTGGCGGAACTGGGGCCGGTGACGAAACCGCCCGCGCAAGCGCCACCCCACGTGGCCGTGCCGCTGCCCAATGTCAGTGCGTAAGCACCCGGAGCAATCATGCCGCTGCACACCTGATTCACCGGATTTGCGCTGATGGTACAGATGAACGCGCTCGGGTTCGTGGAAATCGTATTCACGGTGCCCTTGGTGTTCGTCACCTGGATTGAGACCTGCGAACTCGTGCTGCTGCCCGAACCGCACTGAGTCGGTGGCGGCGAAGTATTGAGCGTGCACTGGTCGACGCCAGTCAAGGTTACCGTTGCGGTCGGCGAACCCGTGCTCGTCGTGAACGTGCACGTGCCGGTACCGGCTGATCCGAACCCGTTCAAATTGGCGAGTATGGTCGCGGTGGTCGTGCCATTCGCATCGGTCGTGCCCGGCAGCTTGGTCAGCGCTACCGTGCCGCCGCTTGCGGTACAGGTGCCCACGATCAGAACGTTCGGCACCGGATTGCCGCTGCCGTCGAGCAAGACCAACTTGACGGTGCCGCTAGCACCCGCCGCAAACGCGGACGGGATCGCCTCGAGCACGAGATTGCCGGCGGCCACGATGTCTGCCGACGCAGTGGCAGTGCCTGCCGTGAAGCTCAGGTTCGGCGTACCGCTGCCGCCGCTACCGGTGCCACCGGTTACGCCGATCGTGCTGACCGTCGTTGAAACGCAGCCATCCGGACCGGTGGCTTGCGGCACTGTACCGGTGCCGCTAATGCCGTCGAGCTTGCCCGACCCCACGCCCATATTGTTGAACGCGAACTGGAACACCACGCCCGACAACGGGCTGCCCAGCGCATCGTAAATACAGGCATTCACCTGCAGCGAGATGTTGCCTGGGATTGGGCTCGGGCTGATGATGATCTTGGCCGGAGCCAGGCCGGGGAATGCTGCCAGCGCGATGTCGGTCACGACGTCCGTGCTGCCCGGGTGTGTGGCTGTATTGACGCCGTCACCCTGCGCCCAAATCGCGGTCACGTGGCCGAGTGCGGAGACCGGATAGTTCAGCGTCGTCGTGGCGACGCCGATCTCGTTGGTCAGCGACGGCGAGGTGATGTTGCCGATTTGCGCACGCCCGATGATGTACGGCAGCACCGGACCGTAGTTGACGACATTGCCGGTGGTGTCGTTCCAGTTGAATGGATTCTGTACGTGCAGCGTCGTCGCGCTCTGGATCGACGCAATCTTGTCTGCGCTTTCCAGATCCGCGTTGCCGTCGACGAGCTTGCCGAACACGAGCAGCGTATCGCCGGGACCGGCGCCGCCGCCAGCGGTGGTGAAGTGGCCGTCGGTTGCCGTGAACAATGTGCCGCCTTCTTGCGGGTCACCGGCGTTGCCGCTGATCTGATAGTTGCCGGCCGCGTCGACGGGCGAGTCGATCGAGCCGAACTTGATCTGGGTACCCGGCAGTACCGGATTGCCTTGGCGATCGGTTCCGATTGCGCTGACCGTGAAGCTGTAGGTCGCGTCCGGATCCGGCGGTATGGTATTGGCGCCATTGGCCAGCGATACGTTGCCGGACACGCGATTGACAAGGATCGACGGCGCCTGGGAGCCCGGCGACGTCAGCGTCAGGCTGAAAAGGCGGCCATCGGATACTGTTACGGTCGCGGTCGCGCTGACGGCATCCTGAATACCGTTGTCGACGTTGCCATCGCCACGATCGGCAGTCACGCGAATCTGTACCGGCCCCTGCTGCGCGCCGGCGAGGAAGGTGACGGCGGCGATGCCCGAATGGGTCACCGTGTCGATCTTGGT
>Ga0207671_10005655_pt1 | contig 11436 bp, 19 predicted proteins | sample KBSC24metaG_FD_184352 | JGI IMG/M metagenome (GOLD analysis project Ga0207671, IMG submission 184352) | Corn rhizosphere microbial communities from Kellogg Biological Station, Michigan, USA - KBS C2-4 metaG (SPAdes) (version 2) | ecosystem: Host-associated > Plants > Roots > Rhizosphere > Soil... | reverse complement strand
GAATTGAAGAAGACCCTCGAGCTGTCGCTGCGCGAGGCGCTTCGACTCGAGCACAACTACATCGGCACCGAGCATCTGTTGCTCGGACTGCTTCGCAACACCGGCGACCCGGCCGTCACGCTGCTGGAGGGGCTCGGCGTGACACACAAGAAGGTCGAGGCGCAGGTGCGGTCGATGATCGCCGACATCATCGCGCGACGGCGTGCCTCAGGCGGATAGCGCCACCGCAAGATTCGCCATCATCGGAACCAGCACCCGGTCGGCGGCGGTCGGCAGGAACGCCGGTTCAGCGGTGTCCCCATCGAGTTCGTAATAGCCGGCGAGTTCGAGCATCACGAAAACCTTCTTGAGAAGCTAGAATTTCCTGCCGCCGCTATATTGGGAAAAATCAGGTCTCTGGAGCGGATTGGCACCAACGAAAAGTCCGCGTTCGCCAAGTATATCGTCCATATGATGAAGCGGACGCCATGCTCGCGTGACTGGTCGGAAAACTTTATCTCCGAAAATCTAGACCAGTATCGAGATGTCCCTGAGTTGTTGGCGCGCACTCCTGGAAACACACCGGCCGAGAGACAAGAGAATCTGAACAAGGAAATAGTTCGCCTGAGGGCGAGCCCGGACTTCAAGAAGGGAGTTCACCTTCATTCGTTCCAATTTATGGTTTCCGGCCTCTCCCCGGAAGCCGTGAATAAAATGACGTGGCGATTCTTCGTCGCTAGCGGCAATGATCACTTCGTGACAGGCGACAACCCCGTTTTCATTTTCAAGCACATCGGCCTAAACAAGCGAGATTCGGAATTGAGTTTTCCTATCTCATCTGACGTTGCTCTTTGGGCGACGTGGCGCAGTGATTTCGGCGATGGTTTCAGTCCCGGCAACAGTCAGGTCGTCAAGGAATTCAACAGAAGAACCGCTCAGAACGCCACGAAGCATCTTTACGCCGCCCGCAGCGAAGAGTGGATTGTCAACTTGCTCAACAAGGAGCGGCATCGGTGCAATTTGCTGCGTTGAATCCGTCGTGGTCCTCGTGATGGGCTTCGCTGGGAGAAAGCCCATGTGTTTCCTCCTGCGGCGGAATGCGATTGGTGATTCTCTATCGGCAGCTTGACCAAACCCACAGCAACCGGTCATACATGGAAGATGAAACTGGCGACGAAGGCACGTCTTGAAGGAACTGCGCGAAAGGCACGGGCACCTGCTTCTGCCTCGATGCAGTGGATCAGATTGCTCGACGCGGGACGTTTGGGTCGTGAGGACGGAGATAAATACGACGAAGGCCGATCTCCGTTTCAAAAGGATTTTGATCGAATCGTCTTTTCCTCAGCGTTCCGGCGACTCCAAGATAAGACCCAGGTGTTTCCGTTGGCAGAGAGCGACTACGTGCGGACTCGGCTCACGCACAGCTTGGAGGTCTCATGCGTCGGCCGGTCCCTCGGCACAATTGTTGGAGCGGCGATTCGGAAGAGGATGGAACTCCCTCCGGAGATCACGGCTGCTGATTTTGGTGCCATCGTCGCAACCGCGTGCCTTGCCCACGATCTTGGGAATCCTCCGTTCGGCCATTCCGGCGAGCGAGCCATTCAACACTGGTTCACGCATTCAATTGTTGGGCGGCGCGTAGGGCGGAGACTGACACCACTCCAGCGCCTCAACATCAAAAAATACGAGGGCAATGCACAGGGCTTTCGACTCGTGACACGTTTGCTCACGCCGGACAATCCTGGGCTTCAGCTCACCTATGCCACGCTTGGTGCGATGATGAAATATCCGATTGAAGCGTCAGTGAACGCGAAGACTCGTGGTGAGAGAGCAAGCGCGAAGAAGTTCGGCTTCTTCGAGACTGAGCGCCCGTATGCACTTCAGGTCGCGAGGAAACTTGGGTTGATTCCGCAGAGCAATCGCTTCTTTTGGTTTTGTCGGCATCCACTCGCCCTACTCATGGAGGCTGCGGATGATATTTGTTATCGAATCAGCGACTTTGAAGACGGTTGCCGACTGGGCTTGATTGAGGAATCCGTCGTGCAGAAATTGCTGTTGAAGATCATTGATGATGCCACGGCGGAAGTGAAAATGGCCGCAATGACTCAACGAACTGCGAGAGTTCAATACCTGCGAGCCCGCGCGGTCGCAAAGCTCGTAACCGAAACGGCCCAAGAATTTCTGAGGTCCGAACCGGCTCTTCTCGCTGGCGTGTTTGATCAACCGCTCGTGGAAGTAATTCCATCCGCTGCCCCTCTCCATGAGATCTACCGTGAGACAAAGAAGAAGGTATATCCGCACCGACCTGTGATTGAAGTCGAGGCCGCTGGATTTGAAGTCATTGGTGGACTGCTGGACGCTTTCGCTGGAGCCATAGACGAAAGCTCAGGCCGCCGAAACCCGTCTCATCGAACGAAGAAACTTCTCGAACTGATGCCTTTGGAGTTTTGCGGTGATGGTGGCACTCCATACGAACGGCTACTGAGCGTTATCGATTTTGTGTGTGGCATGACCGATACCTACGCCGTTGCGCTCTATCGGAAGCTGAAAGGGATTTCACTCGCTACAGCTCGGTAGCAGTCGTTCACTATGGAACGCATTCCCCCATTTGACGCACAGCACTTAACCGCGATTGCACAAATCCTGGCCGACACGGATTCAGGCCTCAAGGGTTCGCAAATCGGCTACTTGCTCAAGGACTCAAATATTCCGGACGTTTCACCGGAAGCCACGAAATGGAAGCGCCTCTTCAACGCCTTTGTCGAAATGCAGAACAGCCGCCAGTTCGGCAATCATGTCATCGTCTTTATCACTCGGGCGATGAGCCCAGTTCAATACACAACCAATCGGGATGCCTTCGAGCGCATGCGTGACGAACTGAACGTCGTTCTGGCCTTCTTTGGGTTCCATCTCGGTGAAGACGGGAAGGTGCGATACTCCGAAAGGGCTCGCAATCTGACACAAGCTGAAGAACGGGCAAGTCGTCTCCGATCCGCTTTGGTTTCCAGAAAAGTGCATCAGGATGTTCTCATCGCTTGCAAGGCGGAGTGGCTTCAAAGCAACTACTTCCACGCATTTTTCGAGGCCATGAAAAGTGTTGCCTCAAAGGTGAGGAACCTCTCGGAATTGACGGGAGACGGCGCTACTCTTGTCGAGGCTGCATTCTCGCTCGGAAAGAGTGGCACCCCGGTCCTTGCGATCAACTCGTTGACCACGGAGACACACAAAGGGGAACACCGGGGATTTGTGAACCTCCTGAACGGCCTGTTCGGGACGATTCGGAATCCCTTGGCCCATCATCCAAAGCTCGAATGGGACATGGACGAGCAGGATGCGTTGGACATTCTCACGACTCTCTCTCTGGTCCATCGGAAGCTGGATAAAGCCGTGAAGCTCTGATTCATACGGTCTTTACACGCTTTTTGAAGCGAGTGCGGCTCCCAGACATTCTTTGAGCTGGTCACGAGGTGAGACTCGCTGCCATTTTCAGTCCAATGATTGACCCTGAGCTGTTGAGGAAAATGGAGAGTGATGTTGATGCCGAAGTGGAGCGGATGGCACAGGCAGACGATTCCTTTCACGAACCTGTCACAGATGGCTCGGTGGATGTGGATCGATACGCTGCCAGCAGACCGAGAATACTGTGGATTCTGAAGGAACCGTGGGAAGAGCTTAGTGAGGGCGAGAAAGGTGGTGGTTGGAGCGTGTCAAAACACGTAGCAGCGAAAGGCATTACAAAGAACCGAGGCGCTCTGCCCATGATGGCATATGTCAGCTACTCGATAGCGAATGGTTTTCCTGGTTACGACGACATGCCGTGGGCGGCAAGCAGCGCCGAAGTAGCTGATTCGCTTAAACGGATTGCAATCGTCAATATTAAGAAATCTCCCGGAAAGAAGACAAGCTACCCTCCTGAGATCGCCAGACACTATGCCCGCAATCGATCTCTGCTTCTTCGCCAGATCAAGATCCTACGGCCAGAGATCATTATAGGAGGGAATACTCTCTTTCATTTCTTCGCCGATCTTGAGCTATCCGCTGAAGATTTTAATAAGGAACGTTCGGCGTGGTTCCTCAGTCATTCAGGGACGCTTTTCATCCATGCCGCCCACCCGGCCAGGAGAGGCTCCAACCGAGTTTACGTGGACGAAATCGTATCCATCATCAAGGAAAACTACGCCCCGCTCGACGGCACGACCATTTGAACAGCTCCTCCTCCCTCTACTTCAACCTCGAAACCCAGCGCACTGCCAATGACGCAGGTGGCTGGTATCCGGAGAAGATGGGAGTGTCAGTGGCGGTCGTGCTCGACGGCACTCAAACTCGAATCTTCACCGAGAAGGACATTGGCGCATTGGCTGCCCTCCTGGAATCCGCTGACCAGGTGATCGGCTACAACCTAGAAGGTTTCGATCTCAAGGTGCTGAGCGGCTACCCCGAAATCAATGTGGGAAAGATCAGACGCCTGGATCTCCTGCAAGGTCTCCAAAAAGCGGCCGAAAAGCGCGTCATGCTCTGGTCAGCCGTAGAGGCGACCCTTGGGCTCACCTCCGAGTCCGATGGGATTCAGATGGTGACGTGCTGGAAGAATGGTGAGATCGAGAAGGTGATCGATCATTGCACCAGCGTCACCCGTGCAATCAAGTCGCTCCATGAATATGGCCGGGAGCATGGGCACGTCTTCTACTCTCCGGACGAAGACGGTGAACGACACCGGCTTGAGGTGGATTGGTGAATCCGCCCCAGTATAATTCCCCATCATGCAAACCTTCCTGATGATCGATTTCGAAAACGTCCGGAATGTCGATGTGGCTTCCATCCCGTCGGATTGGCGGGTCTTCATTTTCGTCGGCCGGTCCCAGCACAGTATTCCGTTTGAGATCACCAGGGATGCTCAGCAGCTCGGAGATCGACTCAGGTGGATCAAGATCGAGGGCGACGGGCGAAACAACCTGGACTTTCACCTGGCCCTCTATTTGGGCCAATTCAGCGAAAAGCACCACGATTCTGAATTCCTGATCCTCTCCAAAGACAAGGGCTTCGACCCGCTCATCAAGCACGTCGTGGGACTGGGTGTGTGCTGCAAGAGAATTGAGTCGCTACCGCACCACCCCACCATTCGCAAATCCGATGCTGATCCTCACTTCGAGAAGGCGTTTAAAGTGCTGTCTGGAATAGCAAAGAACTCTCGCCCCAGGAAGCGCAAGACACTCGTTGCTCAAGTGGCGTCGTTTTTCCAAAAGAAGGAGAGTGCCGATGAGATCGAACGGATTGTAGATCTTCTCTTCACGAGGAAGCTCATCTCCCAAGTGGGCGATGCACTTATCTACGATTTCTGAATCACGACTGCCGCCGGCGCTCAGTCGAATCAGGACGACTATTCAACCTCGCAGCATAAATGTCATAGCTGATGCCGCTATGATATTTATGATCCCGAGCAACATCTATGCAGCTCGTCAATCGGGGCTGCGACTAACGCTTAGGCGTGAAATCTTCGACAACTATAACAACGCTCCCGAGAAATGCCTGCGACCCATCCAGCGTTTTCATTTGCAGCGTATTCTGCCGAGGCCAAGGATCATCACCAGGACCAAAGACGTTTGTAGTTGCGAAATTCCACCAGGTATTCGGAGCGTCTCCGCCTTTGAATTCAAATTCCCAGTTGGGCGGGCTCTGCGGATTCGCCGGATCAAACATTCTCAATGCGATAGACCGGTTGTGATCTGTCGCCCAAACGACCTCAATTCTGTAGCTGCCCCTACCTTCTTCGTTAAAAGCCGCAGAGTAGGTGTCCGGAACGTCGATGTAGGCCGACGAATTGCACTCAAATACGGTGTGCTTGGCATGCCCGAAAATGGGTATCCGAGCTCCTTTAATTAATTTTGGCATAGTAGTATTTCAGAACCTTCTTTCGAATTTTAGCATTTGGCGATGAACAGAAAGCGAACAAGGGAATCCACACCATGTTTTTCGCTCCTGAACAAGAAAAAACCTTTGCGTTGTCTCCTTCCCTTTTCGTGCGACCGACAAGTTTTTCAGTTCCCCTCTCGGAGCGTGCGCAGACTCCGCCGATAATCCTCAGAGAGAGTATTTTTAATACAGCCGGCATCCCTTCTCTTACGACCTTCGACCCATATAGCGGCCTCTGGGGCTCAGCAAATGGCATTGTGGAACGGCCCATGGACTGAGAAGATGGGTCCATGAAGTCGACCATACTCCGGGCAGTCTTCGGCGGCACCGTAGTGCTTGTGGTGGCTCTGCTCGGAGCATGCGATAGGGCGAAGTCGGTTGATGTATCCACGCCCAATCCACGGTTGGACGCCGCGCAGAACCCCATCCAAGTGGCCATTGCCATCCCCCTACACAACCTGAAGCAGGAGCGAGAGCTTATGTATTCTGCGTTGAAACCGCATTTTCATGTGCTCATCTCGAACATCTCTGACCAGCCGCAGAATATTTGGCGTGAATGGTGTTCTTTGGGTTACTATGCGCTGTCTTTCGAAGTGACCGATGCCAGTGGTAAAACTCGGACGATCACAAAGAAGAAACCTCATGTCTGGACGATGAACTACCCCGATTTCTGGACGATCCCACCGCACGAGAGTCTGGTGCTCGACGTAAACTTCACGGACAGCGAGACCTGGGAACCATTTCCGCCCGCAAAAACGAGCTTCACGATGCGGGCCGTTTTCGAGATCCAACCCGACGAAGATGCAAAGAAGTCTTCGGTGTGGACGGGACGTGTCTTTTCCAAAGTCTCAACATATACACCTTACGGCCGTGACTGAAACCCTGGGGCTTGGGCAATCCTTTATGCAGGGAATAGCGAGGACCCACTGTTTTCTATCGCTGTCCCGTCACAGCCCTCACAATACTGTCAGCGAGGCGTTGAATGTCTCCGTCTCGTTGAGGAAGTGCCACTTTTACGGGCGTGATCCTTTGCCGAGACTCCTCCGGGAATTGCTTGAACTAGCCGGCCGTGAGTCTGTTAAAGCATTATGCCTCATAACTATTACCTTTGCAGCAACCGCCTAAGCCCATATTCGGCGTCGCAGTTTTTAAGTCAAAGCTACGAGAGATTCATTCACAGCCATTTGCCCTTGATCTCACTCGATAGAGAATCAAGGTCATTGTAGATTGAAAACGCGTTGATGTTTAGGAGTCGTAGCTCTTCCCGGATGTCGCCTTTTGCGCCGGCGGGAACCTTCACTTTAACCAAGGTCGGGTTATCTTGGGGTTTTGCTTCGTGCATGTGGAGAGTGAAGCATGAGCTCTGTTGACCAATGCGACCTGCCGTGTTATCTGGTCGCACTGGTAAAATCAACGACCGAAAATCATGATCGAGTGATGCCCTTGGCTTATGCCAATACGACATGCCGATGGCGTCGACAACGTATGGGTGGCGCATCGTGCGAACGTGATCAAGCGGGTCCCTCTTGTTTTTAGGTTTCGGGATTACTTTCCTGGGCTCCATTATTAGCACCTCGCCATCCTCCGTGGGCGAACTGTTTACAGCAAAGAACAGAGACGCTAGTGGATTGGAAGTCCAATCGAGTAGTCGCGTCGGCATCCCGTTGTGTTGAGCAATGAAGTATAATGGAACAATTTCATTGGCGTTTAGAAGTGTCGCTCCTGCGACACGGAATTCACTCAACATTTCGCGCTCGAGGTTTAATCGCTTGTTCTCAAGGCTCGACCCAACCCACTTCTGCGCACGCTTCGTGAAATCGTCACGATACACGCCTGGGTGCAATTCATACGATCTCTTGCTGTGACCACGAAACCAAGCATGGCTGTGAAAACCATGCTTCGGAATGCCATATTTCTTTTCCCAATTTGCAATAGCTATCAGAAACTTGGCCACAGTTGTCGCGTCGTCGAAGTCCGTTGCGGGTTTAACTATTTCAGCCATATTGAGGTTGTTTTACTTCTTCGCCTTCCTGAATTTCGCCCACCTCGCCTTTTGAGCAGCTACGATCCTGCCGCGAGCTTCAGGTGACATCGTGCGCTTCTTCTTGCCCGGCTTGGCTGCTTTCGTCGCCAGTGTGGCTTCACTCGTAACTGCAGCCTTGTTGCCCTTGCTCTTGGCCCATCGGGCACGTTGAGCGGCAGCGATGCGCGCGCGAGCGGACGCTGACATAGTGCGCTTCCCTTTGGCCTTTGGCTCAGCCGCCGCCTGCTTTCCGTTGCCAGTAGATACACCCTCGGTGGATTGAGCACTTGAGAGGACAGAATTGAGGTCTGCTTTGAGCTTCTCAATCTGCTCGGAAATGGCAATGGCGCGTTGAAGTTGGGCGATGGAAGGTGTGGACATACTGAAGCCTATTAATGAATCAACGGGGTCTCGGTCAACTCCCCTTTGCCGTTGCGCGTAAAGTGACCGGAACTATCATGGGACTATGCACTCAAAAGAACCTCTAGCTGAGACAGAGATCGGCCCCCTGCGTATCCGTGCGCTTGCGGTTGGGGCTCAGTCCATTGGTGCCCTGGCGTTGGGAGCTTTGGCAATCGGCACCCTTGGTATTTGCATTGTGGGCATTGGTCGTCTTTTCGTCGACCGAGCAAGAATTCGCAAGCTCCACATCGACGAACTGACGGTGGGCAGGCTGCACGTTTTGGATGGATCCCATCCCAGTTCATTCCAGCCTGGCATGATCCAAGGCGGCTAAACGGAGACGCGGATATGCCACAGCACGCACGCTTTTATTGGGGAAAGAGAAATGGAACGCGCCGATACAGTTTCAATTGGGATCAGATCTTCCACGACTCAGTCGTCGTGATCACAGCCAGTGAGGGAAAACCTCCCTCGACCAATTCGCCTCAACGCTTTGTGGGCGACGCAGGATTCACGGTGATGAACATTGCTCCCCGCGATGGGGGCGTGGATTTTGGAGTCAGGATCGAATGGGATGAACCCATTGGGCTATGGACTGACATCACAGTATTCGACCGAAGTGATTCCATCTTCCAGCCACCAAGCCGTTTTGCGGACGAGTAGATTCGCTCAATCGAACACATCCTCGATCCTCCAGCGTCACCTTCAGTCGCTTCATCAATGGAGCCGCGCTGGTCGGGATGGCCGGCTCAATCTCTCCTCGTAAACTTCTTTTTAACGACGGCGCCGAATACGTCTTCGAGTGACAGATTCAGTCGTTTCAGCACCCGAGTCAGCCGGCCAAGCGTGATGCTCTGTTCGGCTCGTTCGAGGCGATGCAATGACCCAGGGTCCAGCCCGGTCTCCTTTGCAAATGCAGAATATGAACGATCACCGCGCTGATTTTTGATGAAGGCGGCGAACGCATGATCCAATTTCGACGGCGGTGATGGCACGCCAGGATCGTGCGAACTCCTTCATTGCGTATACGCAATATGTGCTTGGCTCTCTGATCAAAAAGGAATACGCCAGTGCTCATGGGTGACATCGATCTGCAGCCCGTAGGGTCCACACCGATTCCGCAGCACAAAGGAAGGCTTGCCGGTATCGGTTCACGGCTTTTGGCTCTTGGCAAAGCAGCAGCGAAGGAAGGGCGAAGGAATGCTCGCCTTGCTTCTCTCAAGGCCCAGATCACCAAGCTGAGACATGTGGATCTGAAGCAGGCTCACCTCGCTCTGGCAGAGTATTGCTACGGGGGACGCCATCTAGCAGACCGCTTCTCGGTTCAGTTCGAGGAAATCAACCAGATCGGACAGCAGATCGAGGAGAAGCGCGCTGGCCATGTCGCTGAAGAGAACGCCACGACCGCCCAAAAGCTTCAACGCACCGCTGCGAACATGGCGCTCAAAGCGGAGGCAGGAGCCCAATCCGTGAAGCTCAAAAATCTTTTGGTCTCCCTGGGTGCTGCTGTCGCCACTACGACTCCACTCCCGGCCGAGATGGAGCCGCACCTTGCCGACGTGAAAGCGATCAACACCAAGATTGACAAGTTGGAGAGGGAAGCAGCCACGGTTGAGATGGACAGATCATCGGGGATGTCACGCCTGCTACTCTTCGCAATCGTGGGAGTGCTCGTCGCGACAATATCGGTGGGTTCGTTCTTCGCTTTCCACAAAACCGATGGAGGCCTCGTCCTCTACGAACTGGGTTCCAGCCCGGAGCTGGAGGCCAAGATGCGAGCTGCGCAAGCGAAGGAAGAAGACGAGCAATTGGAGCGGTATGCAAGGGAGGTCGAACAGGAGCAACGCGACTCCTCAAAGCCGGTGGTGGCCACGACCTGCTCCACATGCGTAGGCAAAGGAACGATCACAACGCCCAATGGCTACACAGCAGTGTGCCCGACATGCGGCGGCACGTGCAAGGTCGGATATTCTGCACCCCAAGCATTTCCGAAATAGTCACCCATTATTCCCATGAAGATTCCCGCCATCGTCGCACTCCTTCTCTGCATCTTCCCCACTCTTCAGGTCCATGCGTGGCCTTGGTCAAAGAAGCCGACGCCCGAGGAACGCCTTACGGCCTTGGTCACTCAGGCTGTCGATGCCAACAAGCAATCGATCTTTGACTCGGTTCATCCGGTTGGGACCGCAAAGAGTGTCAAAGTTCACGATGTGACCTTCAAATGGAAGAACAACAAGCAGTCCGAAAAGGACGGTGATCTCTTGCAGATCGACATGCGCTATACGATCTACTGGGACGGGCCGGTTCAGAAGAATGGATTTACGAAGATTGCTGCGTCCTTCGATGCTGAGTCCGAGAGGTGGAGTGGATCAGTTTTAGCGACCTCAGGGATCACCAAAGCAGATGTGGGCTATGGGATCGGATTCGCGTTGGGGACTGCGATCAAAGCGAAGATGCAGGATTCCCGGTGAGAGGATTGGCGGCAGGGCCAAGCAGAATGCTCGTTGTGCCCATCGCGACCACATCCTGCGATAGCGTGACCTGGTGAAGATCAACCGCCGCATGCTGGAGTTCCTGGCAAATTGGGTTCCGCGGACGAATTGAAGTGACTCCCTGGTAGCCCCTGGATGCTGACGGGGTTTGCGTTCTGCCGCCTCTGGTGACCTTGGGACTGATCGTCCTGGTGCTCTGGCAGCGGTGGGAGATCCTGAGGTTGCTGGGCCGGTGAATAGAGGCTACGGTGCCCCGCATTATGCCATGTAACCAAGAGGTCAACGAGCCGCAATACCACGGCTGCAAGGCAGCATGGATCGTTTTTGGCATTGGCGTTACCCTGCCGTTCATTACATTCTATCTGGCTGGGTTTTTTGGTCAGCCCGACTGGCGCGGTTCTTGGTTTGCTCCATCCGAGCTTCCTACCCTTACCATCGGCTTTCTGTGTTGCGTATCGGCACCCCTTCTTGTGGCTGCGTCATGGCGTCGTCGCGCCCTGCTATCTACCGTAGCGGCTGTCTGCTACGGGGTTGCATACTTGATCGCAATGTGTCTCGGGGTTGTGGCATTTGGATTGCCTGCCAGCTTATGACTATCCTATCTGAATATGAGCTCCGGTGGTTCTGCCT
>Ga0207671_10005653_pt1 | contig 11438 bp, 9 predicted proteins | sample KBSC24metaG_FD_184352 | JGI IMG/M metagenome (GOLD analysis project Ga0207671, IMG submission 184352) | Corn rhizosphere microbial communities from Kellogg Biological Station, Michigan, USA - KBS C2-4 metaG (SPAdes) (version 2) | ecosystem: Host-associated > Plants > Roots > Rhizosphere > Soil... | reverse complement strand
TCTTCCGCCGCCTTTACACTCAGTGCAAGGGTTCTTGATGACCCTTCCCGTGCCGCGACACACGTGGCACGATCTCGACACGGAGAAGAATCCCTGCTGGTAACGAACCTGGCCGCTTCCCTGGCACGTCGAACAGCTTTCGGGTTGGCTCCCGGCCGCCGCGCCAGATCCGTTGCACGTACCGCACAGTTCCAGACGCGGAATGCGCAGTTGGGCTGTCATCCCGCTCGCTGCTTCTTCGAGTGTGATCTCGAGGTCGTAACGGAGGTCGGCGCCGCGTTGCGCTGCTGTACGACGCGAACCACCTCGTCCGCCGAATACGTCGCCAAAACCAAACAGGTCGCCGAGGATGTCTTCGATTCCACCGAATCCCGGTGCGCCCCATGCTCCCGCGCCCGCGCTGCCTGAAACACCCGCATGACCAAGCCGGTCGTAACGCCGCCGTTGTTCAGCATCTGACAGGACGCTGTAGGCCTCAGCGGCTTCTTTGAATTTCTCTTCGGCACTGGCGTCGTTTGGATTCTTGTCGGGGTGATACTTCACCGCGAGGCGCCGGTAAGCGCTCTTTAACTCCTGGTCCGTAGCGGTGCGGCTAACGGAAAGCACCTCGTAATAGTCACGTTTGCTCATACTCTAGTAATTCAATAACCCTTCTTGATTTTAATCGTTGCTTCACAGGATTTATATGATTTGAAAAGGATTATCAGGATTTATCATGCAAATCCTCTCTCAATCCTGTAAATCCTGTGAGTCAAACTTCTGTCGTAGCGTCTGTGGTGTCCAACATCGCGGATGTGAGTTGCCCGGCTACACGTTCCAACTTGTTCATAGCAATCTTAAGCTCTTCCAGCTTGTCTGTCTTGCTCGCCGCCTCCGCTTCCGTAAACACCGTCTCAGCAGCGTTCTGCTCGATCTCCGGAAGCAAACCACCAAATTTATCGAACGACTTCTTTGTGTTCCTCAACAAAGAGTCGAGCTTGGTTCTTAAAACCAAAAGCTCCTTGGTGGTGCGATCGCTGTCTGCAAACTCTTCCGATTCGTGGATGAGCCGATCGATCTCCTCAGGCGTCAACCCCGACGTCGGCGTGATGCGCATTTGCTGTTCGCGCCCGGTGGCCTTGTCCTGCGCCGACACCGATACGATCCCGTTTGCATCGACTTCAAACGAAACCTCGATCTGCGGCACGCCACGCGGACCCGGCGGAATCCCCACGAGCTCAAATTTACCCAACGAACGATTACCTTGCGCCACCTCGCGTTCGCCTTGGAGCACGTGTATTTCCACCGACGATTGATTGTCGACCACCGTCGTGAACGTGCGACTCTCACGCAGCGGAATCGTCGAGTTACGCTCGATGATCTTCGTAAACAACCCGCCGCGCGTTTCCAAACCCAGACTCAGCGGCAGCACGTCGAGCAGCACAATGTCTTTCACTTCGCCAGTCAACACACCGCCCTGAATCGCGGCGCCCATCCCCACGACCTCATCGGGGTTGATTTCCGACGAAGGCTTGCGTCCAAAAATCTTCTCGACCGTGCGCTCGACAATCGGCGAACGTGTTTGACCACCGACGAGGATAACCTTGTGAATGTCAGACGCTTGCAGTTCCGCGTCTTTGAGTGCTGCAAGACACGGCTCGACGGTCTGCTCGACCAGATCAGACACGAGCGTCTCGAACTGTTCCCGAGTGAGCGACTTGTTAAAGTGCTTCGGACCGCTCGCGTCGGCTGCGATGAACGGCAGGTTGATCGCAGTCTCGTTCGCTGTCGAAAGGTCGCACTTCGCGCGCTCGGCAACTTCCTTCAAGCGCTGTAAAGCCAGGCGATCCTGCCGGAGATCGATTCCCGTGTCGGCCAGGAACTGCCCCGCCATCCAGCTCATGATCCGTTCGTCAAAATCTTCACCACCGAGAAACGTATTACCCGACGTCGACAACACTTCAAAAACACCGTCGTTCATCTCGAGAATCGAAATATCGAATGTGCCGCCACCCAGATCGTAAACCGCGATACGTTCGACGCCCGCTTTGCCCAATCCGTACGCCAGGGCCGCCGCGGTCGGCTCGTTGATGATCCGCTCGACTTTCAAGCCCGCGATCTTGCCCGCGTCTTTAGTCGCCTGTCGCTGCGTGTCGTCGAAATAAGCAGGAACAGTGATGATGGCTTCTGACACCGATTCGCCGAGAAAATCCTCGGCCGAAGCTTTCAAGCGTTGCAGGACGATTCCAGACAACTCGGGTGGGCTGTAGTTGCGGCCCTGTACGCGCACCTTCGCATCACCATTCGGCGAGTCGACGATCTCAAACGGCGAAGTCTCGCGCATGCGGGTGACTTCAGTCGAGTTGAACTTGCGGCCGATGAGCCGCTTTACGGCAAACACCGTATTCGCAGCATTTGTGACCGCCTGACGTTTCGCGATCTGGCCTACGAGCCGCTCGCCCTTTTCAGTAAAACCGACGACGGTCGGCGTCGTGCGGCCGCCTTCTTTATTCGGGATAATCTGGACCGCGCCGCCTTCCAGAACGGAGACGCAACAATTGGTTGTTCCTAAATCTATGCCAATCGATTTTCCCATTGATTTCGGTTCCGAAACGTTTCCGCGCTATTTGCGCGTTGCAACCTTCACGAGGGCGGGGCGAATTAACTTGTCGCCGAGGCGGTAACCGGCAACTATCTCCTGCATCACTGTGTCAGGCTCGAATTCGTCGGTCGCTTCAGTTGCGACAGCCTCATGAATGTGGGGATTGAATGGTTCACCAACGGCAGCGATCGGCTTAACACCAAGCGCCTCCAACACGCCGTTGAGTTGTTTGAAGATTAGATCTACACCACTAAGGAAATGACGAAACTCGTCAGACTCCGAACCCTCGACCGAGGCCTCAGCCTCCAACGCCCGCTTGAGATTGTCCACCACCGGCAAAAGCTTGGTTACGACGTCGGCAACTACGCGGTTGTATGTTTCACTTCGTTCCCGTTCGACGCGCTTTCGATAGTTCTCAAAATCCGCCTGGCGCCGCGCGAGATTGTTTTTCAGCTCAGCGTTTTCAGCCTCAACGCGCTTCAGCTCCGCCCTGGTCGCTATAAGTTCAGCGGTATCGGGCCCGCCAGTGCGTTCCTCGGGCTCCACGTCGGTGCCGGAGAGGAGCTCGGCGATGTCCGCACTGTTGTAGGTTTCGGGTTCGAGATCTTCGTCTTCGATGGGCGCGTCTACGCTTTCGACGTCGTCAGCGTTGGATGCGACCTCGTCGTCAGCGTCAGTGAATCTTATCGGGATGCGGTGCGAACCCTTGTCGCGTCTGTCTGATGTCATTAGGAAGGATCGGAAATTCAACTCAACGTGCAGCCTGTTCACCCAGTCGATGCTCAATCAATCGCGCCATGTAGTTTACCATAGCCATTATCCGCGCATATTCTATTCTCATCGGACCAACAACGCCGAGAGTGCCCGCGCTATCGTTGGATCCAACTCGATAAGGCGCAGTGATCAGAGCGCAATTTTGCATTGAACTGGCGGGATGCTCGCGCCCGATCACCACGTGCACGTCGCCGGTATAGTTGGTCGCGTCGTGGACACACTCGTTCAGAATTTTAATGAGGCGCGACTTCTCTTCGAACGTCCGGAACAGTTCGCGCATCCGCTCGATATCGACAAAGTCAGGCTTGGTAAGGATGTTTGAAGCACCGTCGACGTAAATGCCGGCGCTTGCTTCCTCGCCCTCGAGACTCCGCTCACACAGCAGAATCGCGTTCTGGAGGAGTCGATCGTAGAGGGCCTTCTCTTCTTTCATCAACTCGACAATCTCAGCCCGGATCGCAAGCAAACTCTTGCCGCTGAACTCGGCGTTCAGGTAGCGAGCCGTGCGGTCGAGGTCGTCCTGCGTAAACTCGTCCGACGTTCTGATGACCTTGTTATGAATGATGTTCGCGGTCGACACCAATACGACGAGAATTCGTTTGTCGGGGAGTTGAACGAACTCGATGTGATTCAGACGATTGTCAGCGAGCGATGGCGACACGACGATGCCGACGTTCTCCGAGAGCGCCGAGAGGACGTGCGACGCTGTTTCCATCAATCGATCTGGCGAGGCGTCGGCGCCGATGTCGTTCGCGGAGAAAAGATGGTCGATTGCTTTTAGATCGGTGCGTGATAGCCGTGCTTCACCGAGCATGTTGTCGACGTAGTAACGATAACCCTTGTCCGTGGGCACGCGACCCGCTGAAGTATGTGGTTGATCGACGAAGCCCGACTCCTCGAGCTCGCCCATGACGTTGCGAATCGTCGCCGGACTCCAGCCATAGCCGTGTGAAAAGCGGTCGGAGAGCACACGCGAGCCGACAGCCTCGCCGGTCACGAGGTGTTCCTTGATCAGAGCCGCCAAAAGGACTTCCGCACGGGAGTCCAGGGCACTCTTCTCAGTCGTTTGGAGATTTGGGCCTCGCCTCGGCATGAGTTGGCAGTATACAAACTTACTCCACAGATTGCACAGATCACGCCCATTGGCTTATTTGTGCAATCCGGGTACGGCCTTAATTGCTTGAATATATAGGACTTAGCGTCCCTGCTCGCCAAAGGTTGACGCGCCGAGCCTGCCGTCCTTAAGATTGTTGCCCCCGAACCGCTGTTCGCCGCACCGAGTTTCCGCCATGACTGAAGTTAGAAAATATTTTGCCGACGCGTTTCGTCATATGGGCGGTAATCGAGGTGTGCCTCCGATTGAAGTTCGTTTTTATCCCTATGCGGGATTGCGCCACACGATTCGACTGCGGTCGGGACGCGTCTACGTGCGGCTCTCGGATATCTTTAAAGATGCGCCACCCGACGCAGTGCGTGCACTAGCGTGGATTCTTGTAGCCAGGCTGCTCGGCAAACGAGTGCCGACAATTCACGACCGAGTTTACCGCGATTATTCGCTGACGCCATCGGTGATGCGTTCATCAGACCTGGCTCGCCGTGGGCGTGGAAGAAAGATGATCTCGTCGGCACAGGGCGAGGTTTACGATCTCGATCGAATATTTGCCAGGCTGAATCGCAAATATTTCGACGGCGAGATACCGAAGCCGACCATCACCTGGTCACAGCGTCGCACGAAGAGCATCCTTGGTCATCACGACCACATTTACGACAGCATCACGATCAGCAAGACGCTCGACTCGATTGACGTCCCCGAATGGTTTGTCGAGTACATCCTTTATCACGAGATGCTCCATATCAAGCATCCGGCGCGGTTAATAAATGGACGGCGCTACTATCACACGAGCGCGTTCAGGTTGGATGAGCGCAGATTTCCGCATTACGACGCCGCGCAGAAGTGGCTGGAGCGGCTGGCGCGGTTGCGGAGAGTCCCGCGAGCGCGCGCGGCGTGACGTTATTGGAACTATCGCGCACGAATAGCGTTACTACAACCGAGGTAGGTGGGCTCCTCAAAAGAGGGCGGTTTGCTGGGATACTGCAATCCCGGGGGATCGCCCTTTAAGTTTGTAGAGCCACAAAAAGGCACAAAGCAGATCACAAATGATTTTTTGTGAAGTTCTTTTGTGCCTTTTTGTGGCTCTACAGGCAGCCACTAGACAATGCCTCACCTGCCTCGTTAGACTACGCAGTTTGCTAAGTGTGCCCTACCTTTATCTACGGAGAATTCAGTTTTATGGCTATTCCTGCAACTCAGATTCGGCGCGGTATGGTGATCGTTTTCGAGGGCCAGCCGTGCAAAGTCCTTGAATTCAGACATCATACCCCCGGTAACCTGCGCGCGATGATTCAGACCAAGCTGCGCAATATCCGCACCGGCGCTTCCTTTGAACATCGTTTTCGTTCGGCCGACACAGTGGACCGCGCCTCCATGGAACAACACGAAATGGAATATCTCTATTCGGACGGTTCGCATCACCACTTCATGAACACTGAGAATTACGAACAGACAGCCTTGAGCGAGGAGGACCTCGGCGATGCTTCACAATGGTTGACCCCCGGCATGAAGATCCAGGCGGAGTTTTACGAAGGTTCACCAATCGGAATCGATCTCCCCCCGTCAATGGAGTTTACAGTCACGCAGACCGAACCAACATTGAAGAGCGCCACCGTTTCGAACGTTAACAAACCCGCCACCCTGGAAAACGGCGTCGTGATCACCGTTCCTCCATTCATCAACGAAGGCGACAGAATTCGGGTCGATCCCACAGAAGGACGGTATATCGAGCGAGCCAAGTGAGCGCATATGTATTTGGCCTATAGCCTTCTTCTATCGCTCGGCCTGCTGGTTTTGCTTCCACTCTTCTTATTTAAAGCATTGGCGCACGGCAAATACATCGCCGGATTCCGGCAACGCCTGGGTTCGGTTCCGGCAGTGAGCGGGAAGCCGGTGATCTGGCTGCACTGCGTTTCAGTAGGTGAGACGCAAGCTGCGCGGCCGCTAGCGGCGCGGCTCAAACAGCAGTTTCCACATCACGCACTCGTCGTCTCGACCATCACGCTGACTGGTCAAAACCTGGCGCGAAATGTCTTTCGCACGCAGGCGGAGAGTGTTTTCTACTTTCCTTTTGACTGGCGGTGGTCCGTGCGTCGAGCGTTGAAAGCGATCAATCCGGTGGCTGTGCTCATCATGGAGACCGAGCTTTGGCCGAACTTTTTGCGCGAGTGCAAAGCGCGTGAGATTCCGGTCGCGCTCGTGAATGGTCGCATCTCCAGGCAGTCGTATGGCAGGTACGCACTGATCAAGTTCTTCCTTCGCCGGGTTCTTTCATCTTTGAGTATTGCCGTGATGCAGTCCGAAACTGACGCTCAGAGACTACAAGCTTTGGGAATGCCACGTGAAAAAACTTTTACTGCCGGCAATCTCAAGTTTGACGCTGATGCAGGTAGCGATCTGACTGACACAACCACCGAGATCGCACAGAGGTTCGGTTTGCACTCAGACGTGCCACTCGTCCTCGCTGCGAGTACGCACGAGCCTGAGGAGAAGATTATTCTCGAGAGTTTCAAGCAACTTAGAACAAAACAAGAAGTGCGACTCATGATTGCCCCGAGACATCCGGAGCGCTTCAATGAAGTCGCGTCGTTGATTCAGAATTCAGGGCTAAGCTGGACGCGAAGAATGAATCTCCCTGAGCCGAGCGATTCGGATGCCGCAGTGATCCTGCTCGATACGATTGGCGAGTTGCCGGCAACGTATTCGCAGGCCGCAGTGGTTTTCGTCGGCGGCAGTATTGTCGATCGGGGCGGCCACAATGTACTCGAACCTGCCGCAGCAGGTACCGCAGTTGTGACCGGAGCTCACACTCACAATTTCCATGCGATTGTGAATCTGATGGCGGAGGCTGGGGCGTTAGTTCAATTGCCCCCAGCGCAGGGCACGTCGATGGCAGTCCCTCAGATTGCAAAAGCCTTCGCTGAACTCCTTGCCAGTCCGGAAACGCGAGCTGAATTGGGTCGCCGTGCTAAAAAATTAGTCTCAGAAAACCAGGGCGCTGCCGATAGAACGGTGGAACTGATTGCGCCGCTATTGACAGCAAACGCTCACACTCCATGAAGTCAATTGTTCTTCCGCCATTAAGTCTCCTTTACGGCGCAGTGACGCGCACGCGTCTCTCGCTCTACCGTCGCGGTACTTTTGTCACGACGAAGTTGGATCGTCCAGTGATCAGCGTCGGCAACATCACGACGGGTGGAACCGGCAAGACTCCGCTCGTCGAGTGGGTTGCGAAAACTCTCGCCGGACAGGGTAAAAAACCCTGCATTCTGACGCGTGGTTACGGTCGCAAAGATCCGCACGTGCAGGTAATCGTGTCAGATGGTTATGGAGTGCTGGCCTCGCCGATGGAGGCGGGCGACGAGCCCTACCTGTTAGCCACAAATCTTTCCGGGCTTGCGGCCGTCATCAGCAGCGCGGATCGAATAGCCGCGGGACAGGAAGCGATTAATGACTTCGGCTCCGATCGTTTCGTTTTGGACGATGGTTTCCAGCATCTGCGCCTCGCGCGCGACCTGAACATCGTCACGATCGATGCGACCAACCCTTGGGGTGGCGGCAGCCTGCTTCCGCATGGAAGGCTGCGTGAAAGTCGAGAGGGATTGAGCAGAGCTGATTGCGTGGTGATCACGCGATGCGATCAGGTCAGGAGCCTGGACGCACTTCGCACCGAGATCGCGAAGTTCACCGGCGGTAATCGTCCGATTTTTCATTCGTACATGCGTACGTCGCGAGTGTCTTCGCTGAAGAATGGTCCGGGTACGCTGTCGTCTCCGGCGCGCCTGGCGGCATTTTGTGCGATTGGAAATCCTGCGGCGTTCTTCGAGCACCTGCGCCGCGCGGGTTACGAGCTCGTATTGCAAAAGTCATTTCCGGATCACCACGTCTTTTCGCAGGAAGAGATCGACTCGCTGATCGCCGCTGCAAAAAAGGCGGGCGCAAACAGTCTGATCACCACGGCCAAAGACGCAGTCAAACTCCGAACGCTGTCGTTCCCGATTCCCTGTTACGTCCTTGAGATCGAGATCGCAATCGAGAACGGCGACGAACTCGCCCGCATGCTCCCCTAATTAGTTTTCTTTGTGCCTTTTCGTGAGTTCTTTTGTGCCTTTTGTGAACTGAACTCACCTCGGCGGCGTGGCAGTCGGCGATGGTTTCTCGGCAGGTTTGGTAGCTGACGGTACGGGCGGCGGCGGAGTCTCAGGCACTATGCTGCGCGTCGGCTCGGGCAAGGGCGTTGCCTTATTGCTGTTCGTGTTCTTGTTGGCATTCGCGTTCTCATTCGCCGGCGCCGGACTCAAGTCCTCGAGCGGGTCCACCGAAACCTCAGGACTCGCAACCGGACTCGCATTCACATTCGCCGGCGGAGTAATCGTTCCTCCAGACGGTATCCCCTGTTCACCTTTTCCGGTCGGCGACTGTGACGGCTGCACCGGCTGACTGTTCGGATCGGCCGCGAGCGTCTGCTGATTCGCGTTTATGTTCGTTGCAGGCGTGTTTCGAGTCAGGGCCCAGATTGCAGCGAAGACAACCACGAGCGCGACGATCGCCGGAATCACAACCTTGAGCGGATTAAAACTCGAAGTCACCGCCGGCGGCGGCATTGCCGGAGGCTCGACCGGCACCGTCACGGGTGCGCGACGAGGATTCGTCGTCACCTCTTCTCTCATCCTGACGACAGTCACTTCATCAGGCTCGTCACTCGCCGCGAGCGATCCCGAGGCACTTGCGACACCCGTGGGCGCGACCCGGTTTACCGTCATGCCCGCCGCAATGATTAAGTCTTCAACCAGCTCGGCAGCGTTCTGGTAACGGTTGTCGCGAACCTTAGCCATCGCGCGCGCGACAACGCGAGCAACTGCGGGCGGCACATCGTTTCTTTCGTCCAGCACTGAAGGCACCGGCTCCTGCAAGTGCTTCATCATGACCATCGTCGGCGACTCGCCGGAAAACGGCACGTGACCCACCAGCATTTCGTACAAGATCACGCCGAGCGAATAGATATCGGAGCGCGCGTCAATCTCTGCCTCCTGCGAACACTGCTCGGGCGACATGTATTGCGGCGTGCCGATCACGAGGTTGGGCGCAGTCAGACCAGTATCGACGGCTCCTTCGGGCTCGTTGATCTTCGCGATCCCGAAGTCGAGCACTTTGGCATGATCGCCACTCATCGTGTCGAGCAACATTATGTTGTCGCTCTTGAGATCACGATGGATGACGCCCTGCTCGTGTGCCGCGTGGAGAGCGTCGCCAATCTGCCGTGTGATATCAACCACCCTCGCCAGCGGCAACCCACCTTCCTCGCGGATTACCTGTTTGAGCGTCTTACCACTCAAAAACTCCATCACCAGAAAGACGTGTCCGCTTTCGTCCTCGCCGAAATCAGTGACACTCAAAGCGTTTGGGTGTGAGATTCGCGAAGCGGCACGCGCCTCGCGCGAGAAGCGCGCAACGATTTTTTCGTCAGCCGCGAGCGAGGCGCGGAGCACCTTGATGGCGACCGTCTTGTCCATCAACACGTGCGTGCCGCGATAGACAGTGCCCATTCCGCCCTCGCTGAGGCGCGCATCGATACGGTACTTTCCGGCCAGAGTCATGCCGATGAGTGAGTCGGCGTCTTTTTCGAGCGCAAGACCGTCCGCAGGACACAGTGTCGTCGTGTCAGGATATTCAACTCCACATTTCGGACACTTTTTCATGTAACGTCAGCCTAACACAACTGCCGCAGATTTACGCGGATCCGTTAAATCGTTTACACAGATCCGCGTATCTGCGGCAGTAATCAGTTTGCAACCAGGCTAGCTCGCTTTAACAACCGCGAACACGACCAGCAGCGCGAACAGCACCAACGACTCGATCAGCGCCAAGCCAAGGATCATCATCGTCTGAATACGTCCCGCAGCGCCCGGATTTCGAGCGGCGCCTTCACACGCCGACGCGCCGATGCGCGACTGTCCCAGCGCACCACCAAACACGGCGATTGCAAAACCGATACCAGCGGCCAACGCGCGATACTTCTTCAACGAAAAATCGTTGTCGCCGGCTTCGACTGCGGCCTGCGCAAACACGGTCATGCTGCTCAAAAGAATTCCGACAACCGCGAACAGCAACATTCTGAATCTGCTCATGATTCCTCCTCAAATGTGCGTTTCGACTACATCATCAGAATCGACGAGCAGACTGGACCGTATTATTTCGCCTGGCTCCGGTATCCACCGCCCCTCTTACAACGGCGCTCCAGCGAGACAGACATGACGAAGGTATGACTTGTCCGGTTTACTCTGACGAAGCTAACGAATGCACTCTTCGAATTGCGAGATAACGTTTGTGGCCGCACTGCCCACGTCGCTCACCTCGCGCTTTGGATAAAGCCATCAAGTAAGAACTGGTGCGATAAACTCATCGCCGTCGTACTCTTCTCCGTGCGCATGTGGTGCGTGCGACACCTCACTCAGGTAGAGCTGCGACAGCAGTATGAAAACAAAAGTCTGGATCAAAGCCACAAACACACTCAGCGGCATCAACAGAATCGGCGCAAACCACGTTGTGGGCGGAGCAAGATGTGACAACGTCTCCATCACCTTCTCGTCCGCAAACAGGTTGCCGAAAAGACGGATGCCGAGCGAGAACGGGCGAATCAAGTTACTGATCAGCTCGATCGGAAAGATTAGCGGCGCAATCCACCAGATTGGACCAGCAAGGTGCTTCAGGTGGTTGAAGATGCCGTTCTCGCTGATGCCGATGTAGTTGTAATAAAGGAACGAACTCAAACCGAGCGCGAACGTCACGCTCGTCGCCGAAGTCGGACTCATGAACAGCGGAAACAATCCCATGAGATTCGATACGAGGATTACCACCGCGAACGTCATGACGACGGGAAAGTATTTCAGACCGTGTGGGCCGATGATGTCCTGGAGCATGTTACGCACAGACAGCACGCTGACTTCGAGCGTTTGCTGACCACCGCCCGGC
>Ga0207671_10005651_pt1 | contig 11440 bp, 16 predicted proteins | sample KBSC24metaG_FD_184352 | JGI IMG/M metagenome (GOLD analysis project Ga0207671, IMG submission 184352) | Corn rhizosphere microbial communities from Kellogg Biological Station, Michigan, USA - KBS C2-4 metaG (SPAdes) (version 2) | ecosystem: Host-associated > Plants > Roots > Rhizosphere > Soil... | reverse complement strand
ATTGCTGCCTATACTGATAGCAATGGGTATGTTCTACATTAATTTCTTTTATCTTAAGGCTAACCTTTACCTGGAAGAGCTTAGCTCTAAAAAGACGTTGTATAAAAGCAGCACCGAATATCCATTCCTAAACAAGTTTGGTATAGCCGGTGACCTTGTTGCTAATGAGATCAAACTAATATTGAGAAATAAGCGGCCTAATTCAGCAATAAAGATGAGCCTGCTATTTTTACTCTATGGGCTGATCTTTTATAAAAAGCCGGGCATGATGCATAGCGACTATCCTGCAATTTTTGTGGGTATGTTCATGACCGGTATCTTTATTATTAACTATGGCCAATTTATGTTTAGCTGGCAGGCTTCGCATTTTGATGGTTTACTGGCAAATAAATTGAACGTCGCCGAATTTATTAAGGGCAAGTATCTTTTATTTACGCTAGTATCTACCCTGGCCTTTATTCTCACTATACCCTATGCGTATTTTGGCTGGCGCATTTTGCTTATTCATTTTGTAATGTACCTGTGGAACCTGAGTGTGAATACAACGATCATCTTGTATTTCGCCAACCGGAATTCAAAAAGGATAGACCTTTCAAAAGGGGCGGCATTCAACTGGGAGGGTGTGGGTGCTACACAGTGGCTTATATCACTGCCATTGCTTATCACTCCTTTTGTGATTTATATCCCATTTTCCCTCTTGAATTTTCCTAATCTTGGACTTGCAGTACTAGGCGCTACAGGCTTAGGCGCGATCCTTATCCGGGGCATCCTGATAAAGAAATTAGAGGCAGATTTTTATGCACATAAATATACTATAAGCGAAGGCTTTAGAAATAAATAGTATGATAGAGATCCAAAATATTAAGAAGACATATAATGGCATATTAGTTGTTGATGTGCCACGTCTTGAGATAAAAAAAGGAGAAAGCATTGGCCTGGTGGGCAATAATGGCGCCGGCAAAACCACGCTGTTCCGGATAATGCTCGATTTGATACGCCCTGACCAGGGCGAAGTGATATCGAATGGTGAGGTTGTTGCCGGGCATGAGAACTGGAAAAATTATACGGCGTCTTACCTGGATGAAGGATTTTTAATAGACTACCTTACCCCTGAAGAATACTTTTATTTCATAGGCGGTCTGCACCAGCAAACCAAAGTGCATGTAGATGACTTTTTAGCATCGCTCACAGATTTTTTTAATGGAGAAATCTTAAAGAAGGGAAAATATATTCGTAACCTGTCGAAGGGAAATCAATCAAAGGTAGGTATCGCATCTTGTTTAATGCAACAGCCACAATTGCTAATGCTGGACGAGCCATTTGCCAATATTGACCCGAGTACGCAGATCAGGCTAAAGAATCTGCTGAAGAGCATCAACAAAGTGCAGGGGGTAACAACACTCATCTCCAGTCATGATCTGAACCATATCACCGATGTATGCGACCGTATCCTGCTTATGGAAAAGGGGAAGATCATTAAGGATATTGCCACCAGCTCGTCCACTTTGGGCGAACTGGAAGATTATTTTGCAGTGGGGTAATCCTATAAGATGCTCATTTCTTTCAATATATAAACAACAGCCCGCATTGTTTTATCGCGTGGCTGCAAGCCAAAAATAGCTGCTACGCAAATATTATTCTAAGTTCTAATAAAATGTTGTATATTTGCAGCCGATGGACTCCTGCCATTGCTATTTCTGCCTTAGATAAGCGTAATTCTTTTCTCTCTCAGTTCTTGCTTTTCAGCCGCCATTTTCATTCTAAAATATTTTTTTATGAACATTTTTGTCGGTAATCTCAGCAGCCAAACCACAGAGAAACAATTAGAAAATATATTTACGCCATTCGGAGAGATAGCGTCAGTTAAAATTATTACTGATAACTATACCGGGCGGTCAAAGGGCTTCGCATTTGTAGAAATGCCTGAACGCATGAGTGGGGAAAAAGCAGTTGCAGGATTACATAATTCGTCTCTTCACGGACAATCGTTAACGGTAAACGAAGCTCGTGCAAGAAATAACAATGAAAACTTTGGACGGCACCGCAACTAATAAAAGTGCCCCGAGGCAATTAAACAGAATAAATTTCATGAACTGGTATTCATGATGTGTATGAAACTGGAAAACAAAAAATCAGATAATAAATATGAGTGAATCTTTTGCAAAAAAAGAAAGAGAAAAACAGAAGGTAAAAAGTAAACAGGACAAGGCTCAAAAAATGAAAGAGCGGAAAACCCAAAACAGTAAAGGGAAAACGCTTGATGATATGATGGCTTACCTGGATGAGAACGGCAATATAACATCTACCCCACCTGACGAAAAAAGACGAAAAGAAATAAAGCTTGATGATATTCAGCTAGGGGCAGCACCCATTATTCCTGAAGAAATAGAAAAAACAGGTGTCATTTCTTTCTTCAATGACGCAAAGGGCTATGGTTTTATAGCAGAAGACAAAACCCGCGAAAGCATTTTTGTACATAGCAACCAGCTATTGGAGCCGGTAAAGGAGAAAGACCGCGTGACGTTTGAAAAGGAAAGAACACCCAAGGGCTACAATGCCATAAATGTTAAAAAAATAAGCAAGTAATAATCAATAACAATTAAAACAGTACAAATGCAAGAAGGCACAGTAAAATTTTTCAATGCAACAAAAGGCTTCGGCTTCATTACTCCGTCAAACGGCGGTCCTGACATTTTCGTTCATGTTTCCGGTTTACATAGCGACATCTATGAAAATGATAAAGTAACATATGAAGTGCAGGATGGTAAAAAAGGACTCAACGCTGTAAACGTGCGCATAGCTCAGTAAATAACTATCAGGCAGTATAAATATTAATTGCCGCATTAAACTAAAAAGCTCCATTACGGAGCTTTTTTAGTTTAATACCTTCTGGCCCTCCCTGTATTTGAAATTATCTATATTATCTTACTTCTACTTCGGAACTCATGCAGTGCATGTAACTCATCTCCCATCTCACCCACAGGCGCCAACCAATCCTCTCTCGCAACAACAGCTGAACATGGTCCATAAGTAAAGATGCGGATCGCACGCTTTTGTGCTTCTGCCTGCAGTATATCCAGCATCTCCTGCAGCATATTCCCCATAAAGGGTGTGTACATGAAAAATACGGTGCCTTTAGAATAGTCAGCATTGCGGGCATCTGCATTTATAAATTCAATGTTATTTAACTTCAATTGTTGTACGCAGGTTTGCGCATAATTGATATAGGCCGGCTCATATTCTACTCCTCTAACAGTAGCTCCGCTTATCAGATTTATCAGTATAGTTACCAGCCCAAGCCCTGAACCTATATCGAAGAACACATCGCTCTCCTTCAGACCTGTACATTCCGCTAATTCCAGTATTATCCTTGCCGGAGTCTGCTGGTAAAACACCGTTTCTTTTTCCTGCTTCATTGTAGCTTCAGGCAAGGAATTGTTGAAAAGCAAACCGTTTATAAAGACGTCAAGATTATCGTAGCCAGGCTCCTTTGTTGTGTGGCCATCGTTAGTATTAAATATAGTGTACTTATACAACATTTGTATAAAAGCACCCTCTCTGTATATACCTTGCTTTATCTGCTCCCGCAACCGGGTGAATAATGCATTGTCAATATTTTCCAGCTTAAGTTTTATTCTTTCGGCACGCAATTTTAGCTCATCAAGTTCCTTTGTTGGGAGCATATTATGCCCCAATATTTCAATTCGCTCTATAACATGAAACTCAAGAAAATCGATCGCATCGGCCCGCTTATTAAAGCTGCATTCCTCGTACAAAGCAAGGTCGTTTTCAATTGAGTGAATATCATTTGCTATTTCTGACAAAGACATGCTCAACGACGCGTTTTAATATCAAACAGGTTATTATCTATCCGCTTCTTTTGCCTGAAGTGGTGGCGCATGTGTATATCTGCAAATTGCAGCCACTCCTGTGCCGTAAAGTAGCCCAGGCCGGGATGTGCTGTCTTCCCGTCTCGTATTTCACCGCTAAACAAATTGTTTACTTCATCTTTTATCTGCTCCAGAGCTTGCGACAATGCAACTACGCTATCCGGTTGGCGGATAAAAGTATCTGTAGCGGGGCCGGCAATTTTAATATCGGGGAATTCATTATTCACGAACAATTCTTTCGCTGCGGCCTGGGTTGTCTGCTCATTATTATCGTCTGTTGCAACAGCTATTTTCATTTGCGTTACAAAGTATCTTGTGTCATCTATTATATGTACATATACCTGCCCCAGAGACCATGCAGTGTTTGCCACATGTTGTTGCAACAGCTCTATTGTGTAGTCATCCAGGTAATTGATCCATGACTCAATAGTTGAATTAAATTGTTTTAACAGCTCTGGTAGATTATCGGTACCCATCTCAAATACTTATTTTTTAAAGCTAATCTATTTAATATAATAAGTGGTAGTCGTTTTGACAGTGCGGCAACCATAAAACAAAAGAGACTACCCATAAGGCAGTCTCTTTTATATTTAGATTGATAGAAATGGCTATTTTCTCAGCAGCAGGAACTTAAGCTGAACCTGTACATAGTTGCGGTCCAGGTAGTTTGCATTTGGCGCTACTACGTTATTCATTCCCTGCCTGTATGATACACCGGCTTTTATTGTGTTGCTCAGTGCACATTCAGCCTTACCTACAAGACCCAGATCGAAAGCAGGTAGTTCTCTTGTTGATGCTTGCTGGCCCGCATCACCACCTGATGTAGATGTTTCATTAAGCAGCAGGCGTTGTACGTCTGCACCTACACCTACTGATATTTTCTTGTGTATATTATAACCAAGTGTTGGTGTAACCTGGGCATAATAAAGATTATAATTCACTTCTCTTTCCTGTGCACTACTGCTGGCAGCCGGAGTAGGAGCCGCTGTTTCTGTAGAACCTCCCATACTGCTACCTGTCATTCTTGCACCTGCACGGCGTCTTGCACCTGCTGTATTGTTATTATTGCCACCTGCTGATGTTGCAAGATTTGCAAAGCCTCTGCTGGCAGATGAGGTAATAACGGTAGTAGCACTAACTGATGCAGGCACATTAGCTGTAACAGGCATTGTCATTCTTGCAGCTGCAAATCTTGAGCTTGATGAAGAGCTACCTACACCACTCTGCGAGTTGCTCCCAGCGCCTGAAGTAGTATTGTAGCCAGACAATGGATTGGCCATAGAAGGCAAAGCACTGCTGCCGGATGGCGAAGAAAAGTCGTTTGAGATCATTCTGCTTGCAATAGCACGGCCGTCAGTAGCGCTGGCCACCAGGTATTCTGTTTTTTCAGTCGTATTGTCGCTTACAAAGGCAAGATCGCTTTCTATATATAAATGGTCACCCAGCATTCTTTTGCCTGTAGCGCCTATTGAATACCCACTCATAGCATTGCCATAATTAAGGCCGCCTGCTATGCTGATAGTGGTCTTTGATTTTGATGCATTGTGGGAGGCGGGTGCTGTACTGAACGTGTTATAAACAGGATATTTGTTGGATTCGCTGACGCGTAGCTCGCTGCCATCTACAGCAGCAGATGAACTAAATGCGAGCAAGGCGTTATTAGCTTTTGCAGCCTGTTCGCTGGCATTAAAGGTTGCCCGAAGGGACAGTGAATTATCTTTTCTATTGTTTGTATTGTTAATAATAGTTTTTGCCAGGTTATTTATATCATTAATACTTTGGGCAGCAGCAACCGGCACAATGGTTTCCTGCATAGCAACGGCATTCAATTTTTCCTGCGCATCAGAGTGATGGCGAGTGATGCTGGCCATAGGGCTGCCAGAGCTGTGGTGCATAAGCACAGGGATAGAGATGATCATTGCCAGCGATGCGGCAATGGAAGCTGTAGATGCTATGATAGCCATAGGTACCCACAAAAACGTCCTTCGTTTCCCCGGCTTATCGTCCATTCGGGCGACGAGCTGCTCCCAGTTTCCCGGGTTGTACTCGAAGTCATTCTCATCAAACTTGGATCTGATGAGATTGTCAAAATCATTTGGTTTCATACGTCACTTTTAACGAATCATTTTTCTTTACTTTTTTCTGAAGCAGGTACCGCGCCTGGTGCACGTGCCATTGAGAGGTTTTTTCGCTTATATTAAATTGTGCCGCGATCTCCGCATGGTTGTACCCTTCAAAAACAAATAAGTTAAATACGGTTCTTGTCATTGTAGGTAAAGATTGTATCACCTTTACCAATTCTTTAAATTCTAGGTTTTCAAAAACTTCGTTGCTTATAGATAAGTTACTTTGCTCTGCAGGTATGGCATGCACGTGCATCACCATTTCCTGCTTCAGGTATTTGCTTCTCAAATAGTCCAAACAGGTATTCACCATTATACGCTTCATCCATCCTTCAAAAGAACCCTGATCGCCAAACTTGTTTATATTGGTAAATATCTTCAGGAAGCCATCATTGAGCAATTGCTCGGCATCCTGCATGTCCTTAGCATATCGTGCGCATATCTTCAGGAACAGGCTATAGTACGTCTTGTACAAATGCTCCTGAATTGCGCGGTTTTGGTCCCGACACCCAGCTATTATTTCGTGTTCAGAATAAGCGGGCATAATATGCTCTAAATCATTGGACTGTTTGAAACTAAAAGTTCGCTAAAATTACTCACATAATCAACAATTTTCTAATTTTTCCTGCCTGCTACGCCGTTTTTGCGCTATTCTGCATTAAAACGTTCTTCCGCACAGAGTAAAACAACAGACGCAAAGGACCCTGAGGCACATGCATTCCGTAGTTTATAGAGTTTATTAAGGGACTGGCCTTGCAACCTAATATACGGTACCTGTAAAGCTTAATGTTCTTGATCATACAATTTTTAATTACTTGGTTTAAATAAACTTCCGGGGCGTTTATGCGGAGGCCTCCCTTTTAAAAACATAAACTATTCGCCGTCATATAAGAAGACGTAAGAGAGTGCTAAAAACCCTTGGTAGAAACCAAAAAAAATTCTCCAATTAATCGGCTTAATTGGAGAATTTTATACAATATATTGAATGTCAGCTATTTGTGCAATATACTAATGGGCGGCCGCATAATCTATTGAAGCCCCCTCTACACTCATATCGCCGGTGTAAGACTCACCATTACTTACCGAAGCCCCTCTGGTAAAGGTAAAATGCCAGATAGCATTGCTTCTGAATGCATCAGCCGTAGTAACACCGCTGCCAAAATACCATTCATTATATGTGCTGCTATAATGAGCCGTCCAGGTCTGGGATTTTGCCAGATCTGTATAGCTGCCCGCGGCGGAATAGGTAGTATTCCCCGCATCCTCTGTAGTCCAGTAGTCATAAGAATCCCAACCGGTAACCGCGCTGGAAGAGGTTGAGTTTACAATATTACCCCCTGCATTCAGGCGCCAATTGTATGATGCCCCAGAGGATGCGCTGGGTATGGAGAAATAGATAGTAATGGTAAAGGTGGTAGTTGAGTCCCAATCTGAAGGGCGGGGAATAGCGAAACCTGCCTTTTCAGAAGAATTCTTCCAGGTGAGACCCCATGCTGATGGGTAGATATTTCCGGAACCGTTGACCCGGCCAAAGGAACCTGCCGGTATGTAAATATGGCGATTATAGCTTTTGGCAGGTATGCCGGTAATACCAGATGACGGCACGCTGAGTGCATAAGGTACGCTCACCAGTTGTGTAGTACCCAGATCCACATAAGAGCTACCACCTGCAGGGTCCATTTGCACATTCAAATACTTGTTGCCCGATCCCCATGTTACTGTAGCCATTGTACCTGTTACAGCTGTACCTGCACCTATCTGTACACTAAACAGGCCAAATGAATTTGTAGTGACTGTTTGTGTTTCTTTGTATTGTGTAGTGCCGCTGGCAGTGCCATCTATTATACTCAGTCGCAGTGATACCGTGGTGCTGGCAAGCGGCACCCCGCTTGCATTTCTGGCCACGCCCTGATAGTTAAGCAATTGTGGTTGTGCCCACGTTAGTTCCGCAGCAAATAGCAGGCAGATAAATGTTACTATGCTAAATAATATTGTTTTCATAAAAGAATATTGATGCGTTGAAAAATGAGTGTTTGATTGAATGGTTATTTTACTTTTTGAATTTTATAAACAGCATTCTTTTGACCGCGTTCATCGGTATACTGCACATACAGCATATAGCTGCCTGCAGCAAGTTGCTGCAGCGACAATTCTTTGGTTTGTGTGCCTGCTGTGTAGTCTGCTGTCTGCAGTTGAATGGCTCTGCCGCTTACGTCGCTAAGCGTGTAGCTAAGCTTGCCGGATGTTTGGAACTTGCTGCGAATATTCAGCACATTGCTTGCGGGGTTTGGGAACACCTGCACTTCATCAAGCGTCAGCTGTTGCTGAGGTACTGCAGTGCCAATGTGCACAGGTTGCAACACGCCCTGTGTTACAATTACGCTGCTGCTTGCGGGTGTAGTGCTTACAAGTGTCATCTCCGCGGCAGACCAGTCTGTTTCCACACTGCCTGCAAGGCCACTGCCTCCTGCGGCATTTAGTGTGGCGGGCGCAATGCTTTGCCCCCAAACGCTTACGCAACCTATGCATAGCGCCAGTAGTAAAAAATATTTTTTCATACGCTTACGGTATTTGATTACCGCAAAGCTATTTTCATCTGCGTGCAGGACTCGCAGTGCTACTACTGTATTTCAGTTGTATTAATACGGAATATGCTGCGTATTTCTACGCTTAGATAAGATAGATGCTAGTCTCTGAAAGACATAATAAACGTAGCCCCTTCATTCGGGCGGCTATCAAGCATAATGTTACCACCGAGGCTATGTATATGATTGTACACCAGGTACAGGCCAATGCCCTTGCTGTCCGTATGCTGGTGGAATTTCTGGTTAAGCCCAAAGACCTTATCCTTCACCTTGTCCATATCAAAGCCCTGGCCATTGTCTCTGTATATAATCTGAATAAAATCATTTACTCGCTTTGCCACTATTGAAATATCCGGTGCCGCATCAGGCCGGGCATACTTTATAGAGTTGCTTATCAGGTTCAGGAATATACTTTCCAGGTAAGCCTTATTAAATTTTAAAATGGGAGCTTCATTAGTATCTATATCAATAGTAGCACCCGAGTTATATATCAATGTCCTCAGCGAAAGCAATACAGTATCTACCACCGCACTAATATTAAGCTCCTGCACACCTGCTTGCATACTATCCCGCTGGCTCAGTACATCCACATATTTATCCAGTGTTTCTTTCAGGTTATCTGTCGATAGCTTCAGTATATCAATATATTCCAGTGTCTCTTCATCCTCTATCTTCGATACATCCATCAGGTCGAAGATTGCCCTGAGATTATTCACTGGCGTTCGCAGATCGTGCGATGTAGTATAGTTCAATTGCTTCAGATCATTATTTACCCGTGATAGGTCTTTTATTAGCTTGTTACGTTCTTCTTCCTGGTTCTTTTTGTGCGTCACGTCTTTAGCTATAGCATACACCAGTTCTCTGCCATACATAGGCATCGATGTCCATGATAGCCACACCAGGTCACCATTCTTTTTTACGTAGCGGTTTTCAAAGTTCAACAGCGGTATATTGCGGGTTAGATTTTCCCTGTTACGCTGGGTTATGTCTTTGTCCTCATGGTACACAAAATCATTCACAGGCCTTGCAAAAAGCTCTTCTTCAGTATAGCCAAGCAATTTTGATACAGCAGGATTTATTCTTTTAAAGTAGCCATCAAAGCCAGCTATGCACAGCAAGTCGGCTGATAGTTCGAAGAAAGGATCAATGGCAGGTAGTTCATCAATATTTATAAACCTGTCCGAGGCAATTGAAGTTGGGTTTATCTCCAGCATCGCTAATTCACTTAATATTTCAACAAAGACAGGACAGGGCTATAGGTTCAAATACAATCAACCCTTGTGGTTGATGCCACTAAAATATGAAAACATTTTCACCAATTACATATTAAAATATCCACACGTGAAAAATACCCTCTTATATAAATAATTACTTATGCCGTATTGTATCTAACTGTATCCAACCTTCATTTTTATGATACATCATGCAAATAATACCTTTGCTTGCAGCACCATTACAGGCAGTTATTTTATGGTAAACAGCTAATATTGTGTCCCCATTCGAAAAAGATGTAGTCAGCTCTGTATTGCATATATGATAATCCAAACCATCATATCTCAAGTAGCTGCCGGTACAATCCTTTATAAACACCATAGTTTTGCTCATTGTCTTTTTGCAGGTAGCAGATGTTAGTAATAATGTCGTGACAAACAATGCCAATATCCTTTTCATAATCCAGTTTTCTTGAACAACAAAAGTATGGCATACTTACCTCGTATAAAAAACAGCACGTACATTTGACTTCAATGTTATGATACCCTCACTCATTCAACATATCAAAAACTACATTTCACTTTCTGATGAGGAAGTGGCTATTGTGTTGAAATACTTTAAGCCGCTCCATGCAGATAAAAAGCGTCTATTGCTTAAGGAAGGCGAAGTTTGCCGCAATCTCTATTTTGTAGAAAAAGGTTGCCTGCGTATGTACTTTGTAAATGACAAAGGCACAGAACAGATTACCCAGTTTGCAATAGAAAGCTGGTGGCTGGCCGACTACATGAGCTATGACCGTCAGCAGGCCTCCCAATTTTATATACAGGCCATAGAAGCAACAGATGTATATACAATAAACTACGATGCGCAAGCTGAGCTAATAAAGGCTTTACCACAAATGGAACACTACTTCAGGCTCATGCTGCAAAAGGCCTATGCCGCCGCTCAAATGCGCATCAGGTTTTTCTATGAACTTTCGCGGGAAGAAGGTTACAGGCAATTTGCTGCCAGCTTCCCTGCCTTTGTGCAGCGCATACCGCAGTATATGCTGGCTTCCTACCTTGGTTTCACGCCTGAGTATCTTAGCGAGCTGCGCAAGAAATATGCAGGCGGCATTTCTTAAACCAGTTTAAGATTTAGTTGCCAATGCTGCTATAAGTTTGCAGCACAAAACCAATACAACATGAGCAACAGAATAGATATGGGACAGGTACAGCCTAATGGTGTAAAAGCCATCATGCACCTGGAACAGTATATGGCCAATACCGAATTGCCAAAGATGCATAAAGAGCTGATAAAGATCCGTGCATCACAGATAAATGGCTGTGCCTACTGCGTGAACATGCACACCGCCGATGCCCGCAAATATGGCGAAACAGAACAACGCCTGGCGCTGATATGCGTATGGCGTGAAGCGCATGGCATCTTTACCGAAGAAGAGCAACTGCTGCTGGCTATGACGGAAGAGATAACCCTCATCCACAATCACGGCCTTAGCGATGATCTCTATGAAAAGTCAATACAGACCTTTGGTGAGGTGAAGACGGCGCAGATAGTAATGGCAGTCATCACCATCAATGCGTGGAACAGGATGGCGGTATCTCTGCATACTAAGATTGATAAAGCTTAA